>CDZD01043826.1_pt1 | contig 31697 bp, 28 predicted proteins | sample 554771 | NCBI WGS metagenome assembly CDZD01 (sample SAMEA3182069, study PRJEB8094) | gut metagenome | biome: human; feature: gut; material: Stool; isolation source: human stools | place: Canada | collected 2011-11-08
GGGCGGCCCCCGTTCGCAGCGGCCGGTCGCCGCGCTGCATTTGCAAGTTTTTGGAAAAGTCTCACAATTTCATTGCGAAAAACAGGGGTGGAATGGTATACTACTACCGTTATGAAGGGAACGAAAAAGCAGACTTGGAAAAGAATCCTCGTGGTGCTGCTGACGCTGGCGGTGCTCGTGGGGTTTGCGGTTTTTGATAAAGATGTGGACGATCTCGGCGAAGTGCTGCAAAACATTTCGCCGTTTTGGCTTGTCGGCGCGCTGCTGTGCACCCTGGTCTATTTCATCGGCGATACCGGCATGTACTGCATCGCCTGCCGCGACATGCAGATCCCGCAGCCATTCCACGAAGGGCTGCTCACGACGATGCTCGGGTTCTTTTACAGCGCGCTGACCCCGCTCTCCTCCGGCGGACAGCCCTTTCAGGTGCTCCAGATGCGCGGGCGGGGCATCAGCGTGGGAGCAGCGACCTCCGTGCTGATGGTCAAGTTCATGGCGTGGCACATCGCGCTCTCCTGCATCGGGCTGGCCGGGGCGGTCTTTTGCAGCGGCAGGTTGCTCGAACTGAGCCCCACGATGTTCGTCCTCTTCTGCATCGGATTCCTGCTGCACCTGCTCTGCGCCGGCACCGGCTTCCTGCTCATGATCCGGCCGCAACTGGTCAGCCGCGCCGGCAACGCGCTCATCGGGTTCGTTGGCCGCGTCTTCCTCCGCCGGCGGCCGCAGGCGCTTGACCGCGTCTATGCCGTCTGGGACCGATTCATCGAGGAGTATAAGCAGGCGGTGGCCTTCTCGCTGCAGCATCGCGGCGGCATGGTGCAGATCGTGCTCGTGGCGTTTTTCGAGGTGCTGGCCTATCTGTCGGTGACGTATTGCGTGTATCGCGGGCTTGGCTTTTCGGAGGTCTCCTATCCCACGATGACGCTGCTGCAGGCCATGCTGTCCATCGGCGTGGCGTTCGTCCCGCTGCCGGGCGCGTCCATTGCGACCGAGGGCGGGTTTTATGCGCTGTTCACCGTTTACTTTGGCGACTCGCGCCTCGGCGCCATGCTGATCTGGCGGTTTTTGACATACTACCTGACCATCGTGCTCGGCCTTGTCGCGGTGCTCATCGACGGGTTTCGCTCCGAAAAGCGCGCGCATGTGCAGGAGGGCTGAAACGGATGTATCTTTCGGACGGTTGGCGGGATTACGAGCTGCTCGATGCGGGCGACGGCATGAAGCTTGAGCGTTGGGGCGATGTGACGCTGCTGCGCCCCGACCCGCAGGCGGTCTGGCCGCTTCGGACGCGCGCGGCGGACGCGGTCTACCACCGCAGCGAACGCGGCGGCGGGCATTGGGAGTTTTTGCGCCCGTTGCCGGAGAGCTGGCGCATCGGCTATGGCGACCTCGCCTTCCTCGTGCGGCCGACCGGGTTCAAGCACACCGGGCTGTTCCCCGAACAGGCCGTCAACTGGGACTGGATGCGCCGCCGTGTGGAACAGAAATGCGCCGCCGACGGCGCCTGCCGCGTGCTCAACCTGTTCGCCTATACCGGCGGCGCCACCTGCGCCTGCCTCAAGAGCGGCGCCCACGTCACGCATGTGGACGCCGCAAAAGGCATGGTCGCCTGGGCCAAGGACAACGCCGCCGCAAGCGGCGTACAGACAGCGCCGGCGCGCTATCTCGTGGATGACTGCGTAAAGTTCGTACAGCGCGAGCTGCGCCGCGGCAACCGGTACGACGGCATTCTGATGGACCCGCCCAGCTATGGGCGCGGCCCTGCCGGCGAACTGTGGAAGATCGAGGATTCCCTCTATCCGCTCGTGGCCTCCTGCGCCCGGCTGCTCTCCGACCGGCCCGCCTTCTTTCTCATCAATTCCTATACGACCGGTCTGGCGCCCTCCGTGCTGTGCAACGTGCTGCGCACCGCGCTGCCGGGCGGCCACGCGGAAGCCGACGAGGTCGGCCTGCCCATCCGGCGGGACAATCTCGTGCTGCCATGCGGCGCGACGGGGCGGTGGACGCCATGAGCGGTATGCCCGGCGCGCCGAAGCTCAACGTCCTCTACGAGGACAACCATCTGCTCGTCGTTGAAAAACCGGTCAACGTGCCCGTACAGGCCGACGTGAGCGGCGACGACGACCTGCTGTCCATGTGTCGCCGCTATATCCGGGTCGCCTACGGCAAGCCCGGGGAGGCGTTCGTCGCGCTCGTACACCGGCTCGACCGGCCGGTCGGCGGCGTCATGGTGTTTGCGCGCACAAGCAAGGCCGCCGCACGGCTCACCGCCCAGTTCAAAAGCCACGCCGCCGGCAAGCGGTACGTCGCCGTTGTCGAGGGCTGCCCGCCCGCGTCCCTGCGCCTGACCGACTGGCTGCGCAAGGACGAGGCGACGCTCTCCTCCGCGGTGGTGCCGGAGGGGACCGACGGCGCCAGATTCGCCGAACTTCGCTTTTCCTGCATCGGCCGGGCGAACGGGCGCGCGCTGCTCGACATATCGCTCAAGACCGGCCGGCCGCACCAGATCCGCGTACAGCTCGCCCATGCCGGGTTCCCCATCGAAGGCGATCAGCGGTACAACCCGGCCGCCAGGCCCGGCACGCAGATCCGCCTGTGGGCGTACGCGCTTTCGATCAAGCACCCAACCCTTGGCGAGGATATGACCTTCTTTTCGCTCCCGCGCGATCCGGACCCGCGCCCCGGGGCGGGCTTTTGCGCGTTTCCGGCCCAGCTCGCGCTGCTGCCGGCCTTTTCCGCCTGCCGCGGCGTTTTTCTCGACGACGAGCTGCTCGTCGTCGACAAGAATGCCGGCGTCGAAGTCGAGGATGAACTGTGCATCGCGCTCGAGAGCCTGGTGGGCGAACTTTTCCCCGTCCACCGGCTGGACGCCAACACCGAAGGCCTCGTCGCCTTTGCCCGCACTGCGGCCATGCGCGACCGACTGCTCCAGGCGTTCCGCAACCACGACGGCGTGCGTAAGACCTATCGCGCCGTCCTTGCCGGCGTGCCATCGCCCCGTGCCGGCACGCTCGAACACTTCCTGGTCAAGGATGCCGACGCCGCGCAGGTGCGCGTCGTCCCCGCCGGCACGCCCGGCGCGCAGCGCGCCACGCTTGCCTATCGCGTGCTCGAAGCGCGCGACGGGCTGTCGCTCGTCGAAATCGAGCTGTTCACCGGCCGCACCCATCAGATTCGCGTCCAGACAGCCGCCATCGGCTGCCCTGTCCTCGGCGACGACCGCTATGGCGATCGGGAAGCGAACCGCCGCTTTCATTGCCGGCGCCAGCTCCTGCTCGCCGCCCGGCTCTCCCTGTTCGACCGCACGTTCGAAAGCGAGCGCACGCTTTCCATCCCGGCGCGCGATTGACCCTGCGCCGCCGGGATTGCGGGGACCTGCGGGCAGTCCGCAGGGACATTTTCTTCCCTTTTCGCAAGGGGGAGCGACGGAACGGCCGGCGGGAAACGCCGCATTTTCCCTCCCCTTTCGTTCACCTTTTCTTTCCTCTCTTTTGCTTGCAAAAGAAAGGACAAACCGGACGGGCGAAACCCCGCCCCAAAGGAGCGCGTATGCAGGAACGGACGGCATTGTTGATCGGAGAAGCGGGCGCCGCGCGCCTGGCGGCGAGCCGCGTGGCGGTCGTCGGGCTGGGCGGCGTCGGCGGGCATTGCGCGGAGGCGCTGGCGCGCGCCGGGATCGGCGCGCTGCACCTGGTGGATGCGGATACGGTGTCCGAGAGCGACCTGAACCGGCAGGCGGTGGCCACGTTCGCCACGCTGGGCCTGTCCAAGCCGGCGGCGATGGCGCTGCGGCTAAGATCGCTTTCGCGTTGCATGCTGACGCTGTCCACGGCGTTCGTGGGGCCGGACACGGTGGAAGCGGCGCTGCCAGGCGCATTTGATTACGTGGTGGACGCAATCGACACGCTTTCCGGCAAGCTGGCACTCGTGGAGCTCTGCGGCGCGCGCGGCGTGCCGCTGCTCTCGTGCATGGGCGCGGGCAACCGGCTGGACGCCAGCCGCTTCTGCGTCCGGGACATCTATGCGACGGCGGGTTGCCCGCTGGCGCGGCGCATGCGCAGCGAATTGCGCAAGCGCGGCGTTGCGGCGCTGCCGGTGGTCTGCTCGGACGAGCCGCCCCGCCCTGTGCCGGGCGGGACGATCGGCAGCCTGGCGCCGGTCACGGCGGCGGCCGGGCTGGTGGCGGCGGATCACGTCATCCTTTCCCTGCTCGGCCTGCGCTGAGCGCCTTCCCTACAACAGCGTTTCCCAGGCGAACAATTCGATGGCGCACAGGTGCTCGACGGCGGCGCGCGCGCTCGTAATCGCGGCGCGCAGATCCTCCGCCTGCCCGGCGGGATCGATCAGCAATACGGCGAGCGCCATCTCGTCCACCACGTCGTGGCTGATGAACAGCCGCAGCACGCGGGCTGCGCGCTGTGCCCGCTCATGCAGGAACGCCGTCTGCCGGTCGAGCTGTGCCGCGTCGCCATCGGCTGCGGCGCGCTCGGCGGCAGCGAAGGCAACCTCCATATCGCCGGCAAAGCGCGTCAAATACCGCGAGGGCAACGTGAACAGCGCGAGCAGCAGCGCAATGGTGAGACAGGTAGCGATGCGTTTGACGCGGTTAAACATGGGTGGCCTCCGTTTGCAGCGTGAGCACGCGCTTGCCGGCGCGCTCGCGTGTCTGCGCGCGCAGGGTGCCGTCCGGCGAAAGGGAAAGATAAAACACGTTGCGCACCGGCCCGGCGCCCATGCCGGAGAGTTTGGCCTGCACCCACGCCTCCGACAGGCCGCAGGCGCGCACGGTTTCCACGCAGAGCCGCCCGTCGAGCACGAGCATGTGCGACAGATGCGCGTCCTCGGGCGGCAGATCCAGATCCTTGAGCGTGGGCGTCTGGCATTCGCCGCGCTGGAGGACGCTCATGCTCCCGTTCGTCTCCAGTATGGCATAGGCCACGTTGCCGATATCGAACACGTCCTTGGCGCGCAGCTGGTCCATGAGGTCGATGATCGTATAGTTGGCGCGGCGCATGGACCCCTCCTGCAGCACGCCGTCCGCCACGAGGATGACGGGCCGGCCGCACACGAGGTTGCGCAGCCGCGCGTTCTTCAAACAGACGTAGGTGATGAACGTCTGCATCAGATACAGCGCGAGAATGGGCACGGCGCTGTACGCCAGCGGGATGTTCGTATCCGCGATGGCGCAGGAGGCAAGATCGGCGATCATGAGCGTGATGAGCAGATCGAACGGCTGCAGGTCGGATACCTGGCGCTTGCCGGTGAGCCGCAGCACCACGAACACGAGCAGGTATAACAGGCAGGCTCTCAAAAACAGGATCAACATACCCTTATCATGCGCCGGCAACGCAAAAACATGCGCCGCCGCGCTTTTTCGTGCGTTCGGGCGGCGGCCGGCCGCCCGGCGGAGGCGAAAATCCGGGCGACGCGGTTGTGCGCCCGGCGGGCGATGCGGTATACTGGTAAGGGGAGGAATTGCGCATGACCCGTGATCGAACCATCCTGCATTGCGACTGCAACAGCTTTTACGCTTCCGTGGAAAGCCTGGACCGGCCCGCGCTCCGGGCGGTGCCTATGGCGGTATGCGGCGACCCGAAGAGCCGCCACGGCATCATCCTCGCCAAGAACGAACCGGCCAAGGGGTTCGGCATCCGCACGGCGGAAACGGTCGCGCAGGCGCTGCGCAAATGTCCGCAGCTCGTGCTGGTGCCGCCGCATCACGAGCGGTATGCGCAGATCAGCCGCCTCATCAACGACATCTACGGCTCGTACACCGATCAGGTCGAGCCGTTCAGCATCGATGAGTCGTGGCTGGATGTGACCGGCAGCCTCCACCTGTTCGGCACGGGGCGGGAAATTGCGGACGAGCTGAGGCGGCGCGTGCGCGAGGAGATCGGCATTACAATCTCGGTCGGCGTTTCGTTCAACAAGATCTTTGCCAAACTCGGCTCCGATTATCAAAAGCCCGACGCCACGACCGTGATCACGCGCGACGATTTCCGCGACATCCTCTGGCCGCTGCCGGCGGAGGACATGGTTTTCGTGGGGGAGGTGTCGGCGCAGGCCCTCGCCGCCCACGGGATTCGCACCATCGGCGACATGGCGGCCGCCGGCAGGGAGCGGATGCGCGCCGTGCTCGGCAGCGCGGGCGAGACGCTCTGGACCTATGCGATGGGGCTGGACGAGAGCCGCGTGCGGCGCGCGGACGAGGCGGAGCCGCCCAAGAGCATCGGCTGCGGCACGACGTTCGCCCACGACCTGCGCGGCGAGCGGGAGGTGCGCGCCGGGTTGTTGCCGCTGTGCGACCGGGTCGGCACGCGGCTAAGGATGCGGAAGCTGTACTGCACGACCGTGCAGGTGCAGATCCGCGACCCGTTTTTCAAGACCATCTCCCGCCAGCAGCGGCTTGCCGCCGCCACAAACGTGACGCGGGAACTGTACGAGACCGCCGTGGGCATCGTGCTGCGCTGCCGGGGCGCGGACGCGCCGATCCGGATGTTGACCGTGACCGCTTCCGGTCTCACGGACCGCTGCGCCGCGCAGATGCGCCTCATCGACGACGGCACGCAGGCGCGCCTGCGCGACGAGGCGCTCGACGGCGTGATGGACGATATCCGGGCGCGCTATGGCCCGGACGCCATCTCGTTTTGCCGGGCGCTGCGTCCCGGCGGCGAAGGATAGGGCGCCGTATCAGGCGGGCAAAGCGGCCCGCAACGGCGATTGCCATGGCGATGGCGAACGGCGCGCGCTTGACCCGCCGCCGGCGCTCCGCGCGCCGCCGCGCCCGCCCGGGCTGCCGTTGCGCGCGCCCGCTGTAAAGCCATGCCCGGCGAACGCCCGGCGCGGCGACCCTTTCCAGCGGCGGCGCCTCCTCTCCCCTCTTCATGCGGGCGCAACCCGTCCGCCCATCCCCATCGTATCGCCGCATGCGGCAAAGCTGTTTCCCAAAGCATTATCCATCCGTCCTTCCGTTGTCATACCGCGGCGGATGTCGCGTTTCCGGCAGGGCGCTCTGTCCGGCGGCGGACAGGGCGCCCTGTCCGCCGCCGCCACGGTCCCATGCCGCGGCAGAGCGGCGGAAAAAGACCCCTTGACGGCGCGACGCAACCGTGCAATGATATAAGGGGTGTTAGGCGGCCTGTCTGCACGGCAGATCCGGGAACGGCGCCGGAAGGCGTTTCGGCCGGCGGGACGGCTGCCGCTCAGCGTCGCCACCCGCAACCGGGCGGCTGCGGCCGGTTGCGCAACCAGACGGGGCCGCAGGCCCTGCACCCGCCAAACGACGGCAACCGTCCGTCAACCGGCAATGCCGGCAGACGCCGCGCATGGGCAACCGCGGCGGATATCGCGTACAGGCGCCCCCCGCAAACGACCGCGCGCGTGCGGTTGCCCCGCAAACCACCGCGCAATCGGAGGAACGCTATGAACATCGCACAGATCATGATTCCAAAGGTCTGCACCGTGTTTCTGCATGAGCACAATACCGTCCGGCAGGGGCTGGAGGTGATGACGCGGCACGGGTATTCCGCCATTCCCGTGCTCGACGAGGCGGGGGGATATGTGGGCAGCGTATCGGAGGGGGATTTCCTGCGCCACGTCCTCGTGGTCGGCTCCACCGACCTGCGCGCCCACGAACAGTATCGTATCGCCGCGCTGGTGCGGCGGGATTTCTGTCCGCCGCTGAGCATCGGGGCCGAGGACGAGACGGTGATCGAAGCGATCATGAACCAAAACTTTGTCCCCATCGTGGACGATCGCGGAGCGTTGTGCGGCATTCTGACCCGCCGCGCCGTGATCGGCTATCTGGCACGGCAGCGTACCGCCGGACAGCAGGGCGCCGACGCCTGACGGCATCGCCCGCCAGGCGGCCGCAATACCTTTTCTTTTACGGGCGAAGGGCCGCGCAGGCCTCCCCGACAGGACATACGGGCAGGCGCGCCGCCAGGCGGCCGCCGGCAACGGCGGCCTGGGAAAGCCTGGCGGCCCGTCCGCAGGCAAGACCCCGCCCCCGCGGCCATGCGGCCGCAGGGGCGGGGTCTTCAACTTTCGTTTCAGGGTTTTCCCTCAGCCCCGCAACGGGTTATGCAGCCTTGATCTTCGTCCACGCATCCGAATAGACGGACACAAAGTCCCCCAGATCGTGGAATACGGTGCAGCGATCGATCACATCCTGCGGCGGGTTGAACGTTTCGTCGGCCAGGAACGCCTCGTCGAGCAGGTCAAGCGCCGCCCGGTTGGGCGAGCAGTAATAGATATATTCGGCGTTCTGCTTGGCGACCTCCGCATCGCAGAGGAAGTTGATGAACGCCTCCGCCTCCTCGGTGTGCTGCGAAGTCTTGGGGATGATGATGTTGTCGAACCAGATGTTGCTGCCCTCTTTGGGCACCACATAGGCGAGATCGTCGTTCTCCGCAATGGCCATCAGCGCGTCGCCGGAATAGGTCACGCACATGGCGGCCGTCCCGTTGACCAGCTCCATCTTGGCGTCATCGGTCAGGTAGGCGCGCACAAGCGGCTTCTGCGCGATGAGCGCCTCCTGGGCGGCGAGTACCTCCGCCTCGTCGCGGGTGTTGATGTCGTAGCCGAGGCGGATGAGCGTGATGCCGATGGTATCGCGCACGCTGTCGTACATGATGATCTGGTCGGCGTACTGCTCATCCCAGAGGATATCCCATGAATCAACGGGCTCATCGACCATCGTGGTGTTGTACAGGATGCCCACCGTGCCCCAGAAGTACGGCACGGAGTACCGGTTGCCGGGATCGAAGGACAGGTCGAGGAAACGCTCGTCAATATTGGCGAGGTTCGGGATGTTGTCCTTGTTGATCTCATGCAGCAGATCCTGCTCGATGAGGCGCTCGATCAGATAATCCGAGGGGACGCAGATATCATAGATGCAGTCGGCCGCCGACAGCTTGACGAGCATCTCCTCGTTGCTGGTCATGGTCGAATACTTGACCTGGATGCCGGTTTCCTCCTCAAACTGGTCGATGAGCTCCGGGTCAATATAGTCGCCCCAGTTGAGCACGTTGATCGTGACCTGATCCTTCCCGCCGCATGCCGCCAGGGGCAGGGCGAGGGCCAGGGCCAGCACCGCTACGAGCAGTCTTTTTGCCAGTTTCATCGATGGTTTCCTCCTGTTGTCCTTGTGTATTACCGGGCCGACGGGGTCTTCGCCCCGCGCGGCCTATCGCTTCAGGCCGACCTTGCGGTCCTGGATTTCGCGCCGCCGCTCCTCGCGGATGCTGCGGATGTTCACGATGAGCAGCAACGTCACCACCGGCACGAAGATGATCGTGGACAGGGCCGGGTTCACACCGCGGCGCGCGCTTGCATAGATATACATCGAAAGATTGTCCACGCCGTTGCCCGCAAAGAAGCTGACCACAAAATCGTCAATCGAGAGCGTAAACGCCAGAATTGCGCCGGACACGATGCCGGGCAGGATATCCGGTATGACGACGCGCCAAAGCGCCATCAGCGGCGTGCAGCCCAGGTCCAGCGCCGCCTCGTACAGCATGTCGGAGCTTTGGCGCAGCTTGGGCAGTACGGAAAAGATCACATACGGCAGATTGAACGTGATGTGCGCGATGAGCAGGCGCACATACCCGTTGCGCAGGCCGATCACGAGAAACAGCAGCATCAGCGAAATGCCGGTCACCAGATCGGGATTGACCATCGGCAGCTGCGAGATGTTCTCGATGATGAGACGGCGGCGCTTTTTCATCGCGTGCAGGCCGATGGCGGCGGCCGTGCCGAGCACCGTGGCCGCAAGCGAGGAGAGCACCGCGAGCGTGACCGTCACCACGATGGCGTCGGTGATCTCCGAGGTGCGCAGCAGCCGCTCGTACCAGTCGAACGTGAACCCCGTCCAGTTGCCGAGCGTCTTGCTCTCGTTAAACGAGAACACGATCAGGATCAGAATCGGCGCGTACAGGAACAGCAGGATCAGCCCGAGATACGTACCCTTGAAAAACCCGCGCAGACGCTTTACCATATGCGGCCGCCCCCTTCCGCTTCCCTGCCGCCGGCACGCTCCGCCCGGCGCATGACGGCCATGCTCAGCGTGACGAACACCAGCAGGATGATCGCCAGCGCGCTGCCGGCGCTCCACGCCTGCTCGGTGATGAAGCGCATGTAGATGAGGTCGCCGTAAAGCATGGTCTTGCCGCCGCCAAGCAACTGCGAAATGGCGAACGTCGTCGTCGACGGAATGAACACCATCGTCACGCCCGAGACGATGCCGGACACCGAAAGCGGCAGCACCACGCGGAAAAACGTCTTGACGCCGTTGGCGCCGAGGTCGTTGGCCGCCTCGACATAGCTGCTGTCGAGTTTCATGAGCACCGTGTAGATGGGCAGGATCATGAACGGCAGAAAATTGTAGACCATGCCGAGCAGCACCGCCCCCTCGGTATACAGGATGTTGGAAAACGCGCCGAGCAGCACCTTCCACGCATAGGTGCGCAGCAGGAAGTTCATCCACATCGGCACGATGAAGAACACCGACAGCAGCGTGGCGGTCGCCTTTTTCATGCGCGAGAGCAGATACGCGACCGGATAGCCGATGAGCAGGCACAGGATGGTCGTGTACAGCGCAAGCCGGATGGAATCGAGCAACACGCGGATGTTGGCCAGATCGACCGCCGCGATCAGGTTCGCCATCGTGAAACTGCCGTTGGCGGTAAACGCATAGTACAGGATCAGCAGCATCGGCGAAAGGATAAAGATCAGCATCCATACCAGGTATGGGCCGGCAAACATGGTCCGCTTCACGCGCTCACCTCCCCTCTGCCCCTGCGCTCACGCGCTGTGCGACACGGCGATATGCTCGGGCGAAACGCGGATGCCCGTCTCCTCGCCGGTCTCCATGATCTCGTCCGCGCGGGCGATCCAGTCGTCCTCGCCACAGGTCACGGTCACCTCGTAGTGCGTGCCCAGGAACATGCACGCCTTTACAAAGCCCGTCAGCTCCGCATCCTGCGGGGCGATGAGCTCCACGTCCGCCGGGCGGATCTGCACGAGCACCTCCTCCTTGTGGGCGAAGCCTTCGCCGAGCCGGCAGGCAAAGTCGTGCCCGCTGAATGTGACGAGGTCCTCGTCGGGATAGGCCACCGCGTCGAAAATGTTCATCGAACGGGTCTTCTTCATCACGTGGAAGGCATCCGGCGGCAGGGAAAGCCCCACCTCGTCGCCCACGGCCACATAGTCCGTCGTATGGACGATCCACTCGTAACCGCCGCAGTCCACGTCCACCTCGTAGTGTACGCCCATGAACACGACCGACTGCACCACCCCGCGCAGCCGGGCCTGCTCGGGCGGGACGATATCGATATCCTCCGGGCGGACGACCACGTCCACCTCCACGTTTTTCCCAAAACCTGCATCCACGCACGGGTACGCCATGCCGCGGATCTGCACGCGATAATCCTGCAGCATGATGCCCGGCAGAATGTTGCTCTCGCCGATGAAATCCGCTACAAACGGGTTCTTCGGCTCGTTGTAGATGTCTGCCGGCGTGCCGATCTGCTGGATGACGCCGTCCTTGAGCACGACGATCGTATCGCTCATGGTGAGCGCCTCCTCCTGGTCGTGCGTCACATAGATGAACGTGATGCCGAGGCGCTGCTGCATCCGCTTGAGCTCCACCTGCATCTCCTTGCGCAGCTTGAGGTCGAGCGCGCCGAGCGGCTCGTCGAGCAGGAGCACCTGCGGCTCGTTGACCAGCGCGCGCGCGATGGCCACCCGCTGCTGCTGCCCGCCGGAAAGCTGATCGACGTATCGCTTGCCGTAGCCCTTCAGGTTCACCAGTTCCAGCATGGCGTTGACCTTCTCCTCGATCACGCGCTTGTCGAGCTTTTTGATCTTGAGGCCGAAGGCGATGTTGTCGAATACGTTCAAATGCGGGAACAGGGCGTACTTCTGGAACACCGTGTTGATGCGGCGCTTGTAGGGCGGCACGGAAGCGATGTCCACGCCGTCCATCTCGATACGGCCGGACGTGGGCATGATGAACCCGGCGATCAGGCGAAGCATGGTCGTCTTGCCGCAGCCGGAGGGGCCGAGCAGCGTCAAAAACTCCCCGTCCTTGACATACAGGGTGACGTGTTCGAGCGCTACGTCGCCCGCATAATCCTTGGATACGTCGATGAGCTCGATCAGATGCCTGTCCTTCATCCCAAACGCCCTCCCCTTGACCGTAATACCCGACCGTCAGAACGACGGCGGTGTCGAAACCCAGAGCACGCGCGCCTCGGCGCGCCCCGCGTTGCGCAGACAGTGCTGCGCGACGGGGCGAAAATAGAAGCTGTCGCCCCGGCGGACGCGAAAGCGCTGCTCGCCCAGCAGCAGCCATACCGTGCCCTGCAGGACGTAGCCGAACTCCTCGCCCTCGTGCGGATCGTCCGGCTCGGTGCCGGCGCCCGACGGCAGCGTGACGAGAATGGGCTCAAGCGCGTTGCGCTGCGCATTGGTCACCAGCCAGCGCACGGCCCCGCCGTCGTCGGCTTCCTTGACGAACATGTCCTCCGCACGGTAGACGACCTTTTCGTTCTGCGTTTCGTTGAAAAACGCCGCGATATCGGTGCCCAGCGCCTCGAGAATGTCCATCAGCGTCGCAATGGAGGGGGAAGCGATATCGCGCTCAAGCTGGGAGATGAACCCCTTGGTCAGCTCCGTGCGCGCGGCCAGCTCTTCCTGCGTCAGCCCGCGCTGCAGGCGCAGGCGTTTGACCTTGTCGCCGATCTCCATCGAAGTCAATCCTTTCTAAACAATGAGTTTAGATTCACTAAACTCAGGCAGCGCAATTAAACCACAAAATGCCGCTCTTGTCAATGACATTTTTTTGCAAATCCCGCCCCGACCAGCGGCAGAGGCTTCCGGTATCCGATCGGCGGCGCTCAAACGGTCGTTACCGGCGTTGCAAAGGCCCGCCGAAACCGGAAAGCGAGGCGCACGGGAGGCGGCCCGCACATTCAGGCCCAAGACCGGCCTTCTCAGAAGCGGGTCGCGCGCGGGGGCAATTTTTGCGTAGTCCGATGCTTCGCATCAAAACGCGCTGCGGCCCATCTGCGCGCGGGGGCCCATCTGCGCGTGGGCGGCAAAACACGCCCGTGCGGAAGATATGCGGCGGGCGCAGAGCAAAATGGACAGAAGGACAGTCCCGGCCGCACGGGCGGATGCGCTGCGGATAAAGCACGGCCGCACGGGCGGATCGCCCGTGCGGCCGTCCGGCGCCGCCCGCCGGTCATTCCGCAAGACTCTGCGCCAACAGGGGCGCCCACCGCTCGAGCGGCGGCGCTTCCCCTCCGCCGGAGAACACGAGCTCCGCCTGCAGGACAACGCTGCCCTGCCGCAGCAACAGCGCCGGGGCGCCGGCTATCCGCACATACGCCGCGACCTCGTCGATCCCCGTGACCGGAGGCGCTTCCAGCGCGGCGAACCCTTCGTATCGCTTCCGGTCAAAGCGATAGAGTTCCCCGAACAGGCGCTCCGCCAGCCATGGATCGGCAAGCCGGTAATAACGGAGATACAGCGTGCCGTTCCCCGCCGCCCCATCGGGCAGGATCACGTCCGCCTGCTCCGCATATTCGATGCAGCGCGGGGCGAGCAGGTTCCCCCATTCCCGCAGCTCTCCGACGGGTCCGGCGTCGTATGGTTCCGGCGGAAGGCAGACGGCGTCCTCCCCCATCAGCGTCCGCAGGGACGCAAACGGCAGCGCGTCCGCATAGCGCGCCAGCGGCGTCTCCCGCCCGGGCAGGCACATCCGCAGCACGACACACGCCAGCGTCAGCCCATACAGGACGACGCCCCTGCCCAGCAATGCCGCAAGGCGGCCCCGCCGCCTCCCCGCATCCGGCGTACCCCTGCGCAGCCGCGACTGCCGCAGCCGCAGGCTGCACAGGTCCAGCAGGCCGCGCAAAACCGCAAAGAACAGGCTGGCAAAAACCAGCAACAACGGGACCGGCCCGATCTCCACGGCGGCCAGAAGGCACCCGCGATCGCCGTCCAGCAGCCGCAAAAGCAGGAAGCCCAGCAGCAGCAGCGGGAGAAGCAGGTGGTTGATCGCCACGCGGCGCATCACCGACGGCAACGCCGGCGCCAGCACGGCCGGATCGGTATGCAGTTCCCGTGCCGCCGGGTCGCCCGTCCGGTACACATGAAACCAGCCGTAGCTGCCGGCCGGCCGCCAGCCGCATGACCGGAAGAGCGAAAGCTGCTCGGCATCCGGGTCGGGCGTAAACGACCATGTCTCGTGCGGCCGGTTCCGCATGGGCGTGAGGCGGTAGCGCACGGCCTGCGGCGCGCCGCGTGCAAAGCCAGCCGCCAGCCCCCAGTCCCTTTGGAAAAACAGCCCCTTCTCCGCCATGGCGGAGAACCATGCCGCAAGGCCGTCCATGTCGGTGGGCGCGCACGGGCGCAGGCGATAGCACAGCCGCCGGCGCGCCGGACGGTCGGCGCTGCATTCGTCCGGGGCGTCGCCGCATTCGTCCGGGGCGTCGCCGCATTCGTCCGGGGCGTCGCCGCATTCGTCCGGGGCGTCGCCGCATTCATCCGGGGCGTCGCCGCATTCGTCCGGTACGTCGCCGCATTCGTCCGGGGCGTCGCCGCATTCATCCGGGGCGTCGCCGCATTCGTCCGGGGCGTCCCCGCGTTCGTCCGGGACGTCGCCGCATTCGTCCGGGGCGTCGCCGCATTCGTCCGGTACGTCATCAGGGGCTGCCGCCCGGCCCGCAGCCTGGAGCGCGTCGCGCCCCCTGCCGGTGATCGCATAACAGGTCAGCCGGCCGGCCGCGCCGGCCGCGCGGAGAAACCTACGCCGCAGCAGTTCCGTCAGGATCGTATCGACCGTGGCGGGGCCAAGCCGCACGGCGCCGCCCGTCGCGCGTTCCACCCGGTTTGCGATAGCTGTGGCGCACAGCGCCCGCGTCCGAAAGGCCGCCAGCACGAGCATCGCGGATTCCGGCAGGGACGTCGTTCGGGCGTGCGTCGCCATGGCAATCCTCCTCCGGTAAATCTTTTGAAAAGGGCCTTGTATCCGTCTGATTTCGCTTCCATTATAGGGCGCGCCGGCAGCCGCCGTCAAGCGCGCCCAACCGCAACCAAAGGGGACGGCCGCCCGGGAAAATCCCGGGCGGCCGTCCAAGAATCCGTACCGTGCGCAGCCGCATCGCCGCAGGCGGTCTCGGCTACCGCACCGCAGCAAGGAAGCTTTTGAGCCGGGGCGTCTGCGGATCGCCGAACAACCGCTCCGGCGTACCCTCCTCGAGCACGCTGCCGTCGGCCATGAACATGACGCGCGTGGAAACCTCGCGCGCAAAGCCCATCTCGTGCGTGACGATGATCATGGTCATGTGCCGCTCATGCAGGCGGCGGATGGAGGCGAGCACCTCGCCGGAGATCTCCGGATCAAGCGCGCTGGTCGGCTCGTCAAAGCACAGCACGTCCGGGTCGAGGGCCAGCGCCCGCGCGATGGCCACGCGCTGCTGCTGCCCGCCGGAGAGCTGATGCGGGTACAGGGCCGCCTTGTCCGAAAGGCCCATCTCGTCGAGCAGCGCCAGCGCGTGCCGCTCGATGGCGGCCAGCATCTCGGCGCGCTTTGCCCGGAAATCCGGCGCTTCCTTTGCGCGCAGGCGGGCGGCAAGCATGACGTTCTGCAGCGCCGTATACTGCGGAAACAGGTTGAACGACTGGAACACCAGCCCAAAGTGCAGCCGCTTCCTGCGAATATCGCGCTCGCGCTGCGTGGACGGGTCGGCCGCGTCGAAGAGCACCTCGTCGCCCACAAGAATCCGGCCCTCCGTCGGCGTTTCGAGAAAGTTCAGGCAGCGCAGCAGCGTTGTTTTGCCGCTGCCGGAAGAGCCGATGATCGCAAGCACCTCTCCCTTTTCGAGGGAGAAGTCGATGCCCGTGAGCACCTCCGCCGTACCGAAGCGCTTGCTCAAACCCTGTACCTGAAGAATTGCCATAGAATTCACCGCCTTTTGCCGGTCATACCCGGAAATAGGAAAGCTTGCGCTCCAGATAGCCGAACAGGAGCGTCAAAAGCCCGCAGAACACGAGGTAGAACACGCCCGCATAGAACAGCGGCCAGAGGAGCGACTGCGTCCGGATGAACACCTGCGCCTCCATGATGATCTCGCTGATGGCGATGACGCGCGCCAGCGACGTATCCTTGACCAGCGTGATGATCTCGTTGCTCATCGGCGGCAGGATGCGCTTGAGCACCTGCAACAGCACCACGCGCGAAAACGTCTGCCCGCGCGTCATGCCCAGCACCTGGGCCGCCTCGTGCTGCCCCTGCGGGACGCTCTCGATGCCGCCGCGGTAGATCTCCGAAAAATAGGCCGCATAGTTGATGATGAACGCCACGAGCACGGCCGGCATCCGGTCCAGCCCCTGCGTCTCCCAGAGAAGGCCGGGGCCGTAGAACACGATGATGATTTGCAACATCAGCGGCGTGCCGCGGATGATCCATACCAGCGTGCGCGAAACCGCGCGCAGCGGCTTGAACCGGCTCATCGAGCAGAACGCGACCAAAAGCCCGAGCGGCAGCGCCGCCGCAAGCGTTGCGGCAAAGATGATCGCCGCCTGTCCGGCGCCCTCGATCAGCCTGCCGGTTACGGTGAGGAAGGTTTGCATGGAGATCGATCCCTTTCAAAAGACGGAATGGGCAGGGGCGTCCCCCTGCCCGGAATCATGCGGCTTCGCCGTCAGTCCGTAATGAGCAGGTCGGACATCTCGTACTTTTCCGCCAGCTCGCTGAGCGTGCCGTCGGCGAGGAACTTCTCGATGATCTCATTGGCCTTGGCCGTCATATCGCTGCCGAGGCGGAAGCCGATCGCGTACTCCTCGTCCATCAGGTCGATGCCCTCCACGATCATCAGCTCGCTGTAGTCCGTGCCTTCGCCGGTCATGGCCGTGGCCATCGTATAATCGATCACCGCCGCGTCCGCCGTACCGGCCTTCACCTCGAGCAGCGCGTCGCTCTGCGCGGTAACGCCGGTAAACACGGCGTCCGGCATATCGGTATAGACCGTGTCCTCGCCGGCGCTGCCGACCTCCGCGACGACCGAGACCCCGCTGAACGAGGAGAGATCGGTGTACAGCGCCGCATCTTCCGCACGGATGACAACCACCTGCTCATTCATCAGATAGGCGGTGGTAAAATCCATATTCTCCCGGCGATCCTCCTTGATGGTAAGACCGTTCCAGATGCAGTCGATCTTCTTGCTCTTGAGCTCCAGCTCCTTGGAATCCCAGTCGATGATGATGAACTCCGGCGTCAGGCCGAGTTCGGCGCACAGCGCCTCGGCGAACTCCGTATCAAAGCCGATCAGCTTGCCGTTTTCATCATAATAATTCATGGGCGCGTATGCCGTAATGCCGATCACCAGCGTTCCCTTGTCCATGATGTAGGCCAAATCGCTGTCCGTATCCGCCGGCGCGGCCGTAGGCTCCGTCGCTTCGCCGGACGGCTCGTCCGGGTCGGTCGTTTCGGCCGGCTGTGTCGTACAACCGGCCAGCGTAACCGCCAGCAGCAGGCACGCAAGCAACAGGGCAAACAGGTTCTTCTTGGATTTCATAACCGAAAACACTCCTTTGTTTTGCGATGCTGCTATTGTACCACGTTACTATACTAAAGCACAAGCCCTTATTTTGCCAATTTTGTCGCCGGGCCCTTCCCGTTTTCCCTTCGTTTCCCCCTCGCTCACATTCCCGGCTGAGCTATACCTCCAAATAAAAGGGTACGCTGCGTATTTCCTGTTCAATTTTTCTGAGGGATGTGTAACCGCTTCAACCGGGCGCCCAATGCTCATGTGCGGTAAAGTAACACACAGAAATTGGATGGATAGCAGCCACATTATTCCGAAAAATCTCATTCAAAATGTTAAAGCCCCTTTACATTTTGCTGTTTTGCAGTACAATAAAAATGTAAAGAAGATTTAACATTTCAAGGCCAGCTTCAACAAACTACGGGAGGTAAATGACATGAAGAAAATGGACGAAATGGACAGAAACATTCAGCTTCGTTCGGAGGAATGGGGATATAGAGCCGCTTTACTGTCTTTGAGTGCATGGACACTATTTAACTGTTGGCAATCACTTATGCATGATTTGGAGTATAACCCTTTGCCTTCGCTGATTTTATGCTTTGCAGTATCTGTTCAAGCGTTCTCGCAAATAGCCATGAAACAAAAAATGGTTGCCGGAGATGAAGAATATCGGGAACCTAATAAGCTCTTACGGGCAGTAATAGCCACGATTGTTCTCGTTGTGCTTATTTTGTCGGTTGGAACTTATTTTCTGGTAAGAGTGTAAGCCGCCATGAGGAACATAGTAAAGCAATTAAGAAAACAAGCCGGATTGCGTCAGGAAGATATGGCAAAGGAGTTAGGCGTAAGCCGCCAAACAATTATTGCTATTGAAAATGATAAGTACAACCCTACGCTTGAACTTGCAATGAAAATTGCGAGATTACTAAAACTTCATGTAGATGAAATTTTCTTTTTGGATAACTGATAGCAGCAAAGCCAGCCGAGCCAGTCAACGGTCAAGATGAACGGCGCATACGCGCCGCCGTTCCCGTGCGGCTCGAACCGAGCGGGCGCGAAATGCGCCCTGCGCACGGGCAAGAATTGCGCGCAGGGAGGCGCGCGGGCCGGGCGGACGGCAAGCGGACGGGAGCGTCCGGCGCACGGGCAAAAATTGCGTGCAGGGAGGCGCGGCCGGACGGGCGGCAAGCAGATGGAGCGTCCGGCGCACGGGCAAAAATTGCGTGCAGGGAGGCGCGGCCGGGCGGGTGGCAAGCAGGCGAAAGCGCCCGGCGCGCACGGGCAAAAATTGCGTGCAGGAAGGCGCACGGGCCGAACGGGCGGCAAGCAGATGGGAGCGTCCGGCGCGCACGGGCGAAAATTGCGCGCAAGGAGGCGCGCGTGCCGGGCGGACGGCAAACAAATGGGAGCGTCTCGCGCACGGGGGATAATTACGCGTAGGAAGGAGCGCATGAAGGACGGACGGCAAGCAGATGAAAGCGTCTCGCGTACGGGAAAAGGGTCCTTCCCTGCGGCATATCCTTTCCCCTGCGTCCACCGCATCCCCTGCGCGGAAAGGCCCGCTGCGGCATAGTCGTTCCCCTCGAGGCACGGCCCTTGCGGCGTGCGCCGACTGCGCGCCGTGTCGGGCGGCTGACCAGTGCTGCGATGCGCCTGTACCCTTGGCCCTTGCGGCATACGCCGGCTGCGCGCCATGTCGGACGGCGGCCAGTGCAGCGATGCGCCAGTCCCCTTGCCCTTGCGGCGTGCGCCGGCTGCGCGGCATGTCGGATTTTCGCCGTCCGCCTCCTGCCGTTGCCCGCACGCACAGGCGCAAGCATTCCCCTGCGCCGCCGCAAAAGCGCCGCACAGCCGGGCGCTGACGCCCCCGCACGGTCAGAATCGAACGGGTGCGTGTCACACAAAGTTTACACGATAGGCCCGAATGTTTTCACGAAAGTATGCTATACTAACGTTCATGCATGGGCTTCCATGCGTTTCTGTGTGCGCGGCGTGTTTCGCCGGCGCATAACCGGCCGCCGGGCGCGCGTTGCGCCGCGACCGTCCGGGCAACCGCCCGGAGAACCATTTAAGGAGGGATTTGCATGAAAAAACGGATCGGCGCTTTGTTGCTTGCCATCCTGCTGCTTGCCGCCCTGCCCGCAACCGCGCTGGCCGAGGACGGCGAGACGGGTACTGGCATCGCGTCGGAAGAAAACACGCAGGCCGCATCCGCCACGCCGAACACGGAGGAAGCGGAGAACACGCCCGTCGCCGATACGACGGAACCGGCGCAGGACACGCCGGAGGGAACGGCCGCCACGTCGGAACCGGCGCAGGAAACCCCGGCCCCGGTCACGACCGCCGTCCCGACCGAAACGCCCGAGCCGGCCACCCCGGAACCGAGCGTGGAACCGTCGCCTGCGGGTCAGCCTGCCAACCAGCGCGTGACCATGGGCGCGGACCTGACCGAGGTACAGCGCGCCGCCGTCTACCGCGATTTCGGCATTGAAGAGGGCAGCGTGCGGGAGCTGACGGTCACCAACGCGGAGGAGCGCGCCTATCTTGAGGGACTGGTGCCCGACCGCAAGATCGGCAGCGTGGCGCTCTCGTGCATCTACATCACGACGCTCGATCCCGGCGCGGGGCTCGACATCACCATCTACAACATCAACTACTGCACCGAGCAGATGTATGTAAACGCGCTCACCACTGCCGGAATCACGGACGCAAAGGTAATCGTATCGGCGCCCTTCCCGGTTTCAGGCACGGGCGCGCTGACGGGCGTTTACAAGGCGTATGAGGACATCACCGGCGTGGCGCTCAACGATCTTGCCAAACTCGTGGGCGCGGAGGAGCTGGTCGTCACGGGCGAGCTGGCCGAATACATCGGCAGCACGGAAGCCGCGGAAATCGTCTCCCAGCTCAAGAACATCCTCGATCAGACGCAGGCCATGAGCGACGCCGAAGTGCGCGACGAGATCCGCCGCATCGCGGAGATGTACAGCGTCAACGTGACGGACGCACAGGTGGAGCAACTCCTGAACCTCGTGCGCAAGCTCGAAGGACTCGACACCGGCGAGCTGCAGCAGCGGCTGGCCGGGCTGGCCAAGACGGCGCAGTCCGTCAACACCGTGTCGGACACGATTTCGCGCGTATATGAAAGCGTGAAGGATTTCTTCGCTTCCATTGGCGATTTCTTCGTCCGTCTGTTCGGCGGCGGGAAGGAATGAACCGGGTCGCCCGAAAACGAGGCCGGGCCGTCCAAATGGACGGCCCGGCCTTTGTTTCTGCATGGTCCGTTCTTCCAGCGCGACACGCCGGACCGCGGCTCGGCGCGGCTACCGTTTCTCCCGCAGGTATTTGATAAAGCACACGATGCCCAGCACGTAAAAGGCGAACTGAACGGCCGTGAAAATCTGGTTGAGCAACTGGCCAAACGCGACGACCACTCTGGAAGCGCCCATGGTTCTGTTTCCTCCCGCGCGCTACTTTTTGAGCTTCAGTATTTTGGCGTCGAGGTGACTGCGCAGCAGCTCCCGCACCTGCGCGGCTTCGGCCTCGGGGTTCTTCATCTGGTACTTGGGCAGCACGTAGGCCTGTGTTTTGGAAAGGAACAGATAGAACGTCTTGCCGGATTCGGCCACCTTGGCGATCTTCTCCCAGGCCAGCAGCGCGCTGCCGCGCTCGGAGGTGGCGTGCACGCCCTGTCCGTCAATGGTAATATCCTGCGTAAACTCATACGCCGTCTTGCTCTTGTAGGCCTTGTTGATGCGGAAAATCATCATGACGGTGTTGAGCACGACGAAGAGCGCAGCCCCGCCCAGCGCCATCGGCAACGCGCGGATCAGCGCCTGCTGGATCGATTTCGTCTGCCCATAGGTCGTCACGCCGAGCATCAACGCGATGACGACGAACACAAGCACGGTCATGAAGAGGAAACGGCTGCCCGTCACAAACAGATTGTAGCGGATATTCTCCTTGCGACCGATGGTGAACTTGCCCTGATACTGCATGAGGGAATCCCCCTAAATGAAAGGATGTTATTATTTTACACGATGCGGGAATGGATGTCAAAACAATTCGGCATGCCGGACCGGCCGCCGGATGCAAACGGCGCCTCGTCCTCTTCGACGGGGCGCCGCGATTCTGCGTTCGCTCAGCGGCGCTGCAGCGCATCGATGGGCGTCATGCGGCTGGCCTTGGCCGCCGGGTAGCTGCCGAACACCACGCCGATGAGCGCGCTGAACGCGACAGCGGCGACGGCGGCGCGCCACTCGATCCGGATGGTCATATCCGCCACGGCCGAAAACACCGCCAGGCCGAGCGCGGAGAGCGCAAGCCCGAACAGGCACCCCAGCAGCGAAAGCGCGCACGACTCGATCAAAAACTGCAACAGGATGTGTATGCGCCTTGCGCCGATGGCCTTTCGCACGCCGATCTCGCGCGTGCGCTCCGCAACGGAGACGAGCATGATATTCATGATCCCGATGCCGCCCACCAGCAGCGCGATCGCGGCGATGCCGCCGAGCATGAGCGAAAGCGTGCTCATGACATCGTCGAGCGTGTCGAGCAGCGAGGACATGTCGTACACGTCATAGGCGTCCTCGTCGTGCGTCAGCTCCAGCAGGTGCAGCTCGGTCAGCGTCTGCGCCAGCGCCACTTCCGTGCCGGAGGCCGCCTCCACATAACAGGCGTTGATCGCGCTGCTGTCGGCAAGGCGCTGCCCGGTCGTGAGCGGGATGAGCACCCGCGTATCGAGCGAGCCGGTCAGGTCGGAGCCGCTCTCCTCCAGCAGGCCAACGATGGTAAACGTGCGCCCGTCCATCGTGACGGTTTTGCCGATCACGTCATAGCTTTCAAACAGCTCGCCGGCCACATCCACGCCGATCACGGCGACGCCCGTACGCCAGGTGAGATCCGAGGGCGCAATCCCCCGCCCGGCCTGCACGGCAAGCCCCGCCACCTCGAGAAACGACTCCGTTACGCCGTAGACGGAAACGGTCGTATAGTTGGAGCCGGCGCGCATGACGCCCGTCGTGGCGATATATGGTGCGACGCCCTCGATGGCATCGTACGCCTCGAGCGCCTCATAGTCCTCGCGGGAGAGTGACACGTCCTCGTCCGTCACGGAAACGGTCAGCAGGTTGGACCCCATCGAGGTGATGGCGCTCGTAACCGAACCGGTGGCGCCCTGGCCGATGGAGACCAGCATGACCATGCTCGTCACGCCGATGATGATGCCGAGCATTGTCAGGAACGAACGCATCTTGTTGGCAAGGATGGCGCGCAAAGCGAGCCGCAGGGTATTGCACAGCATGGTCATGCGCCAAACGCCTCCTCCCAGGTGCCGTACAGGCGGCCGTCGCGCACGAACACGGTGCGGTGCGCCAGCTCGGCCACGCGCTGGTTGTGCGTGATGAGCACGATCGTGCGCCCCTGCCCGGACAGGTCGCAGATCAGGCGCATCACGTCATCGCCTGAGCGGGAATCGAGGTTGCCGGTCGGTTCATCGGCGAGAATCACCGGCGACTGCGACGCCAGCGCCCGCGCAATCGCCACGCGCTGCTGCTGCCCGCCGGATAGCTGATTCGGGCGGTGGCGCATATGCGTCTCCAGTCCGACGCGGCACAGGGCGGCCCGCGCCCGTTCGATCCGCTCCCGCTGCGGCAGTTTGCGATAGATCAGCGGCAGCTCCACGTTTTCAAGCGCGCTCATTCGTTCGAGCAGATTGAACTGCTGAAAGACGAAGCCGATCTTTTCGCTTCGGATGGCGGAGAGTTCCCGATCCGAGCAGGCAGCCACATCCACGCCGTCGAGCTGATAGCTGCCGGAATCCGGCAGGTCCAGGCAGCCCATGACGTTCATCAGCGTCGTCTTGCCGGAGCCGGAGGGCCCGCAGATTGCCACGAACTCTCCCTCCCGAACGGTGAGCGACACGTCCGCGAGTGCATATACCGGCTCCTCGCCGACCAGATACGTCTTGTTGATGTGTTGCAGCACCAGCATGGCCGACCTCCTCATGCGCCCGGACGTTCGCCGCCGCGATCGCCGCCGGCCATACCGCCGCGATTGCCCCCGCCAAAGTCGGCCGGCATCTCCATGCCGCCCATACTGCCCATGCCGCCCATGCCGAAGCCGCCCATCATCTGCGTGTCGTCGCTCTCATAGGTAGCCGTGGTCGTGCGCACGGGCACGAGGATCAGGTCGCCTGCCGCAAGCTCGCCCGTCACGGCGATATAGCTGCCGTCCGACATGCCGGTTTCCACCGCCACGCGCGAAAGCGACGACAGGTCCACCGCATCCTCGGCATAGACCGTACCGACCGACGCATCCGCCGGCGCAAGGTAAACGAACGGCTCGCCGTCCGCATACTGCACCGCATCCACCGGTACAATCGACGCCTGGCCGGTCGTGGCGGTGATGATCTCCGCCGAGGCGCTCATGCCCGGCAGCGCGCCGTCAATGGGGTCGATCTCGATGGTGGCGGTGTAGCTGGTCACATAGCTGCCGCTGCCCTCATAGGAGAGGTTCGCCACGCGCCCGGCAAACGTGCCCTCGATCGCGTCCAGCGTGATCGTGGCCTCCTGACCGATCTCCACGGCGCCGATATCGAGTTCGTCCACGGACACGCTCATGGTATAGCCGTCCGTACCGGCCAGCGAGCAAAGCGTCTCCCCGGCGGCCAGCTCGTCGCCCGCGGCGACCGGCAGGCTCGTCACGAGGGCGTCCGCTTCCGCCACGACGCTATACCCGGCCCTGCATTCGGCAATCTGGTCCTGCAGGTCCGCCTGCTGCTCCTTGAGCGAGAGATAGGTGGCGCTCGGCGCGCCCTCCTCCAGCAGGAACAGTCTGGCGCCGCGGGATACGGACTGGTTCTCCTCCACGAGCACGTCCCCGATCCTGCCGGCCGTGCCGGTGACGGCAATGTACTCGTTGAGCGCCAGCGTCCCGGTGCCGAGCAGCCCGCCGTCCGCATCATAGGCGGCGGCCGCCGTGCCGACGGCAAAGCTGTTGTCCTCGATGACGATGGTCGCCGTGCCGTCCGAAAGCCCTGTCACGAGACCTTCGACGGCGTCCTCGCCGACGGCGACGGACACCACGTCATATTTCTTGACCGTTTCCGGCACTTCCAGCACAAGCCGCATCCGCCCGTCGGTCGAGATCAGGCATAGCGTGCCGGCGTCCTCCACGACGGTGCCCGCCGTGGCGGAGAGCTGTTTGACCACGCCCGCGCGCGCCGCCGTGATATACAGGCTCGACGCCTCCTGCGACGCGCCGGCCAGCGAATTGTTCACTTCCTCCAGCTCCGTCTCCAGCGTCTCCAGCTCCTCGTCCAGCGCGTCCGAGGTCAACGTCAGGATCGTATCGCCCGCGCTCACGCGGTCGCCCGTCCGGGCGTATACCTCCGCCACAACGGCGTCCGCCGGCGCCGTGTAGGTGGCGGCGTTGCGTGCCGCCAGCGTCCCGCTGCCGCTCACGCCGGTATGGATCTCGCCCTCCGACACCGCGCTCACCTGATAGGTCAGCACGCTTGAAGACGCTTCGTCCGCCGCAATGACGGGGAGCAGCAATATCGCGGCGATCACCACGACGAGAACCACCGCGATTGCCACGCAGATGGTGCGCACGCGCCGCCGCTGCCGCTTCTTTTGCTGCACAGCCGCAAATGTATTTGGATTGGTTTCCATGGAGGCCCTCCTTCGGGATATACTTTTCATCCAAGAGGATAGCCGCCTATTTTGACACAATCGTGGCAAAGACCGCTCATCTGCCGGCCGGAATGCAACAAAATGGAGGGTGGCCGCCTGCCCGCCCGCCGTGCGGCCGGAAGCGGCCGGAACCGCCGGGCGCCGCCGCGCGCGCCGGCCGGGCCGATCCTGCGCGGGACGTTCGCCTGTGCTGCGGATTTCTCCCGTGTGTTGATTGCGCTCCTCTGCGTGGTGCAAAGGGGTTCTCCCTTCGACAAAACGGCGGCCCCCGAGGAGGAGCCGCCGTTGTCTGTGCGCTGAAGCCTGTGCGGTCAGATCGTGCCGCGCAGCGCATACACGCAGATGCCCACGCATTCGCGCATGAAATTGTTCACCGCAAGGTACCACACGTCCTCGGCCGGGATGCCGAACGCCTCAATGCCCTGCGCCGCCGCAACGGCGCCGGCCCGGTATACGTGAAAACCGGTCGTCACAAACGCAATGCGCGCGTTGCCGCCCAGCGCTTCGTCGATGAGCGCCTTGGAAAAGAGGAAGTTCTCGGTCGTATTCGTGGCGCGCTCCTCCGCGATCACACGGTCCTCCGCAATGCCGTGTTCGAGCAGATATTTCCGCATGGCGGAACCCTCGGTGACGGTCTCCCCGGCTCCCTGCCCGCCGGAAACGACCGCAATCGCGTCCGGATGCGCTTCCAGATAGGCAATCGCCGCATCCAGCCGGTTCGAAAGCACCCAGGTCACGCGGTCGCCGTGTACCGCCGCGCCGAGCACGATCACCGCGTCCGCCTGCTGCCGGTCGCCCCGGTGCGCCGCATTCGTCATCAGGACGCCGCACACGAGGAAGATGACGATCGCCACGCCATAGCAAGCGACGGTGAACCACTTGAGAAAGAGCAAAAACCCATGCTGCATCTGCGGCAGCAGGAACGCCAGCGCAATGAGCGGCAGGCCGAAAAACGCCGGCAGGATCACGCCGAGGTTAAAGTTGGACAGGAAGGAAACGACCACCGTATCGAGCGTGAGCAGCACGCCCAGCGCCAGCAAGCCCTTTTGCAGCAGGCTCATGCGCAACCGTCCGTTGCGCTCCAGCAGATGCACGCCGACCATCACGGCGACGAGGCACCCCACCGCAAGGCAGAGCATGAGGATGCGGAATTTCGTCATACGTCTTTCAATACCTTTCTCAGAAACTGTCCCGTATAGCTCCGCTCGCAGGCGGCCACCTGCTCCGGCGTGCCGCAGGCCACGAGCGTACCGCCCTGGTCGCCGCCCTCAGGCCCAAGGTCGATCACATAATCGGCGCACTTGATCACATCCAGGTTGTGCTCGATCACGAGCACGCTGCTGCCGCCGTCGCACAGGCGCTGCAGGATCTCGAGCAGGCGCTTGACGTCGTCCACGTGCAGGCCGGTCGTCGGCTCGTCGAGCACGTACAGCGTACGGCCCGTGTCGCGCCGCGACAGCTCCGTGGCGAGCTTGACGCGCTGCGCCTCGCCGCCGGAGAGCTGGGTGGACGGCTGGCCGAGCTTGACATAGCCGAGCCCCACGTCGTAGAGCGTCTGAAGCTTGCGCTTGAGCCGCGGCAACGGCGAGAAGAAGGCGAGCGCCTCCTCCACGGTCATCTCCAGCACGTCGTGGATCGTCTTCCCCTTGTAGCGCACCTCCAGCGTTTCGCGGTTGTAGCGTTTGCCGCCGCACACCTCGCAGGGGACATAGATATCCGGCAGAAAATGCATTTCGATCTTCAAAATGCCGTCGCCGCGGCACGCCTCGCAACGCCCGCCCTTGACGTTGAAGGAGAAGCGGCCGTTGCCATAGCCGCGCATCTTCGCATCCGGCGTGGCGGCGAACACCTCGCGGATGAGGTCGAACAGGCCGGTATACGTCGCCGGATTGCTGCGCGGCGTCCTGCCGATGGGGCTCTGATCGATGTCGATGATCTTGTCGAGCGCGTCGATGCCCTCGATCCCGTCGCAATCGCCCGGCCGCGTGCGCGCCCGATTGAGGTCGCGCAGCAGCGTCTTTTTGACCAGTTCGTTGACCAGGCTGGACTTGCCGCTGCCGGATACGCCCGTGACGCACACGAACATGCCGAGCGGAATGGTCACGTCGATGTTTTTCAGATTGTTGGCGCGCGCGCCGCGCACCACGAGCGTGCGCCCGTTGCCCGGCCGCCGCTGTGCCGGCGTATCGATGCGCTTGCGGCCGGAAAGGTACGCGCCGGTGATGGAGTCCGGGGCGGCGGCGATCTGTTCCGGCGTGCCCTCGGCGACCACATGGCCGCCGTGCGCGCCGGCGCCCGGGCCGATGTCCACGACGTAATCCGCCTCGCGGATGGTCTCCTCGTCGTGCTCGACGACGATGAGCGTATTGCCGAGGTCACGCATCTGCTTGAGCGTGCTGAGCAGGCGCGCATTGTCCCGCTGGTGCAGGCCGATGCTCGGCTCGTCGAGGATGTACAGCACGCCCATGAGCCCGCTGCCGATCTGCGTGGCCAGCCGGATGCGCTGCGCCTCGCCGCCGGAAAGGGTGGAGGCGGCGCGCGAGAGCGTCAGGTAATCGAGCCCCACGTTGACGAGAAAGCCCAGCCGGGCGTCAATCTCCTTGAGGACCTGCCCGGCGATCATGCGATGCATGGGCGAAAGCTCCAGCCCCTGCAAAAACGCGCGCGCATCGCGCACGGACATATCCGAAAGCTGCGCGATGTTCTTCCCGCCGACCGTCACGGCCAGGACCTCTTTCTTAAACCGCTTGCCGTGGCAGGCGGGGCAGGGCGTTTCCGACATGAACGCCTCCATCTCCTGCTTGCTGTAATCGGACTGCGTTTCGCGGTAGCGGCGCTCCATGTTCGGGATGATGCCCTCAAACGCGGTGTCAAACGTGCCGCTGCCGAACTCCTTTTGATACTGGATATGGAGTTTTTCCTCCCCGGTGCCATACAGCGCCGCATGCTGCAGCGGCTTTGGCAGCTCCCCAAACGGCGTGTCCATCGACGCGCCGTAGCGATCGCACAGCGCCGAAAAGTACATGGACGCGATGGTGCCGGGGTTGCCGCTGTTCCAGCCGGGAATGTTGATCGCCCCGCGCGAAAGCGACAGCTTCGGGTCCGGTACGACGAGCGCCGGGTCGATCTTGAGCAGCGTGCCAAGGCCCGAGCAGGTCGGACACGCGCCGTAGGGCGCGTTGAACGAGAACATGCGCGGCGTCAGCTCCTCCATGCTCACGCCGCAATCGGGGCAGGCATAATTCTGGGAAAACAGCAGCTCCTCCCCGTCCACCACCTGCACGACGGCGAGATTCTTGCCGAGGCGAAACGCGGTCTCAAGCGAATCGGTCAGTCGTCCCTCCACGCCCGGCTTGACGACCAGGCGGTCGATCACCGCCTCGATGGTGTGCTTGAACTTCTTGTCCAGGGCGGGCGCTTCGGCAAGGTCGTACACCGTGCCGTCGATGCGCGCGCGCACATAGCCCTCGCGCCGCAGCTCGTCGAGCAGCTTCTGGTGCTCGCCCTTGCGGCCGCGCACGCAGGGTGCGATGATCTGGATGCGCGTGCCTTCCGGCAGGGCGCGCACCTGGTCCACCACCTGATCGATGGTCTGGCGGGCGATCTCGCGCCCGCATTTGGGGCAGTGCGGCGTGCCGCAACGCGCATACAGCAGGCGCAGATAGTCATGGATCTCCGTGACCGTCCCCACGGTCGAACGCGGGTTGTGGCTCGTGCTCTTCTGATCGATGGAAATGGCGGGCGAAAGGCCGTCAATGCTGTCGAGGTCCGGCTTTTCCATCTGCCCGAGGAACATGCGCGCGTAAGAGGACAGGCTCTCCACATACCGCCGCTGGCCCTCCGCATAGATGGTATCAAACGCGAGGCTTGACTTGCCGCTGCCGGACAGGCCGGTGAACACCACCAGCTTGTCCCGCGGCACCACGAGATCGATGTTTTTCAGGTTGTGCTCCCGCGCACCCTTGATGACAATGTCCTTCATGCGTTCCCTTCAGGCTGCAAAAACTGTCCTTTTCTTTGCAAAAGAAAGGGATCAAAAGAAACCCGGCGGCGCCCGCCGCCGCCCGCTTGATGGTACTCCAACCGTTCCGACAAGTCAAGCGGCGGCGCCCGCCTTTTCCATAAAGTTCAATTTTCGGCGCGTTACTTGCGCGTGCGGCCGCGGGCGCGCTTGTGCGCGCCGATCATGCCCGGGCGCAGCCCGCCGGCCGGCTTGGCGCCGTCCTCGCCGGTGAGCCGCCGGATCTCGTCGCGCAGCTTGGCCGCCTGCTCGAATTCCAGCTCCCGCGCCGCCTGCTGCATCTGCTCGGTCAGCACGGCAAGCCGCGCGGCAAGCGCATCGCCGGTGAGCGCGTCCGCCGCTGTGTCAGCCCGGGTGGTGATGCCGAGCGTGTCATGGACGGCCTTCCGGATGCTCCTTGGCACGATGCCGTGCGCACGGTTGAACGCAAGCTGCTTATCGCGGCGGCGGTTCGTCTCGTCGATGGCGCGCTGCATGGACGGCGTAACCGTATCGGCATACATGATGACACGCCCCTCCACGTTGCGCGCAGCGCGGCCGATGGTCTGGACGAGACTGGTCGTCGAGCGCAAAAAGCCCTCCTTGTCCGCATCGAGAATGGCCACAAGGCCCACCTCCGGCAAATCCAGCCCCTCGCGCAGCAGATTGATGCCCACGAGCACGTCGAACTCGCCCAGCCTGAGGTCGCGGATGATCTCCATGCGCTCCATCGTGTCGATGTCCGAATGCATATAGCGCACGCGCACGCGCATCCCGTCGAGATATTCGGTCAGGTTTTCGGCCATGCGCTTGGTCAGGGTGGTCACGAGCGTGCGGCAACCTTTTTCGGCCTGCAGGCGCACCTCGCCCAGCAGGTCGTCGATCTGGCCGGTCACGGGGCGCACGTCGATCTCGGGATCGACCAGCCCGGTCGGGCGGATGATCTGCTCGGCCACGCGCGCCGCGCGCTGCAGCTCGTATTCGCCCGGCGTGGCGGACACGCAGATCATCTGCGGGATGCGGGCCGTAAACTCATCGAACTGGAGTGGCCGGTTGTCCGCAGCGGAGGGCAGGCGGAAGCCGTATTCGATCAGCGCGTCCTTGCGCGCACGGTCGCCGCGGTACATCGCGCCGATCTGCGGCAGCGTCACATGCGATTCATCCACGATGAGCAGAAAATCCTTCGGGAAATAGTCGATCAGCGTAAACGGCGGCTCGCCCGGCTTCCGCCCGTCGAAATAGCGGCTGTAATTCTCGATGCCGCTGCAGTAGCCGATCTCCCGCATCATCTCCAGGTCGTACTGCGTGCGCTGGCGCAGGCGGTATGCCTCCACCAGCCGGTCGGCGTCCTCCAGCTCCTTGGCGCGGCGCTCGCAGTCCGCCTCGATCTGCTCCATGGCGGCCAGCAGCTTTTCGCGCCCGGTCGCATAGTGCGAGGCGGGAAAGATCGCCACATGCGCCCGGTCGCACAGGATCTCGCCGGTGAGCGCATTGACCTCGCTGATGCGGTCGATCTCGTCGCCGAAGAACTCCACGCGCAGCGCCTTGTCCGACCAGTTGGCCGGGAACACGTCGAGCACGTCGCCGCGCACGCGAAATGTCCCGCGCGCAAAATCGAAATCGTTGCGCTGGAACTGAATGTCCACGAGCCGCCGCACGACCTCTTCGCGCGGGATCTCCATGCCCCGGCGCAGCGAGATGGACAGCTTGAGGTATTCCTCCGGGTCGCCCAGCGCATAGATGCACGATACCGAGGCGACGATGATCACGTCCCGCCGCTCGTTGAGCGCGCAGGTCGCGCTGTGGCGAAGCTTGTCGATCTCATCGTTGATGGCGACGGTCTTCTCGATGTACGTATCCGAGGCGGGAATATAGGCCTCCGGCTGGTAATAGTCGTAATAGGACACGAAGTATTCCACCGCCGAATCCGGGAAAAACTCCCGGAATTCCGAGCAGAGCTGGGCCGCAAGCGTCTTGTTGTGCGCAATGACGAGGGTGGGCTTTTGCACGCGCTCGATAACCTTCGCCATCGTAAAGGTCTTGCCGCTGCCGGTCACGCCCAGCAGCACCTGCATGGCGTCGCCCGCGGCCACGCCCCTCGCCAGCGCGTCGATCGCCTCCGGCTGGTCGCCCTGCGGTTCAAAGGGGGATACGACTTTAAATTCGTTCATGCCTGCATCCGTTCTCCTGCCATCCACGCGATGCGCACGCGCATCACGCATCACGCATCGCGCGTCGTCCTACGCCTCGTCCGGTAGCTCGTAGATGACGGTCTTCCCATCCACGCGATGCGCACGCGCATCGCGCATCGCCCTACGCCTCGTCCGGGATCTCGTAGATGACCGTTTTGCCGTCCACGCGATGCGCACGCGCATCGCGCATCGCCCTACGCCTCGTCCGGGATCTCGTAGATGACCGTTTTGCCGTCCACGCGATGCGCACGCGCATCGC
>CDZD01002221.1_pt1 | contig 31155 bp, 39 predicted proteins | sample 554771 | NCBI WGS metagenome assembly CDZD01 (sample SAMEA3182069, study PRJEB8094) | gut metagenome | biome: human; feature: gut; material: Stool; isolation source: human stools | place: Canada | collected 2011-11-08
ATGGGATGGTTCTTCGGATTCAAGCTGCATCTGATAATCAATGACAAGGGTGAGATTCTCAATTTTATGTTCACGCCTGGAAATGTGGATGATCGTGAACCGTTGAAGCAGGATAAGTTTCTGGAGAACATAAAAGGAAAGCTATGTGCAGACAAGGGGTATATCGGTCAGGCTCTGTTTGAGAACCTCTTCCTTAATGGTATACAACTTGTCACTAAAGTTAAAAACAACATGAAGAACTCACTGATGAGTATTGCCGACAAAATTCTGCTCAGAAAAAGAGCCTTGATTGAAACAGTCAATGACGAATTGAAGAATATTGCACAGATAGAACACTCCAGACATCGTTCTTTCAATAATTTTATAGCCAACTCTTTGTCGGCTATCGCAGCATACTGCTTTTTTGAAAAGAAGCCCGCCATTGACGTGAATTTTGTCAATGACGGACAACTTTCTATTTTCTAATTTTATATCGAGCTCACGTTAACTAAAAGATGTCGCTTGTATAATTCTGAAATTCAATGTTATACGCTTCCGCAATTATTCAATACTACATGTTATTGTCCGAAATCTGTCCGAGATAACAGACTTAATACTTTGATAATAAATTTCTAATATAGAGGTTGTTTGATTGCTATTTGGCCAAGCCATAGGATTCGGCATCGGCACAGTCGGCAACCATGCCCAGGTGGGCACGTTCTTTTTTCAAATCAGAGATGGTTTGTTGTTTCTCGGATATGATTCCTTGCAGTTTCCCGACTTCTAACAGCAATTCTTTATTTTCCTTTTTTAACTCTTTATTCTCATTATTTAGGTAGTTGGATAACTCTTCTTTAATAGGTTCTTCCAATAATATATTGCCATTCCCAGTGATCAGCCACATTAGATTCACTTGTGGGTATTTGATGTATATATTGTTCAGTACGCCTACGGTGATGTCCTTATTTAAAGAAGTGACATAAGTTGATGTCTTGCCAATACTTATCGAAAATTCTCTCCTGGATATCCCCAGGGCATCGCACAGAGCTATTAATCGCTCTCGCATTACGGATGATTCCTTCTCTTTACTCATAATAAAGGTTAAATGAACTATATATTATTCATATATTGTTTGAATGAAATAATATATAGTTTATATTTGCACTATATTTAATTCAGTTTTAAACAAATGTACAAAGAAATCGAAAACAAAGCAATAGCGAAAAAACGCTATTACTTTCGCAAGGGTTATCGCCAGTTGCGGTTGGAACAGAAAGATGAAGTAAAGAGGGAACTGATGGATAAATTGAAAATCGGTAGTTTTCCTTACTTCTCTTGCATCCTGAATCAAGGGATCGCAGACATTACAGTCTATAAGTATGAACTTATCACAGATATATTCCGTCGGCACGGGATTACGGATATCTGGGATACAGAACCGATGCAAAATGGACACCGTCCTATCTGATCGCGAGGCTCAGATAGCCGAACGAATCGCTTGGGGTGCTTCTCAGAAAGAAGTGGCCAATGACTTGGGTATCTCTCGCTACACGGTTGACAATATCCTGCGAAAGATATACCAGAAGCTGCACATCGGGAAAATCAACGAACTGTCTGCCTGGTGGTTCTGCACCACCTTCGGCATCAGCTTCGACCTCTCACCGCTTAAACGCACCATTGGTGCCTGCTGTTTGCTTGGCATTTTCATGGTGGGCGAATACTTTCATCATGAGCAGTTCTGTCGGTACCGCTCCAGAAGAATTGCAAGAACAGAATATCGAATAAATGAGAAACTATGATAACATCAACCTTTTCTTTAGATTCAAGAGTAGCCAATGCCCTTGTATGTAGATGTGTCGAAGAACAATGGCCGGTACACATCCAACGTGGCATCCCTTTCCCATCGGAGAATGGGAATCATCTTATTGATCTGACTGTAGAGCATGAAGATGATTTCCCTTTCAACGAGAGACTCTCCGAGACTATCAACCGAGTATTTAACTTAACACCTGAAGAGCCATGACCGTACAAGAACTAATTGAGAGACTCGAAGAGTGCGACCCGGAAGCGCAGGTGTATCTGAACACCGGAGACCTGAACCTGATGGAAATTAGCAGCGTGAAAGAACACATACCGACGAACAGCATAATCATATCATGACCAAGCAACAAGTATTCGACATATTCGGCATCGACGACCTGCGCCTGTTGCCCGAAGCCATCGGAAGCGTGATACTGGGAAACCGTCAGAAGCGAGACGACGTATACCGCCGGCTGCTGGAGGCCAACGGACACGACCTGAGCCGCGACTGGTTCCAGCAGGTATACGAGGACGAAATGTCCGAACGGAAGAAGAAGGGACAGGACTTCACGCCATACGAGCTGGGAGTAATCTGCTCGCAACTGACCGACAGACGTGGCAGTGTGCACGAGCCTACGGCGGGAAACGGATCGATGGTGATAGCAGACTGGTGGGAGCGGTGCCGCAGGCTGATGCCCTGGGAGCACTACCCGTCCGAACACATGGTGACCTGCTGGGAGCTTTCCGACCGCTCGCTGCCCATCCTGCTGCTCAACCTCAGCATCCGCGGCATCATGGGCTACGTGTACCACGGCGACGTGCTCGAAGGTACCGTGAAGCAGAAATACATTCTGCTGAACCCGACGGACGACACGTTGGCCTTTTCGGACATCGTGAAATCCGGAACCAATGATATGATAGTAAAGGAGAAATAATCATGACCTACAACGAAGCCTACCAGGAATGGTACCAATACAAGCGGCGAATGGTGAAGGAAACCACACTGGCCGCCTACGCCCTGTCGCAACGCACCCACCTCATGCCGGCATTCGGCAACATGGACGTGCAACAGATCCGCCGCAAGGACGTGCAAGCCTTCGTCTACCGGAAGCTGGACGGCGGCCTCAGTGTGAAGTCCGTGCGCGACATGCTCATCGTGCTGAAGATGGTCATCCGCTACGTGTCCGAAGAACACGACATGCCGGTCAACACCAACTGGAAAATGGAGTGGCCAAGCAGAAATATAGGAGAAGGACACACGCTGGAACGCTACACACCAGACGAGTTCCGACGCATCGTCGAAGCCGTGCAGGCCAAGCCCTCGCCTTACAAACTGGGAATCCTGCTTTCGCTCACCACCGGCATGCGCATCGGCGAAGTGTGCGGCCTGCGCTTCAGCGACATCGACTGGGAAAAGAAAACCATCCGCGTGTGCCGCACCGTCGAGCGCATCTACAAGGTAAGCACCGACGGCAAGCCAGGCGGAACCACCGAACTCATCATCAGCGAGCCGAAGACCAAGAACTCACGGCGCGAGATACCCCTTATGCGCGAAGTGATACCCATGCTGAAAGCCTACAGCAAGGTCAGCACGCCGGACTATTACGTGTGCACCCAGTCCGAGCACGTCACCGAACCGCGCACCTACCGCAACTCCTACCGCCGCTTCATCCTGAAGGAAGTAGGACTGACGCGCTGCATCAAGTTCCACGGCCTGCGACACACGTTCGCCACCACGCTCATCGAGAACAAGGTGGACGTGAAGACCGTATCGTCGCTGCTGGGACACAGCGACATCAGTACTACGCTGAATGTGTACGTGCATCCCAGTGAGGAATCGAAACGGAATGCGATAAACAGCGCGTTGAAGCGCGCGTTCAAGTGAACACAACTAACCATTGGAATACAACCTATAAGTTGTACACATAAAGAAACCATAACAACCATGGCAGCATACTTTTACAATCTCTTAAACCGAATAAACTTTTTCACCCCAACCCCTTGCAATCCAAAAAATAATCACTATGTTTGCAACGCTTAACAATAACATACGAACAAATGCAATGCGGAAGCTTGCATTTATCCATGCAGGCATTTTTTATGTCCGCAGACATAGTAGTACAACCTTATACAGGTGTCCGAGTACCCCCGTGTATCGGCTTAATGGCCATACAGCATTTGTTCGTGAATGTGTTAAGCGACGGGACAGGCTCGGGCACCTTTTGTTTTTATTATGTTACAGTATCACGAACTTTCCAACGCTGCATCGCTTAGCGGCCACGGAACGTCGGCCCACGAAACGGGCGATTTGTCTTTCACCGTCAACGGCAACCCTTACGACGACTTCGCACGCCTGGGCATGGACCTTCATGACTTCCATATCCGCGTGCTGGGCAAGGCACGAAGCAACGGCGTGCGCATCACCGGAACTTTCAACATCTGCGGCATCTGCTATACTGCTGGAGCGGCAGACTATTCTTCACTGTTGCGAGAAGTCCATGCCAAATTCCTTGAAAAGAAAGCCTGGCACCGCCATTGCCGCGAGCAGAAGAAGCTTCGCAACACGCTCTCCTTTATCAGCCGCCATCCGGACGCTACTATATTGCCGACCTGGCTTTGCTGATGCTTCAATAAAAGCCACCATATCGTTTCCGACCGCTCTTTTATGTAGTGGACGGCAGGGAGGGGTACACCCTTACAAGAACACTTCATTTATCAAACCATTTAAAAATTATCGATTATGGAAGCAACAACAAGAATCATCGCACGAGTGAACAATGTGGACATCATGGGCATCATGATGGAAACAAGTAAAGAACCATTCATCCCCGTAACGCAGTTGTGCCTAGCACTTCGCATTGACCCATTTGAACCGCAACATGACATGGCAGCCGCAACCATGGTGCAGGCCGATGTCGACTTGCCGAACGGCAGTAAAGAACGTATGCTCCTACTTCCTTTGGAATTTGCCATTGGCTGGATATTTTCCGACGAAGTGCGCGAAAAGGCTCAAGGGAACATCATGCAGCTGCACGCAGCATTGTGGGATTATATCAAAAACAACTAATCGGAAAGTGAACATTGAAAAATTGACATGAAGTTATGGAAACAAGAATTGTAGCAAGAGTGAACGACGTGGACATCATAGCGACCACCGAAGAACAGATGGTGCCCATCAAGCCTATTTGCGAGGCATTGGGAGTGAACTATACCACACAGATAGAAAAGCTGAAAAAGCATCCGATTTACGGTTCAGTTGTCCCCCTCAGGGGGATAACTGCCGCTGATGGCAAAACATATCAGACATCGTGCATGCCGTTGCGATATATCTCCGGCTGGATATTATCCATCCACCCCGACAATGTGAAGGAAGAAGTCAGGGAACACCTCATCGAATACCAGCTTAAATGTAACGATGTATTGTACGACTACTTCTTCGGTACATACAAGCGCACTAACGAGCAGAACCGCATGGAGATAGCCCTGCTGGAGCAGCTGGCCGACTATACCCAGCAGCGCGAGGCAGCCAACAACGGCATACGCGACACCCGCCGAAAGCTGGAGAAACTGCGACAGGAGCGGCTCGCCGACGAACCGCAGCTGTTTGGCTGACACGAGACGGGTGCGGGTGGTAACGTTTCGTTACACACCCGCCCGCCTACCCGCCAAAGCCGTACTTAGGCGGCATCTAAGCCGTACTTAGACACCACCTAAAGTACACTTAGGCATCATCTAAGTCCGGCTTAAACAGCGGCAAGTTAACATATACTGATAATCAATCAATTACAAAAAACCAGCGAGTTATGAACAAACTTTACAATAATAGTATAAAGAAAGGCGCACGCATCCGCGTGCTGGCAACCGGTGAAATCGGAACCGTGGCCGAAAAACAACTTATTCGAAAAGAAGGCCGAACACACATTTACTGCAAGGTGCGACTCGACAAGAAGCCGATGCAAGATACCTGGTATTTCTCTGATCAGCTTGGCGATACGAAAGAAAGTGCTTTCATCACTTTCTGTGATAATACGGACAAAAAAATCATTGTAGGCGTGGAAATAGACCACGAAAAGGATTGTGTCAGCAATTTGAAGGTAGTCGGCATGCCGGACAAACCTGAGAAACACCAAGGACTGTACCGCTATCTGGCGACTACGTTCATTCAAGTGTTCAAGGATTCCCGTCCTTGCACTTCACCCCAGTAATAATCACCTTTGCCACCATGGATCTGACACCCTATTTGCCCGACGACGCCCGCTCTTGGATTCCAGCCTATGCAGAACGCATCGGATGGGATAAGCTGACGAAGTATTACGACCGTGTATTCCTCCGGCTGGAGCGGATGCGTCCGGGCGACAGGTTGGTCGTCTTCCAAGAAGTGTTGCCCTCCAATTACGACCTCTTCCTGCACTGCGCCTATACCGCTGTGTGCGAACTGGAGCACATGGGCATAAGTGCCTACTACTTCGACGAACTGGCAACCGTTATTACCCGACAATGATGCAGGGGCATCCTGCACACAACATATACAGACTATGATTGACGAACGAATTATCGAACAAATCCTCGATCGTGCCGACATCGTTGATGTCATCGGCGGTTACGTCGAGCTGAAAAAGAAGGGCGTGAACTACACAGCTTGCTGCCCGCTGCATCAGGAGAAGACACCCAGTTTCATGGTGAACCCGGCCCGCGGCACGTGGCACTGCTTCGGATGCGGCAAGGGAGGTAACGTCATCGGCTTCCTGATGGAGCACGACACGTTGACCTTTCCCGAGGCCGTCCGCTCCTTGGGCAAGCGATACGGCATCGAGGTCGAAGAAACGAAGCTGACGCCCGAACAGGAACAACAGCGTATGAAGCGCGAAAGCATGTACATCATCAACCAGCGATGTGCCGAACATTTTCGCCAGAACCTGCTCGATCCGAAGCACAAGGTGGCCGCCGACTACGTCAAAGGCCGGTGGGGAGAGGCATACGCCGAAGAGATGGGCATCGGATATGCGCCCGACAGTTGGGACGATCTGCTGCGCTTTGCCCAGTCATCCAGCCTATCCATCGAGCTGATGACGGAGATGGGCTTGCTGAAGGAGCGTGAAAAAGGCGGGTTGTACGACTTCTACCGTTACCGAGTCATGATACCTATTCGCGACCGCTACCGGCGGGTAATCGGCTTCACCGCCCGTGATATGAGCGGGGCGAAAGATACGGCCAAATACCTGAATTCCATCGAGAGCGATGTCTATCATAAGAAGGACAGTATCTTCGGCATCGACCTGGCCATCCGCCAGGCGGCCAAGGAGTCGAAGTTTTATCTTGTGGAGGGAGGACCGGACGTGATGCAGCTGCAGCGCATCCGCGTAAACAATACCATCGCACCGCTGGGAGGGGATTGGACAGAGCCACAGCTGGAGCAGCTTAAAAAATACGCCACGAAGGTGTGTTTCCTGCCGGATGCCGACCCGCCCAAGACGGACAAAGGCGAGAAAATCGGCGCCGGTACCTACAACGTAATGCGTAATGGGCTGCTGGCCATGAAAGCCGGATTCGGAGTCACCGTTAAGGAAATCCCCTTGGGAGAGGCGCAAAGCAAGAACGACCCGGACAGCTACTGCACCAGCATACAGAAGTTCCTGGAACTGACTGAAGTGGATTTTATACCTTGGTATGCCAAATATCTGTTCGCCGATGTCAATACCACTGAAGACCGGAGCAACGCCATCAACACCATCTGCGACATGGTGGTGATGGTGAAAGATGAAGTCAAGGAATCCATGTACATGAAGCAGCTTCAGGAGTTCTATCCCGACAAGAACCTATGGACAAAAGCCCTGAACCGCGCCAAGAAGCTGGAAAAAGCAAAGCAGGTCATCAATGAAAGTAAGAAGATAGACCGTGACCTCTATCAGAAGTACGGATTCTACGAGGAATACGATGCTTACTTCGCCTTGGCCGGAGATAGTGGCAAGGCGGTGCAATGGAGCAATTTCACTATGATGCCGATGTTCCACATCAAGGACTCACTACTTCCGAAACGCCTCTATAAGATAAGGAACCAGAACAAGCAGGAGGAAATCATCGAGATGAAGCAAGAGGACCTGGTGTCTCTATCAAAATTCAAAATCAAGGTGGAGGGTATCGGCAACTTCATCTGGCTGGCAACAGAGAAAGAACTGACCAAGCTGAAGATGTTCCTCTACGAGCAGACCGAGACCGCCATCGAGGTCACACAGCTAGGCTGGCAGCGTCAAGGATTCTTTGCCTTCGGCAACGGAGCCTTCGACACCGAATGGCATGCGGCGGACGAATATGGCATCGTCCGGCTGAAGGCTGGGAACTTTTACCTGCCCGGCTGCAGCACCATCTATCGCGACGACGTGAAGCTCTTCCAGTTCGAACGAAAGTTCATCCATACAACCTATAACAATGTCAGCTTTCGGGAGTACAGCGACAAGTTGGTGCAGGTGTTTGGCGACAATGCCAAGGTAGGCATCTGTTTCCTGCTGGCCTCGCTGTTTCGCGATATCATCGTCGGCCAGACCAAGAGTTTCCCCATTCTGAATCTGTTCGGCCCGAAGGGAAGCGGTAAGTCGGAGCTTGGCCACAGCCTGATGTCGTTCTTCATCATCAAGAACACGCCTCCAAACATACAGAATGCTACCATCGCCGCCTTGGGTGATGCCGTTGCCCAATGCGCAAACGCCCTGGTACACATTGACGAGTACAAGAACAGCATCGACCTCGACAAGCGCGAGTTCCTGAAGGGCTTGTGGGATGGAACCGGCCGCAGCCGCATGAACATGGATCGGGATAAGAAGCGCGAGATAACCAGTGTGGACTGCGGTGTCATCCTGTCCGGCCAAGAAATGCCAACAATCGACATCGCTTTGTTCTCCCGTTTGATCTATCTGACCTTCACAAAAACAGAATTTTCAACGACAGAGAAACAGGCGTTTGACCAGTGCAAAGCCATTCGTGACCTTGGCCTGTCGCACCTTACGCTCCAGCTGCTTCGCCATCGTTCAAAAATGGAGACAGATTTCTCGGCCAACTACCGCCAGTGCATGAGTGATCTGAACGACCGGCTGAAGGGTGAGACCATCGAGGACCGCATCCAGCGAAACTGGGTGATACCTTTGGCAGCGTTCCGCACGCTGGAGGCAGTGCTCGATGTGCCGTTTACCTACCGCGAGCTGCTTGACATCAGCGTGGCCGGTATCATTCGCCAAAACCGCGAGTGCAAGAGTAACAACGAACTGGCCAACTTCTGGAATGTGGTCAGCTACCTCCAGCAGGATGGCGAGATCTTCCTGGAGTCAGACTTCCGCATCGACTATCTCGACCGGTTGAAGACCAACAAGGTTAAAGACCTGGTATTCCAACGACCGAAACCTATCTTGCGAATGCGCACCGACCGCATCTTTATGCTCTACAAGAAGTTCTCAAAGCAAGTGGGTGACTCCGCCCTGCCAACCGAATCCCTCAGCTTCTATCTGGAAAACAGCAAGGAATACTTAGGCGTACAGAACTCCGTTCGCTTCAAAAACATTCTGAAGGGTGTCGAGGTGACGAAGGAGTATGAAGCCGGTGGCCAGAAGGTTTACCGGAAAACCAGCATTACCAAACAGGCTCTATGCTTCGACTACTCGGAGCTGATGGCCAACTACAATATCAATCTCAACATAGATACAGGGGTATCTGATGTTGAAGTTGAAACCGATGGGGTGCCATCACCCTATACTTTTTAGTGTCTATCATAGTTGAGTGGGAGCCCTGGCCTGTGAAGGTCGGGGCTTTTTTCTATCCTCACAGAATGTATATTCCTCTTTCTGATGGGGCAAAAAACGCTTCTACACTTTCTACAACTTCTACAATGCTATAAATCAATAGAATAACCTATAAAAATGTCATCTACAAACTTCTACAAATTTCTACAAAATGCTACTTTTCTACTATTCTTCTACAAAACCATACTTTGTAGATGGTTTTTCTACAGATTCTGAATGCATGAAACTCCGCTAAACGATTGATATACAGTATCAAATTAAATTTGTAGAAAGTGTAGAAAGTGTAGATGGCAAAATGTATGTGTAGAAATATAGTTTATGTTGATTGATATATTATTTATAATTTATATTTTTGTGTGTAAACAAATTGATTATGAGTAAGAAAAGAGACCGATTTGTGTGCTGGCTCCCTTGCAAGCCATATGTCAAACAATTCCTCCTTGCTAACTTCAATGATCCTGATGAAGTCTGGGACGAGATTGTAGATCTGTCTTCTGACAGAGAACTTCAGGCTGATTTTTTGGGTAGGTTAGGCAAACAGGGGCGCTGGGAAAATAAATACCGGAATAACATCCGTTATACAGCCAGTGTACCCATCGAAATCAGGAAAGATGATTTCTACCGATACGGTTGGAGCATCAGCAATTCGGATGTTGTGGGATTTGGTCTCAAAGTTGAAAGACGTATCAAGCAGATGTTATTCTTATATTTGGATACCAATGTTTGTATGGGTCTTCCATTATCGGCCGCCATTCGTAACTTCCAAAGTAAGTTTGGCTTCGACGAAGACAGTTGGTCGTACGATACTATTCGGCGGGAATACAATCGCCATAATGGGAAGAAAACAGCCAATAACCAGACCATTTTTGAATATATTGATAAAATAATCATGGGGAAGTTGTCCGATTATGGGACAATTTCCCAGCAAGGCAGAATCGTTTATGAAAACCATTAACCTTAACACCGACAATTTGGGTGGATTGTTGCATTTGTATGCCATTCCTCCTACCTCTTTCCATCGGATTCGGAAGGATTATGTGAACAACCTAAATTTCCTCGAACTGGTGCGGCGTGATGACGTGATTGACATCCCAGTCTTATCCAATGATACATATATTTATAATGAAGAGAAAAATACTGGAGATGTAGGTGATTATTGGAATATCACGATAGAAGGTGTTATACCACGACTTTCATTGGACAACCATTCGGTCATTGAAGAATTGGAGCGTGGCTTATGGTATGTAGTTGCACAGGATTCGAATGGAGAAGTACATTTTTGTGGGCAAGAAGACGCATTGTTGATTTTTACTAACAGCAAGACATCCGGCCAGTCAGCTTCCTCTAGAAACGGTACATCTTTCTCGTTTGCTTGTATACAGGATGAACCCTCCATTTTTCTCTTTGATTTTGAAGAAAAAACATTGTAAATAACGTATTATATGGCTTTTCACAGTGCCCAATGTCCTTGAGCACTGTTTTTTTTGCGTTTTTCTTTGCTTAAAAAATAAGGTATGAATGAAGTTGTAATCACTCTTTTCGGTTCCATCAGCCAATACTGGTATGATAAGAACTACATGAAGTATTTTCTGGATAAGGCAAAGGGGAAACCTGTCCGCCTGAAGGTGACAAGTTACGGCGGCGACGTCGCCGAAGCTGTAGCTATCAGTAACCTGCTGGCTGAGCATGGCGACGTGACCGTTGAATTCATTGGATTTAATGCCTCGGCTGCTACCTGGATGGCATTCGGTGCCAAGCGTATCGAAATGCACGCCGACGGCATGTGGCTGGCACACAAATGCAGTGTGGGGGTTGATATCTACGGTTCCCTCAATGCCGATCAGTTGGATGACAAAATCAGAGAACTGCAGAGCAGTAAGCAGAGTGCTGAAGCCATCGACTTGATGATTGCAAAAAAATATGCCGACAGATCCGGCAAGGCTGTAAAAGATGTGCTGTCACTGATGAAAGAATCCAAGTGGATTGCCGCTGACGAAGTGAAGGAATGGGGCTTTGTTGACGAAATCATTCCTGGTATCAACAAACGGGCCAAGGTTAGCGATGAATTGACAAACTGCTTCAGCGCAATGGGGCTTCCCATTCCAGTTGTCGAGGACAAACAGCAGGCAGAGCCTACCATGGTCGAACAAATCCTTGCAGGTATCAAGAACTTGTTCAAGCAAGAGGAGAAAAAAATTATCAACCAACCATTAACGAATATGAGAAAAGAATTTCTTTCTGTAAATCAAATCCTCAATGTAGAGGGTTTGAACGAATCGGATGGCAAAATCACACTGACTGTTGACCAGGTGAAAGCCATCAACGATGCCATCAAGGCAGCTAAAGAAGGTCAGACAAATGCAGAAAACACAATGAAAGGTGTTATTGATGACTTGGACAGTCTGAGCGACCAAGTGAAATCTGCCGCTGACAACAAAGCGAAGGTACAGGCTATTCGCGATATTCTCAACAAGATACCTGGCACCAAGACATCGACCAATAAGGAGTCTGACGAGAAAAATAAATTCGCAGACATAGCGACTGACCCTATCAATGATTACGAGAACGAATAATTTTTTTTAATCTAAACCTTAACATCATGGATTTTACAGCTCCTATTGACATTACCGCCGTTCTTACAGCGGTAAAAAAGCACAGGGACATTCTGAAGGCTGTCGATAAACTCGACGCCAACGAGGTCTTGAGACATTTCACCCCGATTCCTGGCATCACGGACTCGATTGAATTGGGCAAGGTTGAAGGTGGTACTGTTTCAAGCAAGTACACAGGTTCTTTTGAGGCTGGAAAAAGCCAAGGCGAGATTGTTCCGCGCAGACTGATCGTCCGTCCTGTTGTGATGGAGATGGCAGATGAGCCTGAACGCTACCGCCGCACGTACATTGCGGAAGTTCCGGGTACCATACGCAAAGAGCATCCGTTCGAACTCTGGTTGATTAACCATGGGCACGAACTGGCATCTAACGACCTGTTGTTCGCCATCTTCACCGCACGCTACAGTGCCAAAGCAGAAGATAAGGACATTAACGATGCATTCGACGGACTGGGCACGGTAATCGAAGAGGCGAAAGCTGTGGGTGATGTATCCAGCTTGGAAGGTAACGTATATGCAACGGGCGAATTGAGCCGGGCAAATATCGGCGAGAAGCTTCTGGAGATGTGGAGACACATGCCTCGAACCTTCAAGCGAAAGAAAAACATCAAGATGTTCATCAGTGACGACCTGGGCGACATGTACGACGACTGGCGTAAGGATGAAGGTACTATCGTGATTGGCATGAAAGAGGACACCAGTGATACGCAGCACCTGCTGGGCTCCAACAACCGTTGCGAATTGGTCCGTCTGCCAAATCTGCCGGACAACAGCCAGTTCGTGATGCTGACAACTAAAGAGAACTGCTGTTATGGTTTCGACAAGGAAAGCGATTTCAAATCAATCAAACCTTTCCAGTCAGGTAACCCCTACAAGTTCACGGCAGCAGGCAAGTATGTCATCGGATTCCAGGTTGTCAGTGTACATAAAGCGGAGTTCTGCGTCAATGATCGTCCTCTTGATCCGGCAGCAACCAATGAATTTGGTTACATCGAAGTGACTATTTCCACTGACCTGGCTATCAACAATGGTGCCAAGTGGCGTATCAAGGGGGAAGAAATCTGGCGCGAGAGTGGTACCTACGTGGCTGTTCCGGGCGGTACCGAATACACTATCGAATTCGGAGCGGCCGCAGGCTATACAACACCGGCTGAGGTAAAGAAGACTCCCGCCAAAGGAAGTGTCGAGAAAGTATCTCAGGAATACACCCCTGCCGGCTAAATTAAGAAGCGGTAAGGGAGGCGACTCCCTTACACGCATTGTCTAACGATTAATACTTGTATAATATGGCAGAAGTAGATCCCAAAGAATGCATTGCTCTTGATGACATCAACGAAGCAATGGATTGTGAGAATCCGGATAACATGGGTGGTATCGTCCCGCAAATCATCTTCGGTTATCATGCCGATGTGGCAACCTGGCCGGACTATCCCGCCAAGACAGAAGCAGCTCTTACGCTCGAAGAAGCAGGAACACTGAAGGGTGATGTCGTCATGAAACAGGGCTGTAAGGCTTATAAGATGGACTTCACTGACGATGTTAGCGAGTTCAAGATTACTGACCAGGGAGAAAGTGGCGGAGAATCCTTCCTCTACGACTTGAACATCATTTCGGCCAAGATGCGCAAAAAGATCTTCGGTTTCGAGAATGCGACCAAAGGCCGTAAGATGTTTTTCCTGGTACAGGACAACAATGGTACCTGGTACCTGATGGGCGACAAGCGTCGGGGTGCACTGCGTGCCAGCGGTGACGGTTCGACGACAGGGTCAAGTTCTACTGCCCGCAACCAAAATTCCTTGCATTACACATTTACTTCGCCTCGAAAGTGTGTGTACGAAGGTGACGTTGAAACGTTGCTGGTTGCTGCACCTGGCGCATAAGAATATCTCCATTTTGCACATAATTGGTTTTCCCGCTTCTCACCGTTTTGGTGGGGGCGGGTTTTTATTTGTCCTATACCGGCAATAAAAATCGCAATAGATTTGTGGCAAACAAAAATGTAGATATGGAAATCAATCAAGCTTACATCGAGGCCCGTCGCGAAGGTATCGACTGGCTCAATTCCTCCAGACGGGACTTCCGTCAAGGTGTGAACATCCTGCAAAAGTCCGGTTACAAGCCCATTGCTGTGGGCAAAATGGCACGTATCGGCGAAAAACCGCATACTCGCGAAAAACTCCTCTACGAAATGCGTCAGATGATTAAGGTATGGTACAATCCCAATGACCCGCGATTTGCAGACGTGGACCTCGACGACGATGCCAAAGTCGGCGAGGACGGTGGCAGCGAGGCAGTTCCCGAAACAGTGGCACAGAATATCCTGACCGAAGCCGCTGCAGACCTTCAACGCGAAGAAGACGAACAGCCGGCCTATCCGCCGCAGATTGCGAAAGTGATACATACCTTCGCCGAACGCTACAAGCAGCGTTCCATCCTGCATCGGCAGATGAAAGCACTGGGCGAAACCAATACGACAGAGGTAATGAAGCAGCGCAAAGATCTGGTAGCCCGTATAGGCGCACTGAGTGACAACATGAAGTTGCTGGCCGCCATCCGTGACAACTACGAGAAAAAGCTCGCTGTCACGGAAGAAGAAATTGATTCTGCCTTGGCCGAGCCGGTAGTGGGAGAAGAGAAGCCTAAAGAAGAAGATGATGACGACACCGACATCTCCGCTCTCAGCGTCGAGGAGCTGAAAAAAGCCAAAGCAAACGCCAAGAGCAAAATCACCAAGGCACAGAACATGCTGCTCTATTCCAGCGAGGCCAAGCCCAAAGACGGCGCGGAGAACCCGCTGCCGGACTGCCCCAAACGGGTAAAGTACGAGAAGAAAATCGAGCAGCAGAAAGCTCTCGTTGAGAAGATAGAATATCGTTTGGCAGAGCTGCAATAATGCTATGTTAGTGAGTTGCAGCGAGATTGAGAATAAGATGCTGGCGGATGAAGTAGTAAGTCCTACGCAGGGAAACGGTTACCCGACGGGCAACATCCGCCGACAGGATGCGGCGGCTTCCGACGATGATATCGTTGCCGGAAAGCTGCTGCATCCTGACGCCCTGGGTCAGCTTGTAAAAGGACAGACCAAGCACTTTTATTCGTCAGGTGCTTTCAACCTCATTCAGTTGCTGTTTTACCTGCTGAAACAGACTGGTCCGGCACACCTGTTCCTGACCACATACTCCGTCTCCATGGACAGCATCGCAGCCCTGCGCCGAAAGGCTGATAGTGGTGAATTGCTTTCGGTTCGTTTTCTGATTGACAACCGGGTACGAAGCATCTCGCCCAAACCATTCGACTTCCTCGTGAATTCTTTCCCGGGATGTTACCGCTGCCTGGCGCTCCACGCCAAGGTGGCACTCATTTACAACGACCGATGGCAGATTACGGTAGTTGGCAGCCAGAACGCCACGCACAATCCCAAGCTGGAGCGTGGCATTATCCATACATCCGAAGATGTTTTTGACTTTGACTATAAAATGTTGAGTAATGAATTTGACCAAGGAACAATGTGACGAAGTGGAGCAGATGGCCTACCACCTGATTCAGCCGGGACTGATTGCCGTCAACATCGGTGTGGACGAACAGGAGTTTATCGAACAGATACGGACGGCAGGCACACAGGCCCGGACTTCCTTCTACCGGGGGTATATCCGGCAGCTGATAGAGGTGCGTGCATCCCTTATCAAATCGGCCAAGAATGGCAGCAACCCTGCGCAACAGGAGCTGATCAAGTTCATCAAACAGCAACAACAGTTCATCGACTATGAGTAACAACGACCTGACCACGCAACGCAAGAGCCGTGCTGCGCTCGAAGAGCAATCCTACGAGCTTATCCAGCAGCACATCATTGACCCGGAGCATTCACCCCTGCCACAGCACCTGCAGGAGCAGTGCAACCGCGTGATTCAGGTTGCCCGCCTGTTGGACGAATACCCCAACGAAAGCCACATCATCAACATCATGCTGGCCAAGTACCGCATCAGCCGGGCGCAGATCCGCCGCGACATTGCCTTGGCCAAAGATGTTTTCAAGACGCAGCACGAATTCGACTGGGACTTCTGGTTCTCCTGGATGATCAAGGACCAGGTGCAGCTCATCCGCGACTGCAAACTGCGGGGCGACCTGAAGCAGTGGAACAACGCCAAGAAGGTACTCCACCAGATGATTGGCGAACGCCCTGCCGCCATCGAAGACCCGCGCCGCATGGAGAAAAACGTGTTCTACATTCAGATCAACAACCAGGGCCAGCCCATCAACCTGCCGCTCGAAGCCGTCAAGAATCTGACAGCTGAAGAACAGAAGATACTTATCGACAGCATGTATCAGCCCATCGACGACGCACAGGCCGAAGAGCTGATGAACAGCTGATTCACCATTTACCATTAATCATTTGCCATTATGAGGAAACTGACCAACAAACGCCTGATAGGCTACCTCGTTGACCACAAGCACATCGACCTGGTGACCGTAAGCAAGACCAACATCATTTGTACCGTCGGACACAAGTTCCGGCCGGACGAAGTGAAGCAGCTGCTCGAAGATACCGGGCAGCCCATGCCACGTATGACCTCCGACAAAGAGTCCAATTACATCATTTTCCCAAGGTATTAGCCTCTCGTCAACTTGTTAACTTGTCACCTCGTCAACTGAAAATGGAAGAGAACGTTTGGGAGGAAGTCATCCGCGTAAACCCCGCACAGGCCGCTTTCCTGGTGCAGCCCTACCGCAACGGCTATGTCATCTACTCGCGTGCCACGGGTAAGTCGTTTATCACCGGTGCCGTGATAGACGACAACATCCGAACCATGCCACGCGGAATTACCACCCTGACGCAGGCCACCATCGGCCAGGCTCTCACAAAGACCCTGCCATCGGCCTTCAAGATGCTGGAGATGCTGGGATACCGCCAGTGGGATCCCGTGCAGAAGGTGGGCGACTACGTGGTCTGCCGCCGCCCTGTCGAGGGCTGGCTGCGTCCCTACGAACACATCATGTCTTTCGAGTACGCCATTTCCTTCAGCAACGGGCACATGCTTTACATCCTGACCCAAGGCGGCAACAGCCGTGGCCCGAATGCCGACTACAACATCACCGACGAAGCCTTGACGCTGGACAAGGTGAAATTCGACCAGGAAGCAGCTCCGACCAACCGTGGCAACGAACACATCTTCGGCCGCAAGTCCGCCCGCCCCGTCTTCAAGCACCACGGCAACACCTTCCTCTCGTCCATGCCCTACACGCCCGAACAGAAGTGGCTGCTGGAGCCTGCCCGCTACTACGAGGACGAACGCGGCATCCGGCTCTTCGAGGTCTGGAACAAGATTGTCCGCCTGCAGATGCAGCTCATCGACGCCCGACAGGCCGGCGACGTGGGGCTGTTCCGGGAAATCTGGAACGAAACCGTCCGCCTGCGCCAGAGCATCACTCCCTTTGTATCGCGCGACGGTACGCTGTTCATCCTGGGTTCCATCTTCGACAACATTGCCAACGTGGGCATGCAGTACATCCTGAACCAGTATAAGGTCATGGACAAGCTGTCGTTCATGATTGAAATCCTGAACTACATGGTGGACAAGATAGACTCCTGCTACTACCAGCTGGACGAACGCCACATCTACTACAATGCCACCAACGACAGCTTCATACGCGACTTTGCCGAAGACACCCGTTACGACTGGCAGCAGCTGGCCAACAACGACGACAGCCGCCGCGACCTGGACTGCAGCCCCACGCAGCCCATCGAAATCACGCCCGACTGGGGCAGTGCCGCCAGCTTCCTCGAAGTGGCGCAGGAGCGCAACTACGATTTCGTCACCGGTCAGCTGACGCGCGACCCCGTGGACACCAACATCAACGAGTTCTTCGTCAAGCGTGACGAAGAAGACGATACCATGGTCAACGCCCTCATGGACAAGTTCTGCCACTACTACCGCAACCACCTCAATAAGCATGTGCACTACTATCGCGACCGCTACGGCGATGCCCGTCGTGCCAACGCCAAGAAGTCGTACAACCAGCTGGCCATCGAGCGGCTGGAGAGTCACGGCTGGACAGTGGAGCAGCACACGCACGCCGGCATGGAGCCGCCGCAGCACGACAAGTTCCTGCTGTGGGCAAGCATCCTGGCCGAGAAAGACGAACGCTTCCCCAAGAAGCGGTTCAACGGCTCGAAATGCAAGTACACGCTCATCTCCATGAACAATACCCGCGTCATCGAGAAGGACGGACGTTTCGAGAAGGACAAGCGCAGCGAGCGCAACCAGTCCATCCTGCCCGAAGAAGCCACACACTTCGGTGATGCGGTTGACAAACGCATCTGGACCAAGTACGGTCACATCCTCCGTCAGGGAAGCATCTTCGTAGATGCCCGCATCTGAAACATCGCAATCCTTATCGCAACACCATGCCCCGTACAGAGGACAGCGCAGCTGGCACAAGACAGGCCGAGGGGGTGCCCCGCGTGTCATATTTCCTGCTTTTGTTGCGAAGATTGTTGACATTTTGATAGGGCGCGGAAGGGTTCCTTCGGAACATTTTCCGTCATTTCAGTGGCTGTTTTACCTATCATATTGCCTGTCAGTCTATTACAGTTTCTTTAACATGCTTTCAGTGTCCTATCTCCGAAGTGATTGTTGCGCTACCTTCGCCATCGGTTAATTTTATTGTTTCACCCTTAATCCAACAACATTATGGCATTTTTCAAAGCCCAACAGATGAAGACCAACGGGAAGTTCTATCCCGTGGCAGTACTCGTGGACCGGCCGATGGAGATTGACGAAATCGCCGCCCAGATTGCCGAAGCCAGCACCGTGGCCAAGGCCGACGTGGTGGCCGTGCTGGCCGCACTGCCCAGCGTCATGGCGCGCGGCATGAACGCCGGACGCAGCGTCCACCTGCAGGACCTGGGCCACTTCCGTTACACCGCAGCCGCCAAGAAGGGCGGACGCGACACGGCCAAGGAAGTGACCGCCGACGATATCATTCGCGCCCGCGTGCGCTTCACGCCCGAGACCCGCTTCAGCGGCGACACCACCACCCGTGCCCTGGCACCCGGCGAGGTACGCTGGACCCGTTTCGACGGACAGCCGCAGCCCGACCTCGAAGATCCGGATGCCGGTGACGGCGGACAGGACGAAAGCCCATTGGGCTGACCCTTCGCCTAAGCCGTACTTAGATGCTGCCTAAGCCTGCCTTAGATGCCATCTAAGCCGTACTTAGACAAACTTGACAAACGAGCGGAACCCACTGCGGGCTCCGCTCGTTTGTTTATCCGCATTCATTTTCACCCCCTGCCTACCCGCATAAACAAGCAATGACGCAGCCTTAAATAGTATTAAAACAAATACCATTTTTATGCCGATTGTTTGCATTCCGGCATCCGTATTCATACCTTTGTATGCATAAACTTCAAGATATGGACATAAAGGAAAAGGCAGGCGACTTCCTGCTCGACATAGCCAAGCTGATTTTCGGAGGCGTGCTCCTGGCGGGCATCATGGCCGAAGACATCGACCGAGTGTTGCTCTACTCCATCGGCAGTGTTGCTTTCTTCGCCTGCGGATGTTCGGCATATGTTATTTTCAGGCAAGACAAAAAGGAGGATTGAACCATGGGAATTATTTACTTTTTCGGCGCGACAGCCGTTTTCGCCATCCTGGTGGCGGTATACTTCACCAAAATATACAAAGACACACCTGCCAAGAGGTAAGTTTGTTTGTGTACACACGTAAGGAAGCATCATGAAGACTATCAAAGTGAATGTGGAATGGGCGGAAAAGAATTTCTGTGCTTCGGTGGACGAACAGGTGCCAGGCGCTGTGGTGGTGACCGACAAGACGCTGGAAGGACTGAAGCAGGCTGTGCGTGAAGCAGTCGAGTTCCACGTAGAAGGTATGCTGGCCGACGGCGACGAAGTGCCCGCCTGGTTGGCAGAAGGCAATTACGATTTTGAATGGGTACTGGGCGTATCTGCCCTCTTGCGGGGTTGCGGGCAGTTTGTCTCGTTGGCCGCCATCGCCCGGGCGTCAGGCATCAACGAGCAGCAGCTGAGCCACTATGCCAACGGGCTGAAGCGTCCGCGTCCGGCGCAACGGCAGCGCATCGTGGACGGACTGCACCGCATCGGACAGAACCTGTTGTCTGTCGTGTAGCAGTTTGGTCAGAAAATAACATTAGGCGGAAGCAAAAAACTTCCGCCTTTTTTATTGCACTTCCAAAAACAATCCCTATATTTGCAGTGCGTTACATTTGAAACAGGCGACGAGACGTTCGCCAACCCTTGCCGGATTGGCCTTTTTTATGGCCGATTGGCACGTGATATAGTACCGACCCCCGTGTGGAGCGTTAATGCGCCCACTGCCTGTTTCAGGTGTAACGCGACGGGAAAGCGGTACTTTTGTTTTTTAAGGTAAGTTCCCTTGATTTTTTGGACACGAAGGTTCGCTTTCCCGTATTTTAATCAACATATTGTTTCATTTAATCGCGTTACAAAATGAAAAAGAACAAATCAAGCGAACGCGGACGCTACGTATCCGCCGAGAAAGTCCAGAAAATGTTATCAGACCTTGGACTCCAGCTCTGCAAAGGCCGCAAGCGCATTCATGCCGCCAAGCGTGACAACTCCATTGTTTTCTACGTGTCCGGTGGTACCGTTAACATCACCTTTCAGGAAGGAGGTACACGATGACCGCTCTCGAACAATATCTCATCGATGAGAACAAGGATATGCAGAAAAGGCTTGCGGAAGCCTATCGGGAACTGGGCTTCACACAAGGGAAATTAATGTGCATTTACCAACGCTATCCCCACCTTTGCATGGGCATCATCAGGGGAGGCAAATATAACGAAGGAGGTTGTTATGAATCATACAAGAATCAAAGGCTTCGGCTCGTCAAGTGAAGAGGCCGACAAGCAGAAGCAGGAAGAAGAGAAGCGGAATACGGCCATCGCCGACTTTATCCGACAGAATTACGCCCCCATCGGGGCAACTTCGCAGAAAGTGTACAAGACAACTGCCGAACTGCAGTACGACCTGCACAACATCATTGACGTATCTGCCCGGGATTTGGCCCGGCAACTGACGGAAGCCCGCTTTGCCGTTGAATACATCTGCGGACAGCCGTTTTGGGTGATGTACGAAAGAAGTTGACGGACATTTTTATACATATTATTATATCGGGGAACCTTTGCTTGCGAAAGTAGAGGTTCTCTTTTTTTTGTGTCCTACATTTCAGCCTCCCAGCACTTTATTTTTGCTGAAAAAACAACATGGTACGCCTCTTTTCCAAATACCTGAGCACCTACGGGTACGAAAGCATCCCCGATTTCCTGCTTTCCGTAGCCCCTTCGTTCAAATATGGCCTGCAGGTACCCGCCATCTCGTTGAGTGCCGTGGCGGCTTTTGTCACCCAATGGCTCGGTCTAAGCCCGTTCCTGGCCGTGGCCATGCTCGTAGCCATCGCGACGGAAATGCGCACCGGCATCCGGGCCAGCCGACGGCAGGGTATCCCCTTCGAATCTTTCCGCTTCTCGCGCTGCATCATCAAGCTGGGCATCTGGCTCGCCATCATCTACATCGTACATGCCTTCTATAAGGAATGCCTCCTGCAGGAAGAATTCATCTATCACACCATCGGTACCTTCTTCTTCAGCGTGGTGAAGTTTTTCGTGATGACCTGGTTCTGCGTGGAGCATCTGACCAGCATTTTGGAGAACCTGGCCGTCATCGACGGGAAACCCAAGGACGAACTCATCAACAAGGTGGCCGACCTTTGGGGCGAAATGACTGAACACTTCAAGCGGAAACGTCATGACACAGACCAGTAGATACATCCTGATGGGCGCTATTGTTACGCTGGCTTTCGTGTTGGGCCGGTGCACGTCCCGCCGCTCCGTCACCGCCGTTCCGCCTGGCGTGACGCTGGAGATCACCGACACACTGGTCGATGTCATCAGCGTGCCGGTGGTTGTGAATCACGAAGTCCCGGCACAGGTGGACACGGCTGCCATCCTGGCCGACTACTTCAGCGAGCGGCATTATCGTGATACCATCATCCAGCGGCCATACCTGCGGGTGGAACTGACAGACGTAGTCGGCCAGAACCGTCTGCTGGACCGCCAGGTGGTGGTCAACTACCAGCAGCCGGTGGTTCATAATAATGCCCTGACGCTGGGCGCCGACATAGGGCGCGGGCTCTGTGCGGTTATGGCCGGCTACCGTCGTAAGTCGTGGGAGTTCCGTGCCGGATATGATTTCATTAACCGTACGCCGGTGGTTGGCGTGCAAAAAACGTTGTGGCAATGGTAGCGGATATATTGGATAATGCGCAGTTTTTCCTCTATGATATAGAAGAACTCACTTTGAATAACGTGATAGAGCGGGTTGAAGTGGATATTTCTCTGAATCAGTTTGGGGAAATATTGAAAGAGACCTATTATCCCGACGAATCCAAACGGGTGGTCATATACGATCTGCCTGCATTGTTCTTGCCGTACTTTTCATTTACTGATATTTCAGGTATACCCGAATCTACATTCTGTTCAGCTCTGAAGGCCACGATACATGCAAAAGATAGTTCTGGTGAATTGAATCTGAATGTTACGGTCTATTACAGCAGAAAAATGGTGGGAGGGGCTGTAGGTGACAATGTCATATTGAACAGGTATAAAACAGTCGCAACTGCTTCTGGTAGGGAAGAGTTCTTTTCGTTCTATGCTACCGATGGTATACAAGTCCGATTAGGTGTGGCCTATTTGCAAAATGGCATGGCGAAATATACAGTGAAGAATTTTACTACAACAGGTATGTTGGGACCGGTATGTTTACGCGTATCTCCGAAACGTGTATCATTGTTTGCAGGAATCGTGGAAGAAAGTATTCTATATTATATTGTTACTTCAACTACTGCAGCAGGTGCTTCCGACCAAGTGAAGTACGTAATGGACCGCCGTAACTACCGTCGGCAGACCACCTTTCTGTACTACAACTGCTTCGGCCTGCCGGAAACCATCACCATGCTGGGACTGCAGACCGAAGAACCCGAGCTGGAGAGCGAAACCGTCCGTCTGCTGCAGCGTGAGAAGCAGATTAACGTGAAGCTGACGGACAGCCGTACCGTCAATTCCGGATATATGCAGCCCGACAAGTACGACAGCCTGATGGACATGCTGGAGTCGCCCGACATCCGACTGCTGGAGGACGGGCGCAACATCCCCGTCGTCATTACAGACATCGACTTCTCGCACCAGCGCATCGGCAACGAACGCATCAGCGTGTCGCTGACCTTCCGCCCGGCCATCCGTCCGAGCGGGCGGTTTGTCCGTAACAATCCGCTGAAAGGCCGGATTTTCGACCAAACGTTTGACTATACATTTGACTAAGATATGGAAACGATAAGACGAAACCTGATGCTGTCGGACATGGACATCCGTACCGACGAACGCGGCCGCCGGCGCATCTTCTCCGTGAAGTTCGTCAGCAAGGAGGGGAAACTCTACTTCATCCCGCAGGCTTATGCTTGCGGAGCGGGCCGCATGAACATGAAGGAAAACCAGCTGCGCGGCGTACAACCCTGCGACTGCAAGGGCAACCCGGAAGGGCACCCGTACCCCGTCAACATTGACTTGATACTGGAGTATAACCGAATGAAAGTGATTTTGTGATATGGAAATATTGTACAACAAGGAGGGCATTCCTCTACTGATGCAGAGCACATACGTCTTTGGCGAAACGTCCGGCCTGCCTGCCGACCAGGCAAATGAACGTCTGAAGATACTGATGCCGTATGATCTGAATGAGAGCAGCTACATCGACATCGACGGCGTGAAGATTCGTCCCTGGGGTGTTGGTAACGACTTCCCCCAGATTGCCGAACGCGAGATAGCCGGTACCAGCGTGCTCAACACCGGACTGAAATTCCTGCGTAACCTGACGCTGGGGCAAGGTATATATCCCTGCCGGGTGAAAGGTTTCGACGACAATGGAAATGAACTGCTGGATCCTATAACAGACAGTCGCGTGCAGAAGTTCGTAGCTTCCCGCCAGGTGCGCCGCTACATGGAGAAGGTGTTGCGCGACTATCTGAAGTTCGGCAATGGTGCCGTGCAGTTCGTACCCTCCGCTGCCGGCAATTCATTTGCAGGTGTCAGTCCGGTAAATGCCTTGTTCCGTCGTTACTCCGAGATGGATGCCTACGGTTCCTGCCGCTGCATTGTTTCCGGCTACTGGCCGCAGCGTCCCGGCGCTGGGCAGTACAGCAAATGGGAGGTGCTGTCCGAGTTCGACCCCGAAATGCACCTCGAAGTGCTGAAATTCGCGGGCAACCTGAAGCACGGTTTCATCATGCCGGTCCGTGACAGCTGGAGTAACGATGATTTGTACGGCATGCCGATTTGGTTTCCGGCTTTTGTGTGCGGATGGACGGAGATTGCCCATCTGATACCTCGCTTCCTGAAGAAAGCCTACCAGAACCAGATTACCTGGAAGTGGCACGTGCAGATACCATACAGCTACTGGGAGAAGAAGTACCCGGCCAAAGACTACACCCCGGAACAGCGGAAAGTCGAAATCAACAAATACATGGACCAGGTGGAGATGAACCTTTGCGGACCTGACAATGCCGAAAAGCCTCTGTTCTCCATGTACGCGGTGAACGAGGCCAACGGGCGTATCGAAGAAGAGTGGAAGATTAAGCCACTGGAGAACAAGTACCAGGGCAGCGACAACCTGCCGGTGTCTGCTGCCGCCAACAGCGAAATCCTCTTCGCACTGATGGTGAACCCGAATGTGATGGGCGCCGGTATGCCGGGTGGTACCTACGCCGGAAATCAAGGTGGTAGCAACATCCGTGAAGCCTTCCTGGTGAACATCGCAAACGCCTGGATAGACCGACAGAATATCCTCGATCCCATTGAGCTGTACATCCGCATCAACGGCATGCCCGACTGTGAACTACGCTTCCGCAACACCATCCTCGTGACCTTGGACAGCGGAAGCGGCACCAAGAAAACCCTCAGCTAATCACTAACCTCTAATCCGGAAATAAATGATATTCTCAAAAGATAAATGGTCCAATGGAGACGAAATCCGAGCCTTCGTCAAAGTGAATACAGCGGTCAGCTTCGCTATGCTGGAAACCCCGCTGAACAATGCTTTCAACCTTTTCCTCAAACCACTGTTGGGTCCCAGCCTTTCAGCCCGGCTCATCGAAATCTATAACAACGATGCGCCCAAAGATACGGAAAAAGAACTGCTCCATATTGCCCAGCTCGCCAATGCCAATCTAGCGTTGTGGTATGAGTTCGATGCCATCAGCGTGCGAATCACCGATGCCGGTTTCCAGCGTCAGGAGTCCGAGAACGGTACGTTTAAGCCAGCCTATAAGTACCAGGAAGACAACCTGCGCCAGAGCTATAAGAACAAAGGGTTCAATGCCCTGGACGAAATGTTGGACTTCCTGTATCTGCACATATCCGATTTCCCGGAATTCGCAGATTCGAATACTTACAAGAACCAACAATCTGCTATTGTCCGCTCAACAGCCGATGTAAACAATGTAGTGTTCATCAACAACAGCCGGCTGGTATTCCTCCGCCTGCAGACACACCTTAAATTCGTCGAAACGATGTTGTTGATACCGGCTATCGGTGAAGATCTGTACAATCACCTCATCGACAGTTTGCTGAATGATCCTGTAGAAGAGATAGAGAAAAAGCACATCGATACGCTCCGTAAGGCATGCGCAAACTATATTGTAGTCATGGCCGTGCGTCGGTTGATGATGGAGACCGGTAGCTTGACAGACCGGGGCCTTTACTTTACCACCGTCGAAGCGGGTGAGAAAGGCAACGAGAAACGACAGCCGTTATCAACAGACCGTATCGCTATCCAGATACAAAACCTGAAGGCAGACGCAGACATGTACATGGGTACCCTGCAGCGGGTCATAAGTGCTCACTTCCCCGAATTCCACGCGGGCAATCCGCAGCGGGTCTTTGACAGGGATAACGACCATAAACGAACCTTTTGGGCATGAAAACAGCAGTTCTTGAATACCGACGCCTGGGTATCCTTCGCAGAAAGGTGCGTTTAATTCCTGAAACGTGGGCAGAATTGACACCCGAACAGTTTGTTTTGGTGGCTGAACTCTATCTACAACGCATCAAATCACAGCAGTTCCTGGCCGCTTTCTTTCGTCTACCGGTACAACGCCTTGATGAATACCAACTATACAACCTGACGAAGCTCACAGAGTTTATCAGCGATTGTAGGACCCATCTTGACCATTTTATACTGCCAGAACTGGAGCATCTGCAGGCACCAGGTGTCCGGCTGAAGGGCATGACGTTCGAACATTTCATGCAGGTTGATACCGCATTCAATCGTTATGCACGGGCGGAGAAGTTCGAACTGCTTGACCGTTTCATAGCCTTGCTCTATCTGCGCAAGGGTGAGAGTATTGTCCTACCTCCCAGCCACCGAAAAGGTGTATTTTCGCATACGAAGGTGCTGAATCTGAAGCGAAGAATACAGGAAGTGGCCTCCATTGATCCGGCAAAGAAATATGCCGTTTTCCTGAACTACGTGTTCATCAAGCGATGGCTGTCCCGTTCGTTTCCTTGGCTGTTCCCGCTTTCGGACAAAGAGCCCCGTCAGGATGATCAGAAGAAGAAACCTGTCGCTCCGTTGGTAAACTGGCTCGACATCTTCGATGCATTCGTCGGCGACAATGTGGCACAGATGGACAAGTTCCAGCAAATGCCGGCCACTACAGCCTTCAGACTGTTGAATAAAAAAATACGTGATGCCCAAACCAAGAAGAAATGAACTTTATAGAATACATAGAAAATCTGGCTGAAAGGCACGTGGATATCCGTGACAAGGCGGACGGACACACCCATTTCCTGTCATCCGAGCGGGCAAAGCATACGTCCATCGACAGTGTGCTTCACTATCCGGCAGTTCTTGTGGACCGAGGAAGTGGTTTCGATTATGGAGGTTCTCCTGGTCAGTACACCAAGGTTCGCGAATACCTGTTGCTCATTGTCGAACATGTTTCCGATACCTCGGACTACGAAGAGATAGACCATGCCCTGGTACATTGTGAAGCCATCCTTGACAGCTTCCTCAATCAGCTGGTAGAAGACCGAAAGTCTCGGAAAATCCGTTTATCCTTCTCTCTGGAACAGGTAGAGGTAGAATATATTGCTAACCATGACAACTCTCAGTATGGAGTGATGGCCTCCGTATTGATCAATGAACCATACAAACCAATCAACTGCAAAGAACTATTTACCTAAACACTACGATTATGGCAAAAACATACGAAGAATTGCTGGCAGGCGCCACACAGATTAAGAACAATGAACTTCCGGAGAGCAATACGCATTCACTCGTCGGCGGGCAGTTAGTGGATATGGTAGAGAAGCAGAAGGAAGACAGTGAACGGATAGATAATGTCTCTAAATCTCATAAGGGATATTTTCAAACACTTGAACAACTGAAGGCTAAATATCCAACACCCAAAGAAGGAGAAACAGCTTGGGTGGGTGAACCATATCCGGGTAATGTGTATGATGTAGTTGATGGTGCTTGGCACGACACGGGTGTCCCGGCAAATGAAGGTGGTGGGAGTGGAACGTCGAATTACAACGATCTAGAAAATAAGCCAAGTATAGGCAATGTTTCACTTGAAGGCAATAAGACACTGGATGAGCTTGGCATTGCTTCCAAGCAGGAAGTTGAAAAAAAACAAGATGCTATCAGCCAAGTTAATGTAACTGTAGATGATGCAGTTGGAACACCTTCAGGTAGTGCTACTGTATCTGGTTCAACACTGAACATTGATTTAAAAAACCTTAAAGGTAAACCTGGTGAGCCAGGTAAAGCAGGTGAAGATGGGCCAGCTAATACGTTAACAATAGGTACAGTAACTCTGTCTGAAAGTACCGAAGAAGCAAGGGCGGAAATAACAGGTGCAGCTCCTCATCAGACATTAAATATTACCTTACCAAGGGGAATGCAAGGAAATAGTGGTGTGACAGGCGATACTTCTGATATTGTTGTCGTAAACGACCTGAATGGAGGAGAATCAGAGATTGGTGCTATTAAGGTTTTAGCTGCCGAACAAGGTAAAGTGTTGAATAAAAAAACTGTAAAAAAATCAAACTCAGTTATTCAAAAACTTACATACAGCGATTACTGCATGAGCGGAGATACAGGTACGGTAGTTCCTTCAGATGAAACACATAATGGTTTTAAAATTAGAGTTGAAGAAAATTCTGAATATGAATTTGTTGGATTTGAATCATACGGAAAAGTTGCTTGTTTTTCGATAGACCCGTGGTATTCAGATAGCACAACTTATTTTCTCGGAACTGCTGATGTTGTTAATAACTGTTTTAAAACTCTTCCTAACACTAATTATATTGTGACTGGTGCCTTAAATCCGAATGAATATCCAGCCGAAGGTAATTATTACCTTATCAGAAAAGATGAAATTAATAACATTTATTCTGATGTTTACGGGGCTAAAGAGTTTATTTCAGGATTACAAAGAGCGTATGATGATGTGACCCCTATTAATAGCGGAACAACTTATGTTTCCAATAAAAGGAATATTTTTGTTAACACAAAAAGCCCATACCCAAAAGCTATAAAAATAGATACTATATTATATAATTCGGAAGTTGGAACTATTAATTTCTATCTTGTAACACTTTCTGAACAAGTGGCTATTAAATCAAGGCTTCTTGCAACTGTTAATAATACGACAAAAGGATTTCAGTCTATCAAAATACCTTATATTGAATTGTCTGAAAATCAATATATCGGCGTTAATGGTACATTCAGATATGCGCCGAGTGGAGTAAATGGATGGGGGTATCAGGCATTCAACAAGGTAGGAGATACGCTGGGAGCAATTCAAGAAGGAGGTGTTATTGCAATTAAACCTGTTAACATGTCTGATATAATAAGTCAGTACGTTAATAGGAACAAATTGTTTGCCAACGTACTTGAATGTATAATCTCTTTTGGAATTTCTCACAAAAAAGAAATAACATCGAAAAGTACCTATATTTCAGGAATTACTAAAAATTCTTTTGTCGCTATTAAAGTAAATAGCGTTGCATCTGATATTGTCAATATAGGATTGTTTACAACAAGTGCTTGGAGTGCTCCCGTTATATGGCAAGAAAAGAAAGAAAATCTTATATTAAACAATTGGTATTTTGTTGATGTTAGCAAAGTTATTGATTATGATTCTTCTTTGTATTTTAATGTATATGAAACTATTGATTCTTATTCTGCCAATATTGAAGTGGTAATAATAAAATCTAATAGCCAAAGCGGTGGAGGTGGTAGTGATAATACTAAAAAAACAAGTACCCAACTATTTAAAAAAACATTCAATTCAGAATTAGATTCTAATTTTGAAGGTGCAACACAAAGCAATTTTACTTCAGATGGGCTTATAGTAAATTCAACTCAAATTAAACTCAATAAATATTATTCTCTAACTCCAAGAACTGTAAGGTATCTGTGTAAATTTAGTTCTGATACTATTGCCAAATTTTATAGTGATACAAAAGATACGACTGTAACCGTAAACATTTCTGCCAAGAAAGTTAATGTTGCAAACAATGAAATTACTCCGGAAGGATTTGATTACTCAGCTAATAATCTAAATGGAGAAGATTTGCAGTTAATTGAGATTAGTAAGGTATTTAATAAGACTGTTGTAAACATAACAAATATGGTTACAGCAGAAGAAACTAAAATAGAAATACAAACTTCAGGTCCGGGTGGAGTTGGAGATGGAGTTGTATCAGAGAGAACTGATTTTGTTGGGATGCAACATGATTATTATTGTTTCTCAAAAGAAAGTGGTAGCGATTTCATAATAAAGGAAATGTCTATTGTTTCATTATATTCTGAAGTTGAACTACTTATATACGGAGATTCTATCACAGAACAAGAAAGTTATTGTCCTAAAGAAGATTACGAAAATTCATGGGTGCAACTTTTGGTTAAAAATGTGAAAGGGAATGTCATTTCTTCTGGAAGAGGAGGAACAACAATAGATGAGGTACTTAATAGAATTAAGAATGAATTGCCATACATAAAGGCTAAGTATGTAATGGCTACAATAGGTACTAATAGTGGAAATACCGAAGAAAAACTATCGCAACTTATTGATTTTATTGTATCGCAAGGTTCAATTCCTATTCTTAATAATATACCTTGTAACGAAAGTGGAACACAGGTATCTGTTAATGCCATGATTAAGGCTGTGAGAGAAAAATATAATATTAATGGATGTAGATTTGACATTGCAACGTCCATAGGAATGGATGGCGTTGAAGTTGATAAAACGAAAATGTACTGGGAAAATTATTCAAGTTCCAGCAACGTATATCATCATCCAAATGTTAAAGGGTCAATGGCGATGTTTGCTCAACTGAAGATTGATGTTCCTGAAATATTTTAATTGATTATTATACAAAATAATTCTAATAAAATGATCGTAATGATAAATATGGAATTAGTGAAATATTAGATATTGAAAGCTTATGTTTGATAACTAACTTCATATAAATAATAGGGATTCGCCTCCCGGCGGCCCCCTGTTTTAGTTAACCTAATATTAATACAATACTTCGGTAAATTTTTACCGATAAATTAAAATTAAACATAGAATCGGCATAATCCGGCTCAAAATTATATTAAAGAGATCATTGAAATACTGTCAAAATGAATCGTTAAGAAGTAAGAGAAGGGATGAAAAATATATGCTAAACAGCTGAAAATAAAGAGGAAAAGTATTGCATAATTCATTGATTATTAGTAAATTAGAAGTGCTTCACTACTTTTAATTATGACTAAAGAATCACTCCTTATGCAATACCAATCCGAGTGCAGGAATGCTCTCGAATCAGTTGTAAATATAAGCAAATCTTTTCAGAAAGTATTCATGGAT
>CDZD01028069.1_pt1 | contig 30289 bp, 30 predicted proteins | sample 554771 | NCBI WGS metagenome assembly CDZD01 (sample SAMEA3182069, study PRJEB8094) | gut metagenome | biome: human; feature: gut; material: Stool; isolation source: human stools | place: Canada | collected 2011-11-08
GATTATTACGGTTAGTATCAAGATAGTAAAATCAATATAAATTGAATTGTTTGAACTATTTTATCCCATAAGTTTCTTTAATCAAATTACCATCACGGTCACACTCTCTGATGACAAACTTTGTTGCCTTTTCGGCTTCAATGGGATTTCCGTTGTCATCAAAGTAATAGATTTCAGAATAGTCACCGCCGCAAGGGGTTTTTTCGTTTATTTTTTCATATGTTTCATACAAAGATATAAAGGTACTAATGGCAGATCTGAAACGAGTTTACGCAGCTGTGGACGAGGAAACGGCACTGTATGAATTGGAGCGGTTTTCTGCAAAATGGGACTCAAAATATCCTAAAATTTCAAAGTCATGGCAATCTCACTGGCCTGAATTATCAACATATTTTAAGTATCCGCGGTCGGTCAGAACGCTGATTTATACAACAAATTCCATAGAAAATTTCAATCGGCAGCTCAGAAAAGTAACCAAAAGCAAGGCAGTATTTCCGAATGACGAAGCGCTTTTGAAAATGCTTTATCTCGCACAGGTCGATATCACAAAAAAATGGACAGGACGGCGCAGGAATTGGGGAGAAATTTACTCTTAGCTCGAAATTTTCTTTGCCGACAGACTGCCCGAGACGGATCGGGGCGAAGCCGTATTTGCGGCTCCGCCCCTTCATCATTCTTTTGTCTCAAAGACAAAGTCGCCGCCCGAGTATTCGCAGACATATTTTTTATCGGGGCTGAATCTGCCCTCAAGCATCTGCTCGGAAAGCTTATCCTCGATACGCTGCTGGATGGCGCGCCTGAGCGGCCTTGCCCCATATACAGGGTCGAAGCCCTCCTTGCCTATCTCGCTGACGGCGCTCTCGGCAAACTCCACCTTGAGGTCAAGCTCGGCGATACGCTTTGAGAGACCCGCAAGCATCCTGCGCGCGATCTCGTCGATATCGGTCTGTGTGAGCTGACGGAACACGATTATATCGTCGACCCTGTTGAGGAATTCGGGTCTGAACACGTTCTTGAGCTCGCCCATGACGGCTTCGCGGATCTTTTTGTCATCCGCCGTTTCGCCGCTCGAGGGGGCGAAGCCCAAAGTGCCCGCGCCGCTCTTGGCTATCAGCTTTGCACCGACGTTTGAAGTCATTATGATGATGCAGTTTCTGAAATCGACGCGTCTGCCCTGTGAATCAGTCAGAATGCCGTCCTCAAGGATCTGGAGCAGCATATTGAACACATCGGGATGAGCCTTCTCTATCTCATCAAAGAGCACGACGGAGTATGGTCTGCGGCGTACCTTTTCGGTGAGCTGGCCGCCCTCCTCGTAGCCGACATAGCCAGGAGGCGAGCCGACGAGCCTTGAAACGGTGTGCTTCTCCATGTATTCGGACATATCGAGCCTTATCATCGCGTTCTCATCGCCGAACATAGAAGCGGCGAGGGTCTTGCAAAGCTCGGTCTTGCCCACCCCGGTGGGGCCGAGGAAGATGAACGAACCTGTGGGACGCTTGGGGTCTTTAAGCCCCGCTCTGCCCCTGCGGATAGCCTTGGCGACGGCGCTGACCGCCTCATCCTGGCCGACTATGCGGCGATGAAGCTCCTCCTCCATATTCAGAAGCCTTTGGCTCTCCTCCTGAGTGAGCTGCACGACGGGGATGCCGGTCCACTGCGACACAATGGCGGCTATCTCCTGCTCACCAACCTCGCCCGCGGCGTGAGTGCTGCGCTCCTTCCAGAGCCTGCGTTCGCTCTCAAGCTCGTTCGAGAGTTTATTCTTTTCGTCGCGAATAGACGCTGCCTGCTCAAAATCCTGCGAATTGACGGCGCTCGCCATCTCCTCATTCAGGGATTTGATTTTTTCTTCAAGCTCCTTTAGGTCGGGCGGGGTGGCAAATGCCTTGAGCCTGACCCTCGAAGCTGCTTCATCGACAAGGTCTATCGCTTTGTCGGGCAGATAGCGGTCGCCGATATATCTCGACGACATCTTGACCGCCGCGATTATCGCACCGTCGGTTATCCTGACCTTGTGGTGCGCCTCGTATTTGTCGCGCAGACCCTTCAAAATGTCAATTGCCTCCTGCTCGGTCGGCTCGCCGACGGTAACGGGCTGGAATCTGCGCTCAAGGGCGGCGTCCTTCTCGATATGACGGCGGTATTCGTCGAGCGTTGTGGCGCCGATGACCTGGATCTCACCCCTTGCGAGCGAGGGCTTCAGGATATTTGCGGCATCGACCGCACCCTCCGCCGAGCCTGCGCCGATGAGCGTGTGAACTTCATCTATGAAGAGTATCACATCGCCCGACTTCTTGACTTCTTCGATAGCGTTGCGGATGCGCTCCTCAAAGTCGCCCCTGTATTTGGTGCCGGCGACCATGCCTGTGAGGTCGAGCGAAACTATCCGCTTATTCCGCAGCAGCTCGGGCACCTCGCCCGTGGCTATCTTGAGCGCCAGCCCCTCGGCTATGGCCGTCTTGCCGACACCGGGCTCGCCGATGAGACAGGGGTTATTCTTCGTCCTCCTGCTGAGGATCTGAATGACCCTCTCTATCTCCTGCTGCCTGCCGATGACGGGGTCTATCCTGCCCTGATTTGCAAGGGCGGTCAGATCCCTGCCAAACTGTGAGAGCGTGGGCGTATCGGAGCGCTCCTTGCTCTCCTTCTTTGATTCGCCCGAGCTTTGGGCGTTGCTGCCGAGGGCGGCGGTGAGGTCGGAGAGCAGATCCTGCGGCTGGACGCCGAGACGGCTGAGCACCTCGGTGGCGGCGCTCGTGCCCTCACGGATTATGCCCATGAGTATATGCTCCGTGCCGATATAGGCGTGACCCATTCCCCTGCCCTGCAATATCGCCGTGTCGATGATATTCTTGGCTCTGGGCGTGAAATCATTGGGCGAAAGCACCGTAGGCGAGCCGATGCCCACGCTGCTTTTGATTATCGACTCGACCTCGGCGTAGGTGACTTTCCTCGCCGAGAGAGCGGTGTAGGCCATGCCCCCGTTCTCGGAGAGCAGACCGAGCAGCAGATGCTCGCTGCCGACATAGGTGTGGCCGAGATCCTCCGCCGCGGTGATGGCGTTGTTGAGCGCCTCGTTGGCTTTCTGGGTAAAGCCCGTAAATCTATACATACAATTTCCCCCTGAATATACTTCGCTTATCTTTTATTACGCAAGCGCCTCTCTGACCGCCTTTGCTCTGGCGGCGTCCCTCGCCGCGGGGCCTATAGCTCCGTCGGCGGCTGCGCTTATCGTAGCGGGCTGCATATTGACTATCAGCTCGTTTATCTTCTCGAGCGGGATATCCACTACCCCTCTCGCCGCGCCGAGCCTCACCTCGGAGATAAGCTCCATGAATTCGTCGCTGCTGAGCAGCCTTGCATTCTGAAGCACTCCGAGCGCACGGAATATCTTATCCTCCTCGGCGGGATTCTTGACTATCTCCTGCGCCGCAGACCTCTCCTGAGCGACGAGCTGCAGGACTATCGAGCGCAGGTTGGCTATCGCCGTCTCCTCGGTGATGCCGAGGGTTATCTGATTGCTTATCTGATAAATATCGCCCGTCGAGGCCGAGCCTTCGCCGTAAGCGCCCCTTATCGTCAGGCCGAGCTTCGACACCGTGCCCGCGAGCCTTGCTATCTGACCGCAGCGGGTCAGGGCGGGCAGGTGGAGCATGACGGAGGCTCTCATCGCCGTGCCGAGATTGGTCGGGCACTGGGTGAGGTAGCCTATGCGCTCGTCAAAGGCGTATTTCAGCTTGCCGTCAAGGATAGTATCTATCTTATCCGCCTCGGCATACGCCTGCTCAAGCGCAAGACCTGCCTTTATTACCTGAATTCTGATGTGATCCTCCTCGCAGAGCATAATGCTCACGCTTTCGTCGGAGGAGAGCAGCAGAGCCGTGCCGTCCCTGCGGGCGGCGAATTCGGGGCTGATAAGGTGCTTCTCGGCGAGCGAGACCGCCTGAATTTCGCTCAGGCTCTTCATATCAATATAGCTGAGGTCGCTGCCGTCACAGAGCAGAGCCGATTTGACAGCGGAATTTACCTTCTCCCTGCCCTCGGCGTCGAGCTTCGACGGGAACGGGAATTCATCGAGGTTTCTCGCAAGCCTGATCCTGGTGCTCAGGACTATATCGCCCTGCTCGCCTTTATCAATATACCATTTGCTCATTTCGTTTCCCCTCCCTCTGATTCAAGGCTCTTTATCTCGTCGCGGAGCTTCGCCGCCTGCTCGAATTCCTGAGCGGCGACGGCCTCGTCCATCTGGGCCTTGAGCTTTGCTATCTTCTCTTCTTTGGTTTCCTCTTTGGGCTGCTCTATCGCGCCCGAACTTGCCTTGCCGCTGTGCTTTATCCTGCCGTGAATGCGCTGGATAGAGGGCAGCAACTCGTCGTAAAACGTCCTGTAGCACTCTGCGCAGCCGACCCTGCCGCTGCGGACTATATCGCTGAACGAAGTGCCGCATTTTGGGCAGCGCTCCGAATTGCCCCTCGTGAGGGCGGGCATCATGTCGCCGAGAAAGCCGCCGAGGAACTCCGACAGATCAAGTCCGAAGCCCGAGAGCATATCGGAGTAACCTAAATTTTTGGCGCATTCAGCGCAGAGATGGCTCTCCGCCATATCGCCGTTAACTATCTGTTTAATATGTGTAGTGGCTTCATTTTTACCGCAGTTCTGACACAACATTATCTATCATCCTTTCCGTTTGCAGTTAAAAGCATCTGCTTGAATATCGAGGCTCTGACCCCGTCGCGGAGCTGTGCGGGCACGGCTTTGAGGGCATTGTCGCCGAGAGCCGCAAGCATAAGGCGGGCGCTCGGCGCATCCAACACTCCGCCGTGATGCAGGTTTAGAATATGCGCCCGACAGGTCTGCATATCCGCCGCGTCGCCCACGCAATTGACCGTGTGCATTATCGCAACGGGGGCGTCGAGCCTGACGCGGGTTATCTTAATATATCCGCCGCCGCCCCGCCTGCTCTCGACAATATAGCCCTGCTCGGGCGTGAAGCGGGAGGCGATGACGTAATTAATCTGGCTCGGCACGCAGCCGAGGGTTTGGGCAAGCTCATTCCTCTGGATTTCGGTGGTGCCGCTGCTCTCGAGCATATCCATCAGCAGCCCCGCTATTCTGTTGCTCAAGCTCATAATACCACTTCTTTGCTTTATTTTGACTTTGACTTTCTTTGACCTTTATTTTATTATAGCGAGGTGCCTTCGCAAGGTCAAAGGTCAGAAAAGGTCAAATAAGATTTATTATGCCGATTTATCGCCTTTTTTCTGAATTTTACTTTGAATTTCTCATTTTTTCTCGTTTTTTCATCATTAAGCGCCCGACAAATAATTATTGACTGTACCACGGCTCAATATTATGAATATTCTTGCGTTTCGTCGCTTTTTGTGCTATGATTTCGAGTAGCGACAATTCGGAGGTCGTCAGGATTGAAAGAATCATCTAAAAACGCCGTCCTCGGCATCACTCTGACCCTGCTGGGCGGTATATTCTGGGGCTTCTCGGGCTCCTGCGGTCAGTATCTTTTCACCAATTGCGGCGTGACGCCGCGGTGGCTCGTCCCGATAAGAATGATTTCGACGGGCGCTATCCTGCTCGGCGGGGCGGCGGTTAAAAACAAAAAGAAAATATTTGACCTTTGGCGAAACGGGCGCAGAGCCGTGCGTATGCTTGCATTCACGCTCTTCGGGCTTGTGATGTGCCAATTCGCATATTTTAAGGCAATAGAGCTGTCGAACGCAGGCGTTGCGACGGTGCTGCAATATCTTTCCCCCGCTATGATACTCGTTTACACCTGCGTAAAATGCAGAAAAAAGCCGACCGCGGCGGAGGCAATATCCATCCTGCTTGCGATCGGCGGCACATTCCTCATTGCAACGGGCGGCGACGTCGGCGGGCTCGCCCTCTCGCTCCCCGCTCTGCTGTGGGGGCTTGCGGCGGGGGTATTCCTCGTTTGCTATTCGCTGATACCCGTACCTCTGGTCAGGGAATATGACACGCCCACCGTGCTCGGCTGGGGAATGCTGCTCGGCGGGCTTGTGCTGCTGCCCGTATTCCGTCCGTGGGAGATAAATCCGCGGGCGAGCCTCGAGCTTTTCGGCGCTCTCGGCGGCATAATAATCCTCGGCACGGTGCTGGCGTACAGCTTCTATCTTGAGGGCATCCGCCGCATCGGCGCAACGAGGGCGAGCGTTATCTCGAGCATCGAGCCCGTCTCCGCCACGGTCATATCCGCCGTATGGCTCGGCACGGGCTTCACCCTGACCGATATAATCGGCTTTGCAATGATAATCTCAACGATATTTATAATCTCACTTTTCCCGAGAAAGGACTGATGATATGTCTTCGCCGCTTGCCGACAGGCTCCGCCCAAAGACTCTCGACGAAATGGTGGGGCAGACCCATCTGCTTGCCCCGGGCAAGCCCCTACGCAATATAATCGAATCCGGCGAGCTGCCAAACATGGTCTTTTACGGCCCTCCCGGGGTCGGCAAGACCACTTTGGCGAGCATAATCGCAAAGCAGACCGACCGCCACCTCGTGCGCCTGAACGGCACGACGGCGGGCACGGGCGATATCAAGGAGGTAGTCGCCCAGCTCGACACCCTCGTTGCCCGCAACGGCATTCTGCTCTTTCTCGACGAGATACAATATTTCAACAAAAAGCAGCAGCAGACGCTGCTTGAGCATATCGAGAGCGGGGCGATAACGCTCATCGCCTCGACAACGGAGAATCCGTATTTCTACGTTTACAGCGCGATTCTCAGCCGCTCGACGGTCTTTGAATTCAAGAGCGTGACCCCCGCCGAGACGGAGAAGGCGGTGAAGCGGGCCTTTGCCCGCCTTGCCGAGGAGAGACACGAGGAATTCTCGATAGAGGACGGCGTTTGCTCCCATATCGCCACCGCCAGCGCGGGCGACGTCCGCAAGGCGCTGAACAGCGTTGAATTATGCGTGCTCTCGGCGAACACCGAGGACGGCAAGCGCCTGATAACGCTTGAGAACGCCAAGGAGCTGACCCAGAAGAGCGCCATGCGCTACGACAGGGACGGCGACGAGCACTACGACATCATCTCCGCCTATCAGAAGTCGATGAGAGGCTCCGACCCTGACGCGGCGGTGCATTATCTCGCACGGCTGCTTGAGGCGGGCGACCTGCCCTCGGCGTGCCGCAGGCTGATGGTCTGCGCCAGCGAGGATGTGGGGCTTGCCTACCCTCAGATAATCCCGATAGTCAAGGCCGCCGTTGACGCCGCAATGATGCTCGGCCTGCCTGAGGCGAGGATCCCCCTTGCCGACGCGGTGATACTCGTTGCGACCAGCCCGAAATCCAACAGCGCCTACAGCGCGATAAACGCCGCCACCGCCGATGTGAAGGCGGGAAGGACGGGTCCCGTGCCGAGGCAGCTTCAGAATATGCACTATGACGGCGAGGATAACCCGAACAAGGGTCAATTCTACAAATACGCCCACGAATACGAGAACCATTGGGTCGATCAGCAGTATCTGCCCGACGCCATCAAGAACCGCCGCTATTATGAATTCGGCGATAACAAAAACGAGCGCGCCGCAGCGGAATATTGGGCACGCATCAAAAAGAAGAAATAAAAAAAGGAGCAGGACTTCAATCCTGCTCCTTTATTTTTGCCCACCGCTTGCTTTTCGGTGGGCAAACGGTGGACAAAACAGTTAATTTTACGATTTTTATTGGCTTCGGCGGGCAGATCAGAGTCTTTTACAAAACCCGAAAAGCCTTGATATTACGCGTTTTTCATAGCCTCTTCAACTGCGACTGCACAAGCGACGGTGGCGCCGACCATGGGGTTGTTGCCCATGCCGATAAGACCCATCATCTCAACGTGTGCGGGGACTGAAGAGGAGCCGGCGAACTGAGCGTCGGAGTGCATTCTGCCCATGGTGTCGGTCATGCCGTATGAGGACGGGCCGGCTGCCATGTTGTCGGGATGCAGAGTTCTGCCGGTGCCGCCGCCGGAAGCGACGGAGAAGTATTTAACGCCGTTCTCGACGCACCACTTCTTATAAGTGCCTGCGACGGGATGCTGGAATCTGGTGGGGTTGGTGGAGTTGCCGGTGATCGAAACGCCGACGTTCTCGAGCTTCATGATGGCAACGCCTTCGGGGACGTTGTCAGCGCCGTAGCACTTAACGTCCGCTCTCGGGCCGTTTGAATATGCCTTCTGCTCGGTGACGGTGACGGTCTCGGTATAGGGGTCAAACTCGGTCTTGCAGTAGGTGAAGCCGTTGATCCTGGAGATTATCATTGCAGCGTCCTTACCAAGACCGTTGAGGATAACTCTGAGGGGCTTATTTCTGACCTTGTTTGCGTTAAGAGCGATCTTGATTGCGCCCTCTGCGGCGGCGAAGGATTCGTGACCCGCGAGGAAGCAGAAGCACTCGGTCTCCTCAGAGAGGAGCATTTTGCCGAGGTTGCCGTGGCCGAGGCCGACCTTTCTGTTATCGGCGACGGAGCCGGGGATACAGAAGGACTGGAGGCCGATGCCGATAGCGGCAGCAGCGTCGGCAGCCTTGGTGCAGCCGCTCTTGATAGCGATGGCGCAGCCGACGGTGTAAGCCCAGACAGCGTTCTCAAAGCAGATGGGCTGGGTCTCTCTCACTATCTTGTCGCAATCGACGCCCTTAGCAAGAGTGATTTCTTTGCATTCTTCGATGGAAGAGATGCCGTACTCGGCGAGGACAGAGTTGATCTTATCTACTCGTCTTTCGTAGCTTTCAAATAATGCCATTTTAATTTACCTCCTCTTACTGATTATTCTTTTCTGGGGTCGATATACTTAGCGGCGTCATTAAATCTGCCGTAGGTGCCGATAGCCTTGTTGTATGCGTCGTTGGGGGTGTCGCCCTTCTTGATGAAGTCGGTCATCTTGCCGAGGGAAACGAACTCGTAGCCGATAACCTGATCGTCGGAGTCGAGAGCAAGTCTGGTGACGTAGCCCTCAGCCATCTCAAGGTAACGCACGCCCTTGACCTTGGTGCCGTACATGGTGCCGACCTGTGAACGCAGACCCTTGCCGAGATCCTCAAGACCCGCGCCGACGGACAGACCGTCATCCGAGAAGGCGGACTGGGAGCGGCCGTAGACTATCTGGAGGAAGAGCTCGCGCATAGCGGTGTTGATGGCGTCGCAGACGAGGTCGGTGTTGAGAGCCTCAAGGATGGTCTTGCCGGGGAGGATCTCAGCGGCCATAGCGGCGGAGTGAGTCATGCCCGAGCAACCGATGGTCTCAACGAGAGCTTCTTCGATGATGCCCTCTTTGATATTGAGCGAGAGCTTGCAGGCACCCTGCTGAGGTGCGCACCAGCCCACACCGTGAGTGAAACCGGAAATATCCTTGATCTCATAAGCCTTGACCCATTTGCCCTCCTCGGGGATGGGAGCGGGGCCGTGATTGGGGCCCTTGGCTACGCAACACATTTCCTGAACTTCTCTGGAATAGTTGATCATATTACTTCTCCTTACTTATAAAAATCGTTCCGAACGGCGGATATCCGACAAACACCGAGCTCTCCGCCGAAAAACCGCTTATATTATAATAAACCAAAAGCGGCATAATATCAATTGTGATTTTGCACAACTTGAAATATTTTATTACAAAAATATCTTGTTAGTGTGGATTATTTTGCCTTCTTTTTGAGCATCGGAGCAAAATCCTTGCGATAGATTATGACCGCGCCGAGGACGGAGGCGACTATCGTGACGAACATGAGAGTGCCTGCGGGCAGGGTGGGTACGAATACAAGCACGACGACGCCTGTGATGATGGGGGCGAATGCGAGCCTCCAATGCTTGACGAAGTAGCTCGCGCCGAGTGCGCCGAAGAGTGCGGGAAGCACCTGCTCAAACGCGGGCTTGAATATCGAGCCGTCCGCGGTGATGAGCGGGAGCACGGGCGAGAATGCGATAACGCCGACGGCGATGATGACCGTGGTGGTTATCGAGGAAACGCCTACCGCGATGGTGGAGATAACTTCACCCTCGTCGCTGTTGGGGCGAACTCCCGCACTCTCCATTGCGTTAAGGCCGCAGGGGAGCTTGAGGTTGGGGATATTGCCCGTGACGAAGCTGAGGTATGTTGCGCCTGCGCCGAGCATGGGCACATAGGTGAATATCTCGATGAGCGCGACCGGCCAATAGAGCGGGATGAGCTTGAGCATAGCCGAGCCGAGAGCCTTGAGGTTGGGGCCGACATCGAGGTAAAGGCAGAATGCGGCAGGCACGCAAAGGAGCACGAGCAGCGCCCCGATATCCCAGATAACGCCGCATCTGTGTATCATATCATAATAATTAGATTGTTTTTTCATGCCTGTCACCTCCACACAAAGTTAGCGATATCTGCGGGCACGACCGCCGAGATAAGCATTGCCGAGCCCATGCCGATGAACATACTCAGCGGCATTGCGAACTGCTCGAGTTTGTCGAGCTTGAATTTGGTGCAGATCTTGCTGAGGATGAGCATAGACGCCATTGAAATGACAAGCACGCTGACCGACATAACGCCGGCGTTGCCCTTGCCGTCCTTATTGGTGCCGTCGATCGCTCTGGCTATAAAAGCGGACATGATGCCGATAAAGGCGGCTGCGGAGATTATGTCGCCCACCTTGCCGCTGCTCTCGCTCTTATTCATCGCCTTGCCTATCTTGCTTTGCAGCTTTTTGCAGACGAACGGGAGCATGATGAGGCCCGCGACTATACCGAGGGTCATTGCCCAAGTGATGGTGACAAACTGCTGCGGGTCGGTCACTTCGCTGTTGATCGAGCCGCCCATTGCCTCAAGAGCGCTCTGAGCCGCTATCGTCTCGTAAGCGAGGTTGCCGACGACCGAAAGCCTAATCCACGGCAGCACTATGCCCAGCGCATTTGCGAGCACGATGACTGTGACGAGGATCGACAGCGCCGGGGCGATGGTGAAAAGGATGCTCGACACGATCGTATTCTTCATCTTTTCGCCGGAGAGACCGAGCTGCTTGCCCCTCTTCCACGCCTTGACGATGAAGAAGATCGACTGAGCGATAACGAATGCCACGACTCCGAGCGCCACGGCATACATAAATCCGCTCTCTTTAAAGTCCAATGAAATCACTCCTATATTTTTGATGATTAATATTACCACATTCGGGGTGTATAAGTCAAGAATTAGCCGCAGGCTATTTACAATTTCTTTGTAATGCTGTATAATTATTCCGCATCGGAAAAGGGGGACGAAAAAATGGCGGAGAAAAGCAAAAATCCTCACGAGCGCCACAGGGAGCGCATCAGGGAGACCTTCCGCAAAACGGGGATAGAGAATATGCCCGAGCATTCGGTGCTCGAGCTGCTGCTCTTCTATTCCGTGCCCCGCAAGGATACCAACGAGCTTGCTCACCGCCTTATCGACACCTTCGGCTCGCTTTCACGGGTGCTGGACGCGCCCTATGAGCGGCTCATGGAGGTCGACGGCATCGGCGACAGCTCCGCATTGCTGCTCTCGAGCATTCCCGCTCTCTGCCGCCGTTATATCGAGGATTCGGCGGGCAAAAAGCTCTCGCTTGCCGAGCCTGAGGACGTGATGAAATACGCCGTCGCCAAATTCTACGGCTGCAAGAGCGAGGTATTCTATCTCATCTGCCTTGACGCAGCGGGCAATCTGATAAACTGCTGCAAGCTCGGCGAAGGCACCTCGGCCGACGTGCTCGTTGACCGCCGTGCCGTGCTCGAAACGGCTTTTCGCAACAACGCGGACACCGTGATATTCGCCCACAATCACCCGGACGGCGTGGCTGCGCCGTCAAAGAACGACCTCGACATGACCTCCGACTTCGCAAAGCTGCTCGGCGGTGTTGGCATAAGACTTGCAGACCATATTATCGTTGCTGGCTGTGACAGCATTTCTCTGGCGTCGATACCGAGATTTTCGCTTCTTTTCATGTGAATAATGCGGGTAAATCTATTGCCAAACCCGCAAAACTGTGTTATACTGTATTGGTAATCCAAATTTTTTATGTTAGGAGTAATCAAATGGCTGCTTCAATGTTTCTTAAAATGTATTGCAGAGCCTACCAGGGCGTTTTCAGAGTCGCCGTCAACTTCCTTAATTGGAAGGAGCCCGAGCTTGTCAAGGGCGAGGGCAGCGTCAAGAAGCTCCCGCAGGTAGTCAAGGCAAACGGCCACAACAGCGTGCTTGTCGTCACCGACAAGGGTCTGATGGGTCTCCACCTGCTTGACGGGCTCTTTGAGGGCCTCGACAAGGCGGGCGTCAAATATACCGTCTATGACGGCACACAGCCCAACCCCACCATCGACAACATCGAAGAGGCCAGAAAGCTCTATATCGACAATAACTGCTCGGCAGTCATCGCTTTCGGCGGCGGCTCACCCATGGACTGCGCCAAAGCTGCGGCCGCAAGGATCGCAAGGCCCAATAAGACCGTGCAGCAGATGAGAGGCACCCTCAAGATTCTCAAGAAGCTGCCCACCCTTTACGCCGTGCCCACCACCGCAGGCACAGGCTCGGAGACCACCATTGCCGCAGTCGTCTCCGACCCCAGAACTCACGAGAAATACGCTCTTCAGGATCCCGTCCTGCGCCCAAAATATGCAGTGCTCGATCCCGAGCTTACCATCGGCCTGCCCCCGCACATCACCTCCACCACCGGCATGGACGCCCTGACCCACGCGGTTGAGGCTTATATCGGCCACAGCAACACCAAGGGCACCGCAGAGGCGGCCGAGAAAGCGACCAGACTTATATTTGACAACATACTTACGGCTTACGAGAACGGCAAGGATCTCAAGGCGAGAGAGAATATGCTCGTCGCCTCCTACCTTGCGGGTATCGCCTTCACCAGAGCTTATGTCGGCTATGTCCACGCGATAGCCCACAACCTCGGCGGAATGTACGGCACTCCTCACGGTCTCGCAAACGCAGTCATACTCCCCTATGTCCTCGAGTATTACGGCTCGACCGCTGCGGCTCCCCTTGCGAAGCTCGCCGACATCGCCGGCCTTGAGACAAGCGGCATGAACGACGCTCAGAAAGCGGCTCTTTTCATTGAGAAGATCAAGGAATTCAACCGCAAGATGAATATTCCCGAGCATCTTGAGATACTTGAGAAGGATATCCCCACCATCGCAAAGAGAGCGCTCAGAGAGGGCAACCCGCTCTATCCCGTCCCCAAGATCATGGATTATGACGACTGCGTAAGCGTCATCAAGAGGATAGCGAAGTAACTGCATTTGACCCGCCGAGCCTCGGCGGGGCTCTATATTTTCAGATAATCGCGTCAATTTGTCTGCACAATTACGCCGCAAAGTGTTGAACTTTACGACGTGATATGATTTAATTGTATTGTTACCGTCTTTATATAAGAATCGACATCGGCAGCCGCCGCTGTTGTTTAGCGCAGCCGACCGTCTTTTATATAATATTTGTATAAAGGAGTGCTTCTAATGAAATTACGCCGAATCATCAGCATCATCCTCGCAGTCTGCCTTATCAGCTCCGCCTGCCTCATTTCGGCAAGCGCCGCCGACACCAAATGGGAGCCGAAAAACGAGCAGCCCTTCATCTTTGTCCACGGCCTTAACGGCTGGGGCGGCGCCGAGGACATCAACGGCATCATGCCCTATTGGGGCGCCACCACGGGCGACCTGATGCATTACCTCCAAAACAAGGGCTATGACTGCTACTCCGCCTCTGTCGGCCCGCTCAACAGCGCATGGGACAGAGCCTGCGAGCTTTACGCTCAGCTCATGGGCGTGACGGTCGATTACGGCGTTGCTCACTCCGCGAAATTCAACCACGAACGCTTCGGCAGGACCTATTATCAGCCGCTCATCCCGAATTGGGGCGAGCTTGACGAGAACGGCAAGCTGCAGCAGATCCACCTCATCGGCCACAGCTTCGGCGGCACCACTATAAGGATGCTCGTCCAGCTGCTCACCGAAGGCTCACCCGAAGAAATGGCGGCGACCGATCCCGAGGATATCTCCGGTCTTTTCACAGGGGGCAAGGGTGACTGGGTCAAGAGCGTCACCACCATCTGCACCCCGCACAACAGCTCCTCCATATATTATCCGATCGTCTATCTCGGCCTTGCCGACCTTGTGCAGTTCGTCAGCTACGCCTATGCCGGTATAATGGGCAGATCCATATTTAACGGCGGTCTTGTCGACTTCCACCTTGAGCAGTTCGGCCTCACCGAGATACCCGGTGTCGGCAGCGCAGACCCGTATTTCAAGGCTCTGCGCCGCGTACTCGCCAACAGGCAGGATTCCTGTCAGTATGACCTCACGCCCGAGGGTTCAATGAAGGTCAACAAAAAGCTCGACATAAACGACGATATCTATTACTTCTCATACGCATTCTCCACCACCAAGGAAGTTCCCCTCATCGGCACTCAGGTTCCCTCGATAAAAACCAATCCCGTCATAGCCCCGCTTGCCTTCGTCATGGGCTTTCTTCAGTTCACCGATCCCATCAACGGCACTGTCTATGACAAAGAATGGCTCGCAAACGACGCCCTTGTCAACACCGAGAGCGCCAAATTCCCGCTGGACGAGCCTCACACCGACTACGACAGCAACAACATAAATACAGGCGTTTGGAACGTCATGCCCGTCCAGGAGGGCGACCACGGCACGGCAATAGGTCTGTTTGCTGATGAAGAAAAAACGCACAGCTTCTACATAGACCTTTGCGAAATGCTCAACGCGCTCCCCGACAGGCATCAAGCAGTATAAGGAGAGAGTAAAATTGAATTACAACACAGTCATCATCGGCGCAGGCCCCGCCGGTATCTTCACCGCCCTTGAAATGCTCCGTAAGGGCAGCAAGCAGAAGATACTTATCGTCGAGAAAGGCAAGGCGGTCGAGGATCGTCAGTGCCCCAAGGCCAAGGTAGGCCACTGCGTCAGCTGCAAGCCCTATTGCCATATAACCACCGGATTCTCCGGCGCAGGCGCTTTCTCGGACGGCAAGCTTTCGCTCAGCTACGAGGTCGGCGGCGATCTGCCGTCGCTCATTGGTGAGAATGTCGCTCAGGAGGCTATCGACTACACCGACAAGATCTATCTTGAATTCGGCGCAGACGAAAAGATTGAGGGCGTCAGCGACCCCGAGGCGGTCAAGGAGATAAGGAAGAGAGCCATTCAGACCGGTTTGAAGCTCGTCGACTGCCCCATCCGTCACCTCGGCACCGAGAAGGCAAGGGATCTTTACTACGCCATCGAGCAGTATCTGCTCAAAAACGGCGTTGAGATGATGTTCGGCTTCGAGTGCCTTGACGTTATCATGGAGGGCAGCACCTGCAAGGGCGTATGCATCACCAACGGCAAGGTCGATTATGAGGTGTACGCCGACAATACCGTTATCGCCGCCGGCAGGAGAGGCGCCGACTGGCTCGAAGCAAAGTGTGCCGAGCACAATATCGCCCACCAGCCCGGCACGGTCGATATCGGCGTCAGGGTCGAGGTACGCAACGAGATAATGGAGACGATAAACGAGGTGCTTTACGAATCAAAGCTCATCGGCTATCCCCTCCCGTTCAAGAATAAGGTTCGTACCTTCTGCCAGAATCCCGGCGGATTCGTCAGCCAGGAGAATTACGACAACGACCTCGCCGTCGTCAACGGTCATTCATATAAGGATCTCAAATCCGACAACACCAACCTCGCTATCCTATGCTCGCACAACTTCAACGAGCCGTTCAATCAGCCCATTTCCTACGCTCAGAAGGTAGGCGAGCTGACGAATATGCTCGGCGCGGGTCACATTCTCGTGCAGCGCTTCGGCGATATCCTCGACGGCAAGCGCACCTGGCAGAAAGAGCTTTCTCAGAGCAACGTGCGCCCGACGCTCGTTGACGCCGTCGCGGGCGATATCACCGCCGCCATGCCCTACAGAGCGATGATGAATATCATCAACTTTATCCAGGCGGTCGACCATGTCGTGCCCGGCTTCGCTTCGAGAGAGACTCTGCTCTATTCCCCCGAGCTGAAATTCTACAGCAACAGGGTCAAGATGGATAAGGACTTCAACACAAGCGTTGCGGGTCTCCACTGCCTCGGCGACTCCAGCGGCTGGACAAGAGGCCTGATGATGGCCTCCGTCATGGGCGTGCTCATGGGCAGGCATCTTGCCGAAAAAGGCTGATAATCAATTTCATAAATATGCTGCCTGACACAAAGGGTTTTTGCCCTGACTGAAAGGTGCGGTAATTCGTTTGATACGCAAAAGCTGTACCTTTCTGTGCAAAGGTACAGCTTTTATTATTAGGAGGTAATTTAATGCAAACAAGAGTAGCTGTCATGTCCGCAATAGTGGAGAATACCGACTCGGTCGAGAAGCTCAACGAGCTGCTGCATCAATACGGCGAATTCATAATTGGCAGAATGGGTCTGCCCTACAAGACGAGAAAGATAAACATCGTCTCGATAGCCCTCGACGCGCCGCAGGATACGATATCCTCCCTCGCGGGCAAGCTCGGCAACCTGCCCGGAGTGAGCGTCAAGACCGCCTACTCCAACGTGAGCAGCGATGAATGAGCTGCTCCTAAGACTTAGCCGCACACATTCGCTCACGCTCGGGGAATACGAGCGTCTGATAGTCGAGCGCAGCCCCCGCCTCGCCGAGGAAGCTGCCGCCCTTGCGCTCGAAGCACGCCGCGGTGTCTACGGCGACAGGGTCTATATCCGCGGGCTTATCGAGGTCGGCAATTATTGCCGCAACGACTGCCTATACTGCGGCATCCGCCGCTCAAACAGCCGCTGCGAGCGCTATATCCTTACCGAGGAGGAGATATACGCCTGCTGCCGCGAGGGATACTCGCTCGGCTTTCGCACCTTTGTGCTCCAAGGCGGCGAGGGGATATTCCACGCCGACAAGGTCTGCCGCATCGTCGCACGGATAAAGCGTGAATTCCCCGACTGCGCCGTTACGCTGTCTCTCGGCGAATTTCCCCGTGAGGAATATCAAAGAATGTTCGACTCGGGCGCAGATCGCTATCTGCTGCGGCACGAAACGGCGGACAAAGCGCATTACGAGCGCCTGCACCCACCCGAAATGTCATTTGATAATCGAATGCGCTGCCTGCGCGACCTTCGGGATATCGGCTATCAGGTCGGCTGCGGCTTCATGGTCGGCTCGCCGTTCCAAACTGCCGCAACGCTCGCAAAGGATCTCAAATTCATTGAGGAATTCTCGCCCGATATGTGCGGCATAGGCCCGTTTATCCCGCAAAAGGACACCCCCTTCGGCGACTTGCCCTCGGGCACGGCGGAGCTGACGGTCTATCTGCTCTCGCTGATACGGCTGATAAAGCCGAATATCCTGCTGCCCGCCACAACGGCGCTCGGCACAATAGACCCGCTCGGGCGCGAGAAAGGGATATCCGCCGGCGCGAACGTAGTCATGCCGAATCTCTCCCCCGTCAGCGTGCGACGGAAATATGCGCTGTATGACAACAAAATATGCACGGGCGACGAATCGGCGCAATGCAAAAGCTGCCTTGCCGAGCGCATAAGCTCCGTCGGCTGCGAGATCGTGACCGACCGAGGCGATATAATAAAATAAAAAATCTTATCTGACGGAAAGAGCCATCTGACCGCAAGAAAGGAAAATCATATGTCAATCTACAACCCCAAATCAATGAAGGCGGAGGAATTCATAAACGACGTCGAGATCAGAGAGACCATCGCCTACGCAGAGGCGAATAAAAACAATGTCGAGCTTATCGACTCCCTGCTTGAGAAAGCCCGCCCCGTCAAAAACGGCAGCGGCGTCACCTGCGCAGGTCTAAGCCACCGCGAGGCGGCGGTGCTGCTCGCCTGCGAGATACCCGAGAAGGTCGAGGAGATGTATAAGCTCGCAAACGAGATAAAGCTGACATTCTACGGCAACAGGATAGTCATGTTTGCGCCGCTGTATCTCTCCAACTACTGCGTGAACGGCTGCGTTTATTGCCCGTATCACATGAAAAACAAGCATATTGCAAGGATAAAGCTCACCCAGGAGCAGGTCAGAGCCGAGGTAATAGCCCTACAGGATATGGGTCACAAGCGCCTTGCCATCGAGGCAGGCGAGGATCCCGTCAATAACCCGATAGAATACATTCTCGACTGCATCAGGACGATATACTCCGTCCACCACAAAAACGGCGATATCCGCAGGGTGAATGTCAACATTGCCGCCACCACGGTCGAGAACTATCGCAAGCTAAAAGAGGCGGGCATCGGCACATACATTCTCTTTCAGGAGACTTACAACAAAAAAAGCTACCTCGAGCTGCACCCGACAGGGCCGAAGCACGACTATGACTACCACACCGAGGCAATGGACAGAGCCATGGAGGGTGGCATAGACGACGTCGGTCTGGGCGTTCTCTTCGGGCTCGAGGGTTATCAATATGAGTTTGCGGGGCTGCTCATGCACGCCGAGCATCTTGAAGCCGTCCACGGCGTGGGGCCGCACACGATAAGCGTGCCGAGGGTCAAGCACGCCGACGATATCGACCCCGACGTATTCGACAACGGCATATCGGACGACCTTTTTGCCAAGATAATCGCCTGCATCCGCATCGCCGTGCCCTACACAGGCATGATAATCTCCACCCGCGAGAGCGAGCAGGTCAGGGGCAGGGCGCTTGAATACGGCATTTCGCAGATAAGCGGTGCCTCACGCACCTCCGTCGGCGGCTACACCGAGGAGGAGCGCCCGCACGATTCCGAGCAATTCGACGTCTCCGACCAGCGCACGCTCGACGAGGTGGTCAGATGGCTCATGGAGAAGGATCATATCCCGTCATTCTGCACCGCCTGCTACAGAGAGGGGCGCACGGGCGACCGCTTTATGAGCCTGTGCAAAAACGGCCAGATCCTCAACTGCTGCCACCCGAACGCCCTTATGACCCTGACGGAGTACCTTGTGGACTACGCCTCAGAGGAGACAAAGAAAGTCGGCTTCGAGCTGATAGATCGCGAGCTCAAAAAGATACCCAAGGATAAGGTCAGGCAGATCGCGGCTCAGAATATAGAGGCCATCAAGGCCTCCGACCGCAGAGATTTCAGATTTTGACGAGGTGAAAATATGGGACTTAACGACAGAGTATCCGCCGAGAGGATTCACATCGGCTTTTTCGGGCTTCGCAACGCGGGCAAATCGAGCGTTGTCAACGCCGTCACGGGTCAGAAGCTCTCGCTCGTCTCCGATATAAAGGGCACGACGACCGACCCCGTGCAGAAGGCAATGGAGCTGCTGCCGCTCGGCCCCGTTGTGATAATCGACACGCCGGGCATTGACGATGAGGGCGCCCTCGGCGAGATGAGGGTGAAGCGGGCTAAGCAGGTGCTCGGCAAGACGGATATCGCAGTGCTCGTCACGGATTCATCGAGAGAATTGCAGCCCGCCGAAAAGGAGCTTTGCGAGCTTTTCAAGGCAAGAAACATACCGTATATCATCGCTTTCAACAAGTGCGACCTGCTGCCCGAGCTGCCGAAAGCGCCCGAGGGCGGGATCTATGTCAGCGCCGCAGACGGCACGAATATTTATGAGCTGAAAGAGATGATAGGCAGGCTCGCCGCCCGTGCGGAGCAGCCGAAGCAGCTCATCGGCGACCTGATAAGCGAGGGCGACCTGATAATTCTCGTCACGCCCATCGACGGCTCGGCGCCAAAGGGGCGCATGATCCTGCCGCAGCAGCAGATGATAAGAGATATCCTCGATAACGCCGCATTCTGCGTCGTGACCCAAGTGCCGCAGCTCCCCGCCGTGCTCGCAACAGTCGGAAAAGCGCCGAGATTGGTAGTCACCGATTCGCAGGCGTTCGGCGAGGTCAGCCGCATAGTGCCGGAGGATATCCCGCTGACCTCGTTTTCTATACTTTTTGCCCGCTATAAAGGCGAGCTGCGCAGCCTCGTGCATGGGGCGGCGGCGCTCGACAGGCTGAACGACGGCGACACCGTGCTCATCTCCGAGGGCTGCACCCACCACCGCCAATGCGGCGATATCGGCACAGTCAAGCTGCCCGCATGGCTCGGCAAATACACGGGCAAGGCACTGAATTTTGAATTCACCTCGGGCGGCGAATTCCCCGGCGAGCTTTCAAAATACGCCCTTGTGATTCATTGCGGCGGCTGTATGCTGAACGGGCGCGAGATGCTCTCACGTCTCGAAAGAGCCGAAACAGACGGCTCTCCGATGACGAATTACGGCGTGGCGATAGCGCAAATGCACGGCATCCTGCGCCGCTCCCTCGGCATCTTCCCCGCATTGCTTGAAGAGCTGAATTGTTGACCGCATGAACGCAAACGCCCCCGCCTTTTCGGCGGGGGCTTGGACTTGTCTGATAGCTTGCAGTTATGGGCTCCTTTTGAAATAAGCTGTCGCGTGGCGACTGAGGCTCGTCGAGTAATTGCTAAAAGTAAAATCTTGCTGATAATATAATAATTTAAATTCAACAGCAGGGAACACCGTCCTCGGCGTCCGCAATAAACATTTAAAAAGGAACGAGCCTTCCCTTTCGGGAAGGCTCTCTTTTAAGCATAAATATAGGTAAGCTTATGCTTCTTCCTGCTGTTTCTTTGCGAAGCACTCGCTGCAATAAACAGGTCTGTCCTCACGCGGCTTAAAGGGAACTTTAGCAACTCCACCGCAGGAATCACAGGTAGCCTCAAACCACTCACGCTCTCCGCGGGTAGCGTTCTTGCGTGCGTCGCGGCAAGCCTTGCAGCGCTGGGGCTCGTTTACGAAACCTTTCTCGGCGTAGAACTCCTGTTCACCGGCCGTGAAAACGAATTCGTTTCCGCATTCCTTGCAGATGAGAGTTTTGTCTTCGTACATGATAGTTAACCTCGCTTGAAAAAATTTTTCGCCCTTGGGCGGAATCGCACCGCCACCTTTGATGAACAACGCTCTGCTTTAAGCTACGGGGGCATATTAAGCTCTGAGAGCCATTTTACAGCTTTGAGCGTATCTTTTTACGTATACGCTGCACGGCATTATCGACTGACTTTGCGCTCGTGCCGAGGATCTCGGCGATCTGGGCATAGCTCTTCTCCTCCAGCATGAGGTCGAGCACTCGGCGCTCATAGACCGAAAGGGCGCTGTCCACTATCCGCCACAGCTTCGCGGGGGCGGCCGCTTCGTCGATAATATTTTCGGGATTTGAGGCGTGGTCGGTAAGCTGCTCATCGTCAATGGGCACTGCGCCGGTCAGCGGGGAATTCGCCGCGCTGTTATTCCTGTTGAACGCATTTATCATGCGGTTCTTGATACAGACCGAGGCGTAGGCCTTGAACGGCACGCCCTTGGACGGGTCAAACTTCTTGACCGCCTCGAGGAAGCCGAGCATACCCTCCTGCACCAAATCCTCATCGGAGATACGCACCTGAGCGAAACCGGCCGCCTTTGCCTTGGCAATGGGCATGACGGTAGCAATGAGCATTGCCATGGCCTCGTCGTTGCCAGCCGCAGCGAGCGCCGCAAGCTCATTTTCATCCATATCTCTCAGAGCGTTTTCCGGCATTGCTGAACCTCTCAAAATCCTCTTACGAATAATAATAAGCTAATTTTTGAATTTTGTCAACAACTTTTTTGCCGTTTGGTTAAAATATTTTTGTTAATAGTGACAAATATTTTTTATATCCCAATATATTGTGCTTTATTCGCCGGAAAATCCTATTCCTCTCGATGCCGCAGCCCCGCAATTCATCAGTGAAGCCCTCGTTACAGAGCGCTTGCCGTATTTTGCGCGTATGCCGTCAACGCTCGTCTCGAGCCGCTCGAGCTTCATCGCCTTCTTGTAGTCGTATTCAAATAAGAGCTGCACGCATTCGCTGTCGCTCATCAGCTCGCAGGCTCTTATACCAATCGAGCGCACCTGCCGCTGCCACTTCCAGCTCCGTCTGAAAAGCTCCATGCCAACGGCGGCAAGCTCGCTCGCAAGGCGGGTCGGATACCCCCCCGACGCACGCAAAAAAATACGGATCACAGTGCAAAACAGCTTTTTCCGCTCTTGTCATTTTCGAATTTATTCATAGAACATTTGTTCTATAGATATTTTAGCCCTTTTCTTTGGATTTGTCAAGAGGTAATTTTTTAACCCGGCATAAATGCGGGATGCGCTTTTAAAATATAATCGGGGGGCGATAAAAACGGACGAAAAAACACGCACACTCTGGCGTGTGACGGCGGTTTTGGCGGTGGAGCTTGCACTTTTGGCGCTCATCGTGTCGCTCACGGGCGGCCGGGCGCTCGCAATGTGCCTCGGGTGCAGCGGCGAGCGTGTGGCGGCGGTGCAGCGGCAGCTCGGGCGGCTCGGGCTTTATGACGGCGAGATAAGCGGGCTTTACGACCTCGGCACACGGCGCGGAGTTAAAAATTTTCAGAGGGAACACGGCCTTGACCCGAGCGGAGAGGCAAACGGCAGGACCGCAGCCGTTCTCGGGCTGAGCACGGCGAACTGCGAATGCTTCGGCGGCGAAACGGAGCTGCTTGCCCGATATATCCAGCTGCGGCACGGCGCATACGGGCTGCCGGGTATGCTCGCCTTCGCGCGGCAGACCCTCGAGGAGCAGCCGTCGCTTGCCGCTATCGTCGGGAGCGAGCCGAGGCTTTGGCGGGAGCTGCTTGCGGCCGAGCCGACCTCGCAGGCATACGAAGCGGCGTTTGAAGCGCTGAGCGAAAGATAAAACGGCGGTTCAGAGCGAACCGCCGCTTTAATTTTACATTAAAAAGTTTTTCACAAGCCCGACCGCGAGGCTGACCGCGCCGCAAACGACCATTACGAGTATCGGATTCAGCTTGAATTTACGCAGCGCAAAGAACGCCGCCGCAAAGAGAATAAGCCCAAGCCATTGGATATTTGAAACGCTTATCACTCCCGAGGCAAAAACGACGTTTATCAGTATCGTCAGCCCGGCCGAAGCTATGAGAGCCACCACAGCGGGGCGCAGGCTGCCGAGCACATTCTGCACAACGGAAACGCTCCTGTACTTCATATAGACGAGAGCAAGCAGCGAAACAATGACGCACGAGGGCAGTATGCACCCGAGGGTAGCCACAACGGCGCCCGCAACGCCCGCTATCCTGACCCCGACAAAGGTCGCGGAATTGATGGCGATGGGGCCGGGGGTCATCTCGGCGATCGTGATAAGATCGGTGAATTCGCTCATGGTGAGCCAGCCGTATTTCTCGACAACGCTGCTTTGGATTATCGGCATGGCCGCGTATCCGCCGCCCACGCTGAAGAGACCGACCTGGAGAAAGCTGAGAAAAAGCTCAAGATATATCATTGCGCTTCCTCCTGACGAACTTGATACATTCTATAATAATGCCGACCGCGGCGCAGGCGAGGATGATGATTATCACATTCACGCCGAAGAAGAATGTGGCGGCGAAAGCGGCTATCATCACGATGATATGCACCGCCGAGCGCTCCGTAACGACCTTTTTGCCGAGCGAAAAGACCACGTCGAGTATCACGGCGGCAACGCCCGCCTGCATCCCCTTGAGGACGAGGGCGACATATTCGTTGCTTGCGAACGCGGAGTAAAAGAGCGAGATAACCGAGAGTATCACCATCGGCGGGATGACCGTACCGAGCACGGCGACAAGCATACCGATGAAGCCCGCCACGCGCCAGCCGACGAGGATAGCGGCATTGACCGCGATAGCCCCCGGGGAGGACTGCGCTATGGCGGTCATGTCGAGCATCTCCTGCTCGTCTATCCAGTGCAGCTCATCGACGAATTTTTTCTTCATAAACGTCACAATGACAAATCCGCCGCCGAACGTAAACGAGCTGATATATAAAGTTGAGAGAAAGAGCCTCAGCAGCTTGCGGCCGCGGCTCATCTCTTTTTTATCCTGCGGCATAATTTTCCCTCCATCGACTATATTATAGCACTTGCAATCGGATATGTAAAATGTTATTATGAATATAGTCGTAATTTTTTATCATCAAGCGACCGTTCGTAAGGAGGAAAACGAATGAAAAACACCGTTTCCGTATCCAAGCAGGAGCGCAGAAATCTTATCGCTTTCCCCATAGCGACCGTGGGCAGGGATATGTGCAGCCAATTTTTCTCGCTCTCGGTGCTGAATTTCATTCTCTTCACCAAAAATCTGACCGTGGAGCAGTTCTCGGCGGTCAGCGCGATCATCGTGGCGGCAAGGATCTTTGACGCCTTCAACGACCCGATAATGGGCACGATAATCGACCGCACCCACACCAAGATAGGCAAATTCAAGCCGTGGATGATCGCGGGCGTTATCACGACCTCTATGGTGGTGTTCGCCGCATTCGTCAACAATCTGACGGGCTGGCGCTTCGTCGGCTTCTTCGGCTTCATCTACTTCATGTTCAGCATCTGCTTCACGATGAACGACATATCCTACTGGGGCATGATACCCGCGCTGAGCAGCAACCCCGAGAGCCGCAACCGCTTCACCTCACGCACGATGTTTTTCTCCGGCATGGGCGCCGCCTTTGTGACCGTGCTCGTGCCGATGCTCACGGCGGGCGACCATGTTATCGGCGGCAACGCCGTCACCGCCTACCGCACCCTCGCCGTCGTCGCCTGCCTTGCGCCCGTGACGATGCTCTCGGCCTTCATCTTCGTGCGCGAGAACCGCGAGGATAGCGGTAAAAAGAAGGAGAACGTCTCTCTCGGTAAGATATTCAAGACCATATTCCGCAACGACCAGCTCAAATGGGTGGCGCTCGTCTTTGTCTGCCAGCAGGTCGGCAGCGCGCTGATATCAAACGGCCTCGGCTCGACCTACATATATCTTGAATTCGGCTACAACGGCACGCTCGCAACGCTCTTCACCGTTATCGGCATGTCGACCACGGTGTTCCTCATGCTCTTCTACCCCGCCATTGCAAAGAAGCATTCAAGAAATTCGCTGATAAAGGTCTCGGCGGCGGCCGTCACAGCGGGCTACCTCTTTGTGCTCACGGCGGGTCTGTTTGCGCCGCACGCCTCAATGCTCAAATACGGGCTTATCGTATCGGGCTTTGCGGTCGCGAATTTCGGCTCGTACTGCATTTATCTGATAATGAATATTTCCATTTCCAACACGGTGGAATACAACGAATATAAATTCGGCATCAGGGAGGAGGGCATCATCTCCTCGGTGCGTCCGTTCCTGACGAAGCTCGGCAACGCCGTGGCGCTCATGCTCATCTCGCTCTTCTATCTGCTCACGGGCGTTACGACCTACACCAACCGCATCTCGGAGCTTGAGAATCAGGCCTCTCAGGGGCTTGTCACTGCCGACGAAAAGCTGCGGCTGATAACCGAGGCTCTTGCGGGCGTCACCCACGGCGAAACAACGGGGCTGCTGCTCGCAATGACGCTCATCCCGCTCGGCACGGCGCTCTTCGCCTGCTTCCTCTACCTCAAAAAATACAAGATAACCGAGGAAAAATATCTCGAGATCCTCGGCGAGCTTGAAGAGAACAAAGCCGAAGTGACCGCCGACTAAATCAAAGCGGTCGTGAAACAATTAACCGGCGCGGTCGATAATGACCGCGCCGATTTTGTCTGTAGGGAAGTCTGTATGAAGTCGGCAATAACCTAAATGTCAGAATCGCACGTCTTAAAGCGCCATTGTGTAAAATGGAGCTGTCGCCGTCAGGCTGATTGAGGGATTGACTTATTATGATTGGATAATTTATTGAATTGTTGCTCGCCTCTTGGTCTCCCTCCTGAGGGAGCTGTCCGTAGGACTGAGGGAGTATTGCAGAAAAAAGCACTCCGCCTGCGGCACACCTCATCCGTCTCGCAAGCTCGTCGGTTTCACCCTCAAGGCGACTTTACTTTCTTTAACGATATTGTATCAAATCTATATTTAAATTTGCAATTGCTGTTGATATTTACAAGCATATATGATATATTGTTTTTACTGAAAATCACATCAACAACGAGGAGTTGATCAATTTGAAAACGGCTGACAGGCACCGTGTGCAAAACGCGATTTTGGCAGTCACCTGCGTGGTCTATACCGTCTTGCTGCTGCAAGCGCTGTTTTTTAAGCTGGTCTCGCCGGGCGAGCTTTTTGATATCAGCGGCAGGGTGCGTGCATTTAATTTCATCCCGTTCGGCGGCTCGGAATACATCTACGCAATTAAAAAGGATGTTATTATCAACACGATGCTTTTCGCCCCGCTCGGCTTCATGCTCGCCATGCGAAGCAAGGGCAAGCGCCGCCGTCCGCTGCTCCTGATCGCCGCATTTGCGATAAGCGTTTGCGCCGAGGCGCTGCAATACCTGCTCGCGGTCGGGGTCGCGGACATAACCGACGTCATCTGCAACACCGTCGGAGCCGCGCTCGGCTTCGCCCTCTATGACATTACATCCAAAATCTTCAAAGGCTCCGAAAAGCTCGACAATGTTTATTACACCGCCATGCTTTGCGTATGCTGCATCGTGCTCGCCTGCTTCATCGTGGGCAATTGGCATAGGCTGACCCACTGAAACACATTAAAAATTGCCGCCTCGGTCAAACCGAAGCGGCTTAATTTATTTTACCTTATAGCCCTTGGCTTCAACAACGGCTTTGAGCGCATCATCGGAGATATCGGCGTTCAGCGTTACCTTCGCCGTGCCGCTCTCGTGGCTGACCTCGGCTGAAGTGACCTGCGGCAGCTCCTCGAGTGCCTTCTTGACCGTCGCCTCGCAATGACCGCACATCATTCCCTCGATTTTAAGCGTTTTTTCCATAGTCTTCTTTTCCTCCTTAGTTTTCTTTTCGGGCTTTGCACCCGTTTTGAAGAAGTTAAGTCTGAGCGCATTAGTCACAACGCAGAAGCTCGACAGGCTCATCGCCGCGGCGGCAAACATCGGGTTGAGCTGCCAGCCGAAGAGATTGATAAACACGCCCGCCGCGACGGGGATGCCTATCACGTTGTATATGAACGCCCAGAAAAGATTTTCTTTGATATTTCTAAGAGTTGCGCGGCTGAGCTTTATCGCCGCGGGCACGTCGCCGAGCCTGCTCTTGACCAGCACGATATCCGCCGCGTCGATGGCGATATCCGTGCCTGCGCCGATGGCTATGCCCGTGTCGGCTCTTGTCAGGGCGGGCGCGTCGTTGATGCCGTCGCCGACCATGATGGTCTTGCCCTGCTCGCTCAGCTCCCTGACGACCTTTTCTTTGCCGTCGGGCATCACGCCCGCAATAACTCTGTCAACGCCCGCAGCCTTGCCGACTGCGTCGGCGGTGCGCTGATTATCGCCGGTGAGCATGATGACCTCAAGCCCCATTTTATGAAGCTCGGCTATGGCCGCGGCTCCGTCCTCTTTAATTGTATCCGCCACGGCGACCGTGCCGAGCAGCTTGCCGTCATAGGCAAAGAACAGCGGGGTTTTGCCCTGCTCCGCAAGGCTTTCGGCGGCCTCACGCTGCTGCGCGCTTACCTGCGCGCGCTCCGAGATGAAGCCGAGATTGCCGCCCACAAGCTCCTTGCCGTCGAGCTTTGCAACAAGACCGTTGCCCGGCAGAGCCTCGAAATCCGTGACCTCACGAGCCGTCGAGCCGCTCTCCTCCGCTTTCAGATTGACGGCGCCCGCCAGCGGATGCTCGCTCTTTGTCTCAAGCGAATAGGCATATTCGAGCAGCTCCTTGCCGCTTGTGCCCTCGGCAGGCAGGATATTCGTCACCACGGGCTTGCCGCTCGTGACGGTGCCCGTCTTGTCGAGCACGACGGTCTTTGCCTTGCCCGCCTCCTCAAGCGAAACGGCGGTCTTGAAGAGTATGCCGTTCCTTGCGCCGACTCCGCTGCCGACGGTTATCGCAACGGGCGTTGCAAGCCCCAGGGCGCACGGGCAGCTTATCACGAGCACGCTGATGCCCCTTGCAAGGGCAAAGCCGAAATCTCTGCCCGCAATGAGCCAGCCGATTACCGTGACCACGGCTATCGTAATGACCGACGGCACAAACACCGCCGAGACCTTATCCGCTATCTTAGCGATGGGCGCCTTTGTGGCGGCCGCATCGGCGACCATTTTGATTATCTGTGAAAGAGTGGTATCCTCGCCGACCCTCGAAGCCTCGCACCTGATGAAGCCCGAGCGGTTGACCGTGCCCGCCGAGACGAAGCTGCCCTCCTGCTTATCGACGGGCAGGCTCTCGCCTGTCAGTGCGGATTCATCGACGGCGCTCGTGCCCTCAATGACCGTGCCGTCAACGGGTATGCTCTCGCCGGGGCGGACGACGAAGATATCGCCCTTCTGCACCCTCTCGACCGGCACGGACTGCTCCTTGCCGTCCTTGATAATATTCGCCGTCTTGGGCGCAAGCTCCATAAGCCCTTTAAGCGCGTCGGTCGTCTTGCCCTTTGAGCGGGATTCAAGCATCTTGCCGACCGTTATCAGGGTCAGGATCATTGCGGCGGATTCAAAATAATACTCGTGCATATAGCTCATGGCGGTCTGCATATCGCCCGCCGTCTGAGCCTTTATCGCCCCGAAAAGGGCATAGACGCTGTAGGCGAACGCCGCCGTCGAGCCGAGAGCCACAAGGGTATCCATATTCGGCGCTCTGTTGATAAGCCCCTTGAAGCCGCTGATGAAGAATCGCTGATTTATCACCATTATCGCAACCGTCAGCAGCAATTCGACCAGACCCACTGCGGCGTGATCGCCGACAAAATATGAGGGCAGCGGCAAGCCGACCATGTGACCCATCGAGAAATACATGAGCACGGCAAGGAACACGACCGAGGCCGCCAAACGCTTTTTCATCTTCGGCGTTTCCTTATCCTTGATCTCTTCTTTTTGAGCCGCTTTTGCTGCGGACGGGGCGTTTTTGAGGCTCGCGCCGTAGCCCGCCGCTTCAACGGCGGCAATTATGCTCTCGGGCGAAGCCGTGCCCTCCACTCCCATGGAATTCATCAGGAGATTTACCGAGCACGAGGTCACGCCGTCCACCTTTGAGACCGCTTTCTCGACCCTTGCGCTGCACGCGGCGCAGCTCATGCCGGTCACATTATATTGTTCCATTACCGTTCTCCTTTACCGTCGTGCCGCAGCTCAATGTACCGTTCCCTTTCAGCCGTGGGACTTTTCGAATTTTTTACCGCCGAGCCGCCTCGGATGCCTATTTTTTATGACCCCGTCAGCGGCACATACGGCATTTATCAGTCAATATAAAATACTCTGCCCTCTTTGCGTTCGGGCGCGGCGGGGTATTCGCCGTCGGCATAGCCGAGGATGCAGTGGCCTATGCCCTCGTAGTCGCCCTCAATGCCTGCCTCTCTGAGCAGTTCCTTACCCTCCTCGGAGTCGAATTCCTCCTTGGCGCGGTGGATCCAGCAGCTTGAAACGCCCAGCTCATGGGCGGCGAGCATCAGATTCTGCATCGTAAGGCTGCCGTCATAGACATGTGTGGGGAATGCCTTATCCGCAAGCACGATGAGCACGACGGGAGCGCCGTAAAACGGGTCGCCGTCCCTGCCCATTATCTTTGCGTTGAGGCTCGAGAGCCTGTCGCGCACCTCTTTATTCGTAATTGCAACTATTATCTGCGACTGCCTGTTCATGCCGCTCGGGGCATACAGCCCCGCCTCGATTATCTTATCGAGGATATCCTTCGGCACGGGGTCGGGTCTGAATTTACGCACGCTTCTGCGGGTTTTGATATTTTCAAGCACTTCGCTCATAACTCTGCCTCCGTTATTTTTTTCGGCATATTTTCGCCGTAGACATGCCTTTTTATCGCTTCAAAGGATTCGTCGCTGATGTCATGCTCTATCTTGCAGGCATCCTCAACGGCGGTCTCCTTATCGACCCCGAGCTTTTCGAGCAGCTCGGAGAGAAGCGTATGGCGCTCGTACATTTTTTCGGCTATTTCTCTGCCGCTGTCGGTGAGAGTGATGTAGCCGCTGCCGTCGACGAGTATGTAGTCGCCGCTCTTGAGCAGACCGACCGCACGGCTGACGCTGGGCTTTGAGAAATTCATATATTCGGCGACGTCGAGCGAGCGCACCGAGCCGATTTTTTTGGATAAAATATAGATGGTTTCGAGGTACATTTCACCGGATTCCTGTAAATGCATGAGACCTCTCCTTTCCGATTACTTATGATGATATTATTCTACCACCGCGGTATGAAAAAATCAAGTTGCTTGCCGCTAACTAAAAAATTTTACATTTGCTTTTATGCGTATAAAGCAAAAGGAGCAGGCTGACCTGCTCCCGTTTTTTATTTTGCAAGGAATCTTGAGAGGAAATCCTTGGTTTTTGCATTCTGCGGGTTGCCGAAGATATCGGCGGG
>CDZD01034821.1_pt1 | contig 30187 bp, 36 predicted proteins | sample 554771 | NCBI WGS metagenome assembly CDZD01 (sample SAMEA3182069, study PRJEB8094) | gut metagenome | biome: human; feature: gut; material: Stool; isolation source: human stools | place: Canada | collected 2011-11-08
GCGCCCACATGGCCTCCAGCGTCGCCTCCAGCGCTGCATACCGCTCCTCAGTGATCTCCACCGCAAGGATGACGGCGGTGGTGTCGGAGAAGCGGCGGAACGTCCCCGCGTGGGGGGATTCGATGACGAAGCCGCCCCAAAAGGGGTTGTAGGGGTGCCTGCGCCCGAAGGAATACATCCTCGTCAGATCCTGGGACAGGCTGAGGGAGGCGTGGTTGTACTCCGCGCCGGTGATCCGCTTCAGAATACGGGACAGCATCGTACCCGTCTGTGTGATGACGATAAAAATCTGCTTGTGCGTTCCGTTCATAAGGCTCCTTCGCATGTTGGACGGCCTGTGCGCCGCCGCGATGTGTGGGTCATTTGCGGCTCTTTCCGACGGCTCTCCCGTCAGAAAGGTGCGTCTATCTTATCAATCACAGCGATGGATGTCAAGGCGGTTCTATATCAAGGCCGCCTTGAAAAGTGCCGGCGTACCGACTTTGTGACAGTTTTGTGACACTTTCCCCGCACTTTTGCGGGGGAAGTCAGAGCCTTCTTCTGATATGATACAGACAAGGTTGATACACGACCTGAGTATTTCAAAAAAAGGAGCGTAACAGTGCAGTTCCTCTGCACGGTGGCAGGCAACAAGGCGGCCAGCGACAGGGCGCAGCTGCGGCACTTCGCGGCGGCAGCGCTCTGTGGCGCAGGGGCAGCGCGTGTGAAAATGGCAGCCGGGCGGCGGGACAGTTTACTGTCCCGCCGCTCTGCTTTTCAGCGGGCATGTCTTACTCGTGCGTAATGGCTTCCCGCGCTGAGGTTGGCTTTGCCAATATTTTGCACGGCAAGGCGGTGCGTTTTTTCGGGATATGACCGAATGACGGTATAATTTCTCTGAAAATATCTTGACAAGATTTATCAAGATTGGTAGAATGGATATATAATCCAAAAAAGGAGATGCAGGGATATGCTCATCACAAGGGAAACGGACTATGCGCTGCGGATGCTGCGGGTGCTGCTGGACGGAGAGAAGCACTCCGCCGCCGAGATGGCGGAAACGGAGCTGATCCCCATGCAGTTTGCCTATCAGATCCTGCGAAAGCTCTCCTCCGGGGAGCTGGTGCAGGTGAGCCGGGGCGCGGCCGGCGGCTGTCGGCTGTCCTGCGACCTGCGTGGCGTTTCCCTCTACGATCTCATGGTCGTCATGGGAGAGCATGATGTCCTGTGCGCCTGTATGGAGCCGGGGTATGACTGCCGCTGGCAAAGCGAACACGGGAAATGCGCCATCCACTGCCAGCTAACGGAGCTGCAGCGAAAGCAGGACGAGGCGTTCCGCGCCGTGAGTCTGCACCGGCTGCTGACCGGCGAAGCAATTCAAAAAGAGAAAGTGACCCAACAAACGTGACATAAGGAGGTACACCGTATGCTGTTTCAGACCACACCCGCGCACGAGGAGCTGCGCGCCAAGATCCGGGCCTTTGCGGAGGAGGAGATCAAGCCTCTTGCCTTCCTGCTGGATCAGAACAACGAGTTTCCCGACGAGGCTGTTCAAAAGATGGGACAGCTGGGCTGGCTGGGGCTGCCGTTCCCCAAGGAATACGGCGGCGCGGGCCTTGACATTCTCAGCTACGCCATGGCGGTGGAGGAGCTGGCCCGTGTGGACGGCGGGGCAGGCGTGATCCTCTCCGCCCATGTGTCGCTGGGCGCGTGGCCCATCTTCGCCTACGGCACGGAGGAGCAGAAGCAGAAGTATCTCGTGCCGTTGGCAAGAGGCGAAAAGCTGGGCGCCTTCGGCCTCACCGAGCCTAATGCCGGGTCGGACGCCGGCGGTACGGAAACCACGGCACTGGACAAGGGTGACCACTACCTGCTCAACGGCGGCAAGATCTTCATCACCAACGCGCCCAAGGCGGACACCTATGTGGTATTCGCCGTCACCACGCCGGACATCGGCACCCGGGGCATCTCCGCCTTCATCGTGGAGAAGGGCTGGAAGGGCTTTGAGTTCGGCGACCACTACGACAAGATGGGAATTCGCTCCTCCTCCACGGCGGAGCTGATCTTCAACGACGTGAAGGTGCCCAAGGAGAACCTGCTGGGCAAGGAGGGCGACGGCTTCAAGATCGCCATGTCCACGCTGGACGGCGGCCGCATCGGTATCGCGGCGCAGGCGCTGGGTATCGCCCAGGGGGCCTTTGAGCATGCGCTGGCCTATTCCAAGGAGCGCGTCCAGTTCGGGAAGCCCATCGCGGCACAGCAGGCCGTTTCCTTCAAGCTGGCGGATATGGCCACCAAGCTGCGCTGCGCCCGCTTCCTGGTCTACTCCGCGGCGGAGCTGAAGGAGCAGCACGCCCCCTACGGCATGGAGTCCGCCATGGCGAAGATGTACGCCTCGGACATCGCGCTGGAGGTCACCAACGACGCCATGCAGATCCACGGCGGCACCGGCTTCCTCAAGGGCATGGAGGTGGAGCGCGCCTACCGTGACGCCAAGATCACCACCATCTATGAGGGCACCAACGAGATCCAGCGGGTGGTCATCGCCTCCCACCTCATCGGCAGGCTGGGTAAGAGCAGCGGCGGCGAGAGCCGCTCGGCGGCTAAGAAGCCCGCGCCCGTCACCGGTATCCGCAAGCGCACTATCTTCCGGGAGGGCGACGCCGCCCAGCAGGTCAACGATCTGGTGGCGGCACTGAAAAAGGACGGCCACGACTTCTCCGTGGGCATCCCCATGGATACGCCCATCCCCAAGGCGGAGCGTGTGGTCTCCGCCGGTAAGGGCATCGGCGAGAGGAAGAACATGAAGCTGGTGGAGGGCTTGGCCAAGGCCGCCGGGGCGGCCATCGGCTCGTCCCGTCCCGTGGCGGAGACGCTGAAATACCTGCCCCTTGACCGCTATGTGGGTATGTCCGGGCAGAAGTTCACCGGCAACCTCTATATCGCCTGCGGCATCTCCGGCGCCACCCAGCACCTCAAGGGCATCAAGGATGCCTCCACCATCGTGGCCATCAATAAAAACGGCAACGCGCCCATCTTCAAGAACTGCGACTACGGCATCGTGGGCGACGTGATGGAGATTTTGCCCCTGCTCACCGCCGCGCTGGACAGCGGCGAGAAGCAGCCCGCGCCGCCGATGGTGAAGATGAAGCGTCCCGCGCCGCCAAAGCCCACGCCCATCGGCGACACCTATGTGTGCGGCGGCTGCGGCTACGAATATGTGCCGGAGCTGGGCGACGAGGACGGCGAGATCGCGCCTGGTACGTTGTTTGAGCAGCTCCCCGCCGACTGGGTATGCCCGGAGTGCGCGGAGGGCAAGGATCAATTTGTGAAGGCTTGAGCCGGGAGGGTATAAGATATGTATTGTGTGCGTAATATAACCAGCGACCTCTACTGGGTGGGCGCCAACGACCACCGCCTTGCCCTGTTTGAAAACTGCTTCCCCATTCCCCGCGGCGTCAGCTACAACGCCTACTGTCTGCTGGACGAGAAGACGGTGCTGTTCGACACCGTGGACTGGTCCGCCTGCCGCCAGCTGCTGGAGAACCTGAACCACGTCCTGAACGGGCGGGAGCTGGACTATCTGCTCATCAACCACCTGGAGCCGGATCACGCCGCCTGCATCGAGGAGATCCTGCTGCGGCACCCCAAGGTGAAGGTCATCTCCAACGAAAAGGCCTTCATGCTCATGAGGCAGTTCGGCTTCCACGTGGACGACCACGAGTGCATCGAGGTGAAGGAGGGTGACACCTTCTCCTTCGGCCGGCACACCGTCACCTTTGTGGGCGCGCCCATGGTGCATTGGCCGGAGGCCATGGTGACCTTCGATCTCACTGACGGCGTGCTGTTCTCCGCCGACGCCTTCGGCACCTTCGGCGCGCTGGACGGCAAGCTGTTTGCCGACGAGGTGGACTTTGAGCGGGACTGGCTGGACGATGCCCGCCGCTACCTCACCAACATCGTGGGCAAGTACGGCCCCCACATCCAGCTCCTGCTGAAAAAGGCCGGCGGGATCCTGGATCAGATCAAGTATATCTGCCCCCTCCACGGCCCGGTGTGGCGGAAGAATCTGGGCTGGTTCATCGGGAAGTACGACACATGGAGCCGGTACGCGCCGGAGGAAAAGGGCGTGCTGATCGTCTACGCCTCCATGTACGGCAACACGGAGAACGCGGCGCAGGCGCTTGCGGCAAGGCTCTGCGACAAGGGCATGAGCCGTGTGGCGCTGTACGACGTGTCCTCCACCCACGTGTCCCAGCTGATCTCCGAGGCGTTCAAGTACAGCCATATCGTGCTGGCCTCGGTGACCTACAATCTGGGCATCTACCCCGCCATGCACGACTTCCTTATGGATATGAAGGCGCTGAACCTGCAAAACCGCACCTTCGCCCTCATCGAAAACGGCTCGTGGGCGGTGAAGTCCGGCGACCTCATGCAGAAATTCGTCAACGACGAGCTGAAGAACATGACAGTGCTCAACGAGCGGCTCAGTCTCGCCTCCTCGCTGGGGGAGGACAAGGCCGTTGAGCTGGAAACGCTGGTGGACGCGATTCTGGCGTCCGTGCAGTGACCGGCACGGGGAGCGGAAGAAATAGACAGCCGAAAGGCTCTGCCGCCTCCCTGCCGGGGAGACCGTATTCCGCGAGATGGGGCGGACAAGCACGATCCCGCCCTTTTTCCAAAGGAGGCACAGCAAAGCAAGTCAGAACGTAACAAAACGAGTTTCGGAAAGGAGATGCTACCATGAATTACAGTGCTATGATCCAAAACCGCAAGTCCGTTCGCGCCTTTCGCGGAAAGGAGGTGCCGAACGAGGCCCTCGCCCAGCTTCGCACCTACTACGAAAAGACCTGCCCCCGCCTTGTTCCGGAGATCGCCACGGAGCTGATCGTGCTGGACAAGGACGCGCAGCCGGCGCTGGAAAGCTCCGCGGGCTACCGGCAGTTCCTCATCGGTGCGCCGCACTATCTGCTCCTTATGTCCGCCCGGCACATTCACGCGGGCGTCAACGCCGGGTACATGATGGAGGATCTCGTCCTCAAGCTGACGGAGCTGGACATCGACACCTGCTGGCTGACCTTTACCGACAGCGACAAGATCAAAAAGGCCCTGTCCCTCACCACCCCGCTGGATGTGGCGGCCATCGTGGCCTTCGGCTACGGGGAAAAGACGGCGAAAAAGCTGCGGATGAACATTCAGAGCATGTCGCAGATCGATGTGCAGGCCGAGCAGCAGTATTACGCGCCCAAAAAGAGCGTGCATGAGCTGGTCCACATGGAAAGCTGGAGCAACAAGTCCGGCCTTGACGAAATGATGGACTTCTATGACGATATGCTCTGGCAGGCCTTCTACGCCGCCTCCCTGTCCCCCAGCTACCTCAATCGCCAGCCCTACGGCTTCCTTGTCCGCGGCCACAGCATCTATCTGGTGCAGCAGGAGGACGCCTACACCGACAACCTCGACGCCGCGCTGGATCTGGGCATCGTGCTGCTCCACTTCTCCGCCGTCGCCTCCCAGTGGGCGGGAGGGGTGCGCTGGGAGCTTTCTCCGGATGCGCCGGACGGCCTGCCCGCAGGGCATCGCGCGGCGGCCGTGTGCCGGGTGTAGAGATGCTGCTTTCAGCCCTATTGGGAGCATTTGATTCAGAAAGAAAAACCGACCAATGCCGGTTCCAAACAGAAGATCAGGAGGTGTTTTTCCGATGGCCATCCGAACGGTAACGGATGCGATCCGCTATGTAGGGGCGGACGACAACACATTGACACTCTTTGAAAATCAGTACCCCGTCCAGCCTATGGGGGTGAGCTACAACTCCTATGTCATTTTGGATGAGAAGATCGCTGTGATGGACAGCGTGGACACACGGGCGGCGGAGGAATGGCTTTCCAATGTGGCGCAGGTGCTGGAGGGGCGCAGCCCCGACTATCTTGTGGTCACACACATGGAGCCGGATCATTCCGGCAGCCTCATGCGTCTGGCACAAAGGTACCCGGAGATGAAGCTCGTGGGAAATGCGAAAACATTTACCATGATCAAGCAGTTTTTCGGCACAGGTGCGCTGACGGAGAGCCGTATGCTGGAGGTCGGCGAAGGAGATACGCTTTCCTTGGGTACGCACCGGCTGCGCTTCCTGCTGGCACCGATGGTACACTGGCCGGAGGTAATGACGGCGTATGAGGAAACGGAAAAGATCCTGTTCTCGGCGGATGCCTTTGGTCGCTTCGGCGCACTGGAGCGGACTGCCCGCGCCCCGTGGGCGCCGCAGGCGCGGCGGTATTATTACAATATTGTCGGCAAATACGGCGCGCAGGTGCAGGCTCTGCTGAAAAAGGTCTCCGGGCTGGAGATCAAAACGATCTGCCCGCTCCATGGCCCGATGCTCACAGAGAGATTGGAGGAGTATCTGCGGCTCTATGACCTGTGGTCACAGTGGAAGCCGGAGGAACCGGAGAGCATACTGATCGCGCATGCGTCCATCCACGGAAACACCGCCCATGCGTCGGAGATCCTCAAGAGCAAGCTGGAGGGAAAGGGCGTGCGGGTTACCTTGTGCGATTTGACCGTGACGGACCTCTCCTATGCCGTGACCAGCGCATTCTACTGCGGAAAGCTGGTATTGGCCAGCTCCACCTATGACGGAGGGCTGTTTCCTCCCATGAAGGCGTTTTTAGAGCATTTACAGGCCAAGGGCTTCCGGAGCCGCCGGGTCGGCTTGATGGAAAACGGCTCCTGGGCACCCGCCGCTGCGCGGCTGATGCGCGCCAAGCTGGAGGACATGAAGGATCTCCGACTGTGCGAAACGGAGGTATCGCTGCGCGGCGCATTGAACCAAACCAGCGAGGCGCAGATGGATGCGCTGGTGGCTGAGCTCTGCGCGGAGTAAGCGGTGGGAGGGCTGGCGGTATCCCTGCGCCGAGGCTGGCTTCGTCCAGCCACCCGATGCTTCAAAAGCAGAGCGTCATCACCGGCTTGGACGACAATATGGTGCTGCGTGAGGCCGATGCCTTGAGAATGGATAAAAGCGCAGCCGCAGATGTTCTCTGCGGCTGCGCTTTTTGCCTTCCAATCATAGTGCGGACAGATGGGCTTCGACAGTAATTCCCGATTTCCGAGATGACATGAAGTGTACTACATGGAAGCACGCTTCATGATGGAATAAGATTTTTGTGGAAGATGCAGAAATCTGTCGAAACGGAGGTCTCAGCACATGAATCCATACAAAGAAATACTCCGAAAATTCTTCTCGAAATATGTCAGCACTCTGCGTAAACGCAGGGGGCTGACGCAGGAGGAGATGGCGGAGAAGCTTCGCATTACCGGGCGGGCATATAGCGATTTGGAGCGGGGCATATATTGCTTTTCCGCTGTTGCACTGGTGTTCCTGCTGCTCATGCTGGAGGAAGGGGAGATAAAGGAGCTTTTATCTCCCTTGCGGGAGGAAATTGAAAAAGTCGAGAGCAGAGAGGTGGCGTAGTGATCCATGGAGATGGGGGATATATACGGGCTTTTGCGCCGACTTGGCCTATCTGCGGGAAACACGCGCTTTTTTCATGTTTCGTATGCTGTCTACCTGACGACCCGGCAGCCGGTCCGGACGCCATTTGCTGAATGGTGGCTGTACCCGGCAGTTGCCGGACAATATCACACCTGTATTTTCAACGTAAAGCGCAGCGTCTGCATTGCGGTGAATCGGGTGTGGGAAACAGAAAGAGAAGCGCTGAGATCCATCACGAAGTATCCCTTGAAGCGAGAGCCTCTTCCTTCGGAGTTTATTGCCATCCTTGCCGCCTACATCAAGAGCGGCGATGCAGCGTGAGCCTTTCACAATTACCGTGTGCTTAGGGAGGTAAGAAATGATCGGCGCGCAGGGTAAGCTTGAAAGCGAAGCGTCATCAGGGGGACAGGATACGCGAGTCCCTTTATCATGGAGAACGACAAGCTCATGGACGTAAAGTCCCGTCATGCTAAATAATAGCAGAGGGCGGCAGCATTGTGCTGCCGCCCTCTTGATTAACCCCAACGTTTACCGCCAGATGCCTGTGCTGGGCGACCTCTACGACGTTCTGCGGGAGGAAAGCGATACCAAACGCCTTTCCAACATCATCAACCGCTTTGTACACGGCTCGGCCAGTACCTTCAACCAGCAGACCAATGTGAATCTGGACAACAAATTCACAGTGCTGGACATCTCGGAACTCAGCGGAGATCTACTGCCTATCGGGATATTCATAGCTCTGGATTTCGTGTGGGATAAAGCCAAAGCCAACCGCACGGAGGAAAAGGCCATCTTCATCGACGAATGCTGGCAGCTCATCGGCGGCGGCTCCGGCACCTTCGGCATCGGTAACCGTCTGGCGGCTGAAATGGTGCTGGAGATCTTCAAGACCATCCGCGCCTATTCCGGCAGCGGCATTTGCGCGACGCAGGATCTGAACGACTTCTTCTCTCTGGACAATGGCAAGTACGGCAAGGGCATCATCAACAACTGCCGCACGAAAGTCATCTTGAACCTGGAGGACGAGGAAGCCCAGCGCGTTCAGCAGGTATTGCATCTCTCCGAAGCGGAGGTCATGGAGATCACCCACTTTGAGCGGGGGCAATGGCCTGATCAGCAGCAATAACAACAATATCACAGTGGAAATCAAAGCCAGCCCACTGGAACGCGACCTTATTACCACAGACCGCCGCGAGCTGCTTGACCTGCTGCACCGCATGAAGCGACCGGAAGCCTAATACGGCGTTTATACGGAGATAACACGCATTACAAAATCAATACGCATTTAATACGGAGTTAATACGCATTACGGAGGTGATGCCGCCTATGAGAAACAGAGAGCAGATCTATGGACAGGAGGCCGCAGAGCTGCTGCGGAACATAACCGTCTATCACTGCATGCGCCGTGACCAGCTTCTACGCCTGTATCCGGGCAAGGAGGGCGTGATTGAAAACCTGCTGCGCTATCTGGTCAAGCAGCAGCGGATATTTTATAACACTGACCGGGATTGCTACGGAGATGTCCCTGACTGCCGCGAGGACAGAGAACTGACAGCGGCACTATGGGTGCTGCTGGACTTTATCGAAAAGGTGGAGTATCACAGCCCTGACAATATGCCGGCAAAGCTGGTATTCTTCGCCGATGGCGAGGTATATGAGGTCGTCTATGTAGGCCCGGGTAAGGAAGCGTTGCTGCAGCACGCGCTGGCCGCGGAAGATGATTCCGGGCAACGGCTCGTTATCATTGAGGAAGAAGACCAAATGCAGCACCTTCATGTCCCTCATATCGCCGCCTACTGCATGGTGGATGAGCAGGGCTGCGTACAGTACTTCAGGAAGGAGGAACCTTGTGGACAGAGCTACCCTCTCGCAGCGGATAGAGAGCATTTTGAATGAGATCACCCGCCTGTCCAACACGCTCTACGCTATGGACAACACGAATATCCAGCGGCATTCAGATAACTATGAAATGCTGTCCATAGAGGCCGCACTGCGGGGTGAGGTCATTGCCTGCCGGCTGCGGCACCTGATCTATGAGACGACCACCATCCGAAAAGCCGAGTATCTGACATCGGCTGGTGTCATGCAGGGCATCTCTGTTATAGAGAAAGATGGCATACTGGAAATCACGCTCCCCTGCCTACTGACTAAGAAGAGCAAGAAGCATAGCTGCGAGTATCTGACAGACCCCATCTACTACACGCTTAGTAAGTATGCGCAGACACACACGCTGCCCAAGTTCCGGCACTGTGTTGTCTGCTTTTCTCATATCTACAGCCGCGAGCTGTCCCCCAACCGGGTGCGTGACTATGACAATCTGGAGCTCAAGCAGCTTTTGGATGTGATTGCCACTTTCGTTATGGAGGATGATACAGGTCTGCTGTGCGATGCCTATAACACGACGGAGATTGGCGACGGTGACTGTACCCGCGTGTCGGTGATGGATAAGGAGCGTTTTCAGGGCTGGCTTTCGGACCGCGAGAATCGGCTCAGATCTATATCCGATTTATAGTGTTTCGACCGTATCAAAAACAGTACACATGACAATGGTACGGCAAAGCCTGTGTTTCCGGGCATTTCCACATGACCGGTGCGGGCGAAAAATACCGTGGTCATGGCAGTCTGGGTACTGCACACCAGAAGGAGGTGGTCAGTATGAGTACCCTACCACAGAAAGCTCCCGGTAGCCTATCATATGTGGCGCTGGGCTATCCATCGGAGAGCCGGAATATCGGTGAGGTCTACAAGCTGTTGGTGCTGAACGCAGAGAAGGAGCTGGACAACCGTTTTTCCATGCTGCCTGCCAGCCATCCTGCCAGAGCACCCTATGCGCTGTTCAGCCAATCCTCAGATACGGTGCGCAGCGGCGTTATCATCGGGCTGGGCAGCCGATTATAGGTGTTTCAGAATCGGCCCATCTGTCAGATTACCAGCCATGATGAAATTGATATGGAGCTGCCGGGCAAGCAGCCCTGTGCCTATTTCTGCATCACATCCGATCAGGACAGTACCTTTGATTTTCTCACGTCCCTGTTTCTGTCCTTCGCGTTTATCAAGCTGATCCGTTACGCGGATAAAAACTGTGCCGACCGCAGGCTGCCAGTCCCCGTTCATGTGCTGGGCGAAGAGTTGACAGCCTGCGGCGTTATTCCAGACTTGAGCCGGAAGATCAGTGTGATCCGCTCGCGGGGCGTCAGCATGAGCTGCGTGTTTCAGAATCTGGCGGGCTTGCAGAACCGGTATCCCTACAACCAATGGCAGGAGATATTGGGCTGCTGCGACTATCAGCTTGCACTGGGCTGCACCGATGAGCTGACTGCCAAATTCCTCAGTGACCGCACCGGGGAGGTCAGCGTCCATGTCTCCAGCAAGGCCAAGCAGTTGGGTACATGGCGTATCAGCAACTACACGCCGGAGTTCCGCGAAACCAGCGGCGTGGGCAAGCGCAAGCTACTGACTATGGATGAGGTGCTGCGCCTGCCGGTAAACCGCGCGCTGGTCATCGCACGCGGCAACAAGGTGCTGCAGGTAGATAAGTACGACTATACCAATCACTACGAGGCAAAGAAGCTGCGAGACTGCAAGGCCTCCGCCCATATCCCGGAATGGCGTAAAAGCCCTGTGTTTTCGCCCGCGCCGAAACAAACAGAGCAGCCTATTAAGTCAAAGAAGGCGCCGAACAGGCGCAGTGAGTTTGTCAAAACCGATAAGGATTCCATCATGTCAACCAAAATGTGAGCTAAGGAGGAAAGTAATATGCCGAGAAAGAAAACAGAAGAACTTGCCGTGATACCGGAAGCACCGGTGCTGCCCATCGTCCCGGAGGAGACGGCGGAACAGCCGGTGGCAGAAGAGTGTTTGCCGGAAAACGCAGCCGATCCTGTTGTGGAGGATACTGTACCTACAGAGAATGTTCTCGCCGAGCCTGCGGAAGTGGTGACTGTGCCGGAGGACCCCCAGCCCTCTGAAAAGCCGAAGCGCACTGTCCGCAAACGAACCGCTGCAAAAAAGACGGTAGAGGTGGAGAAGCAGGCTACGCCGCCTACTGAGGATGCTGCCGCCTCTGCTGAACCTGCTCCTGCCGCTGTCCAGCAGAGAGATATTTTGACATTGGATGCCCGGGGCGAAGCGGAAACGCAGGCGCAGATGGAGGACATTATCTGGCACGAGATCCACAAAGCCTACCGCACCCGGCGCATGCTCTCCGGTACGCTGAGCGGCATTGAAAGAACGGAGGCGGGGAAAACCATTGCCATTGTGGACTACAAGGGATTCCGCATTGTGATACCCTTGAAGGAGATGGTGCTGGACTTCCCGGCAGATATGTACGGTGCTGACTATAATGAGATGATCCTTCGACACCAGAAGATCCTCAATAAGATGCTGGGCGCTGAGGTGGATCTTATGGTCAAGGGCATCGACGCCAAAAGCCGAACCGTTGTTGCCAGCCGAAAGGACGCCATGCTGAAGAAGCAGCAGATCTACTATTTCGGTAAGGACAGTGACGGACAGTATCGTATTTGTGACGGGCGCGTGGTGGAAGCTCGTGTGATCGCTGTGGCGGAGCAGGTCGTCCGGGTCGAAGTGTTTGGCGTGGAGACATCCATTCTGGCTCGCGATCTTTCGTGGGACTGGATCGGCGATGCCCATGACCGCTATGCCGTGGGAGACAAGGCTCTGGTACGCGTGCTGGAGATTGACCGCACAGAGCCGGAGCACATCAGAATTAAAGCCGACATCAAAAGCGTATCCGGCAACAGCAAGAATGACAATCTCCAGAAATGCCGTATTCAGGGCAAATATGCCGGGAAGGTCACCCATATCCATAAGGGCGTTGTGTATATCCGCCTTAGCAACGGGGCCAATGCCATAGCACATTCCTGCTATGATCGGCGCAGACCCGGACGAAAGGATGATGTCAGCTTTGCCGTTACCCATCTGGATGAGGAACACGGCGTTGCGCTGGGGATCATCACCAGAATTATCAAGCAGCATGTCTGATCTGACATGGTATCGGCAGGGTATGGCAATGGATTGGCACTGTTTTGCGATTTCACCGTAAATCACCATATGCTATACTTGGTACAGTCAAAATTGTAAAGACCGCCGGGTGGTAACTCGGCGGTCTTTCGCATACAGGAAGAGGGTGTTTTATATGTGGTAGGCAGAGCAGCGTTTCGCGCCCGAGCGGCAAATGCAATCGCCGCAAAACCCAAACAACAGTACATAGTGTTGAAAAAGGCGAGGATCCAGTCGTAAATATCTTTAAAGCACATTAAACAGTGCTGCGATATTTAAGTAAAGGAGAGAACGCCCATGAGGAGAAAAAGAATGCGTTTAGTTTCACTTATTTTGAGTGCCGTGTGTCTGTTAGGCTGCGTAGTCCAGCCGGCACCGGTCTCGGATTCGTCTGAGTCCAACACCAAGGTTTCTGCCTATGCAGCTAGTCAGGCCGAGCAGAACGAAGAGGAGCGCACGGAGGTCGAATCCCTGCTGCCGCAAACAGAAGATGGAGGCGATACATCTGAGAGCAGCGTCGCTCCTGAGCGGGCGGGTGCGGAGAATGCGGATAACGCCGCAGAAAAACAGCCTGCACCCGCTGAAACGGCACCGCCCGCTGCACCGAAAGAGCCGGCGACACCCGTGCCTGCACCGGAGGATACACCTGCTCCCGCACCCACGCCGGCACCTACACAGAAGCCGGCAGAGAAACAGGCGGAACAACCTGCGCCTGCGCCTACGCCCGAACCTACGCCTACGCCGAAGCCTGCCGCCAGCGGGAACATCTACTCTATTGCGGAGGCCATTCAAGCGGGCAACGAGTACGCAAGAGCGCAGTACGGCGTGACCATCGATACCAGCATGACCGCGGCCGACTCCAGCTACTTCCCCGGCACGGCGGACAGCGTGGCATGGTTGGCAGAGAATGGCGGACAGGCGGCACTGACCGCCGCCGTAAAGGGCAACGTGGACGCCACCTTCGCCTGCCTCGCCGCCATGGACGGCGCGGAAACGGTCAGCGCGTATGCGCGGTTCAACTGCACCGCCCGCTACGATGCGGCATCGGACGAATACATCGTGGTGGTGCTGTACGGATAAACCAACTGAATACCCGACCGAAAGACCGACAGCGTGAGCTGCCGGTCTTTTGCGTTGGGAGAAAGGACGAGCATGAAGAAAACAATTCCTAAGCTGTTGACGCTGGTATGCCTTTTAGTAGCAATCATGGGTCTGTCCATCGTGACCGCTCACGCTGCCACGGTAACGGGTACGATCAGCGGTGGTAACGAGTACCGCTACCATGAGGACAAAACGCCCGTGCCGCAGTGGGGCGCGTTTACCAGTACAAAGCTGAAATACTTTACCCGAAATGATACGGGTGCAACCGTACCCGCCTACTGTATGGAGCCATCTGTTCGCTCACCTCAGGGCGATGCCGAATATTCTTCCACCAGTTGGAGCAGCCTGAGCTGGAATCAGCGGTACGCTGTGACGCTGGCACTCTCCTACGGCTACGGCGGCAACTATGATTTTTATGGGATCCATCCCGACTGCGCGCAACTGGCGACACAGGCGGTGATTTGGGAGTTCGTGTGCGGCTACCGCGGCACGACCTATCCGTACACCCTGTATGATACCACCTGCGCCAACTTGTTCCACTACGCTGGTGACGGCGTGCAGGAGGCGTATGACATCCTTATTGACCGCATTATGGGTCATGGCGTGATCCCCAGCTTTGCTGTGAAGTACCGCAATCAGCTTTCGGACGCCAATGCCATTACGCTGACATGGGACGGCAGTCAGTATGTGGGTACAGCCACCGATACCAATGGTGTGCTGTCGCAGTACTACTTCCGGACCAATATCAGCGGCGTAACCGTCAGCCAGCGGCGTAATGTACTGACCGTGACGGCCACAAAGGACGCAGCGGCGCAGCTGAACGGCTATATCAGCAGCGACTACGGCTACGCACTGGATGTGGAGGGTACGGAGGCCGTGCTGCTGGAGCCCAGCAATGGCAGCAATTATCAGGCTTGCGCCGCGTTGACCTCACTTCCCGACCCCGTGTGGGCGTACATTCATTTTAAGGTCAAAATTGTGGAGGAGAAAGGCAGCCTGACCATCAATAAGGTGGACGCGGAAACCGGCAAGGCACTGGCAGGCGTGACCTATCGGCTATTTGATGCCAATGGTAAAAAGGTGGCTGACATGACCACCGGTGCAGACGGTAAGGCAGTGTTCAAGGATCTTCCACAGGGCAAGTATAGCTATCAGGAGATCAGTGCTCCCTCTGGCTATGTGGTGGACAACACCAAGTATCAGATCACCATTACGGCCACGGCACTGAACATTACACAAAAGAGAACCAACACGCCTGCCAAGGCCAGCATCGAGATCGTCAAGGTGGACGGTGATCACAAGACACCGCTGCAAGGTGCGGGCTTCCGGCTGTACGATGCGTCCAACAAACAGGTCACGGAGGGCTACACAGACGTCAATGGTAAGCTGACCTTCTCCAACCTGCGGTTGGGTAGCTATACCTACAAGGAATTCAAAGCACCGGACGGATATGTTTTGGATACCACGGCGTACTCCGCTGTGCTGAACCAAAACGGGCAGGTGCTGAAGGTCACCCGTGAGAACACGCCGATCAAAGGCAGTATTGAGGTCTTGAAGGTGGACGCAGAAACCAAGCAGCCGTTGGGTGGTGTGGTGTATCGTCTTTTCGACGCCGATGGCAGCAAGATCGCGGATGGCACGACCGATGCCGCCGGCAAGGTGACATTCTCCGGCCTGCGACTTGGCAAATACGTCTATCAGGAGATCAGCACCGTGGACGGCTATGTGCTGGACGAGACCAAATACGATTTCAGCCTGACCGCAGCAAACCTCAATATCAAGGTCACCCGTGAGAACGCACCCGCTAAGGGCAGCATTACCGTCCGCAAGGTGGATGTAACGGGCAGCCCTCTTGCCGGTGCGGAGTTGCTGCTGGAGACTTCTGTGGACGGCAAGACATGGACGGAGGTGGGCAGAGTGACCACCGACAGCACCGGTGCAGCCAAGTGGGAGGAACTCACACTCGGGGCGAAGTACCGCATTACCGAGGTCAAAGCACCCGCAGGGTACACGCTGCTGACCGAGCCGCTGTTCACGGGAGTATTGGACAGCAGCAACCGCGATATTACCATCACCGCCTGTAACAATGCGGGCTTCATCCTGCCCTTCACGGGCAGTACGGGATTTACAACCTATATTGTGCTTGCAGCACTCATGCTTTGCATAGGTGTTTATTTTTGCAAAAGATCTAACATCAAAAAGGAGACAACCGAATGAAAAAGCTCCATCGCATAGTGGCACTGCTCATGGCCGTTGTTATGGCTCTGAGCCTCATCACCACAGCGTTCGCCGAGCCGACCATCGACCCCGGCAAAAAAGCATCCCTGAGCATCTACAAGTATGACATCACCAAGGCCAGCAACGACGGTGCGTGGGATGCCGAGTCCTACGTTTCCACCGGCCTGCGTGACGACGCGGTTATCGACAAGCTGAGCAAGTACGCCATCCAGGGCGTGGAGTTCACCTACCTCCGTGCTGCCGATATCACCATGAACAACGAATTGGTGGATGGTCAGCGGCAGGTGGGTGTGCTGTATGGCTTCGACAACAGTGATCGCAGCTCCGCCGTGCTGTCTGCCATCGGCCTGACCGGCGCGGACGCTCACAAGACTGAGGGCGGCGTCAACTACTACACCAGCGATGCTCTGAACAACAAGCTGTCCACCGCGCTGACTGCCAATGCCACCACTGTCAAGAATGCGCTGGAAACTGCCGTGAAGAACGGCGGTGTTGCCATGACCGAAACGGATGTCACCGGCCACACCTCTGCATCCGACATGGAGCAGGGGCTTTACCTCGTTGTGGAGACTCGCGTCCCTGAGAATGTCACCAGCACCTGCAACCCCTTCTTTGTGTCTCTGCCCATGACCGCCATGGACGGCACAGCATGGAACTACGATGTGACCGTTTACCCCAAGAATCAGACCGGCAATCCCAACCTCGAAAAGACCGTGCGCGAGGACAAAAACTCCACCGGCAAGAACAACGGAAGCCTGACCGACATCCAAAAACCAAGCTGTGATCCATCTAAGACCAGTAACCACCAAGGGAGGGACTTCCGTCCCTCCCTTGGTGGTTGTCCAGCAGTTTGTCGCAATCGGGGCGGGCTTATGCCGGCAGGTTGATATGACCGATTTTATCCAGCGCAGAGAGATCAACGCTTTCCACATATGCTTTGATCTCGTCATCGCCGAGAGAGTCGCCCGGCTGAGAAACCAGGCTGATAAATGCGTTCTCGCCGTTGTAAAGGACAATGAACTGATGGTTGCCGGAGTAAACAGACACTGTCTCGCCACGCGCGGTGGTATACGACCATTCATGGTATTCATGGGCATCATCCAGAGAAAGGCAGTCGATGCTCATGCTTCCCTTTACCCGACGGTTTATGGCGATGGTGCAGAAGCTTTCCTCCTCGCCGCCCGTACACCAATCATCCCCGAAGGAGAAGGAACCGTCGTTCCATACCCGATATTCAGGGATACTCTTCCGTGACGGGTTTTCCATTGTCAAAAAGCCATCGCTGCCGATGATCTCACAAAGGCTTGTATACCCGGAGCCTTCGTATAGATCGTCCCACGGCTTGAGAGCATATTTTTCACTGATCTCAAGGAACTTGTTGACCAGCGTTTCCGTGTAAAGACCGAGGTAGACCCCTCGATGGGCTTCGCCCCAGTCGCCCAGAGGCTGGTGCAGCGCATCTCCGTTATAACCGTTTGCTTCGTAGGAGCTGAAGAAGGCGTTGAACTCGCGGGAGGCCTCGTATTCGGGGGAGCCGATGCAGCCCTGCATGCTGATGGTCATTCCGTCAACCAGCTTTTTGCCTGCATATTCACCGTTCACATAGTTGTCGGAAACGATCTGGCTGCCCATCACAGCGTCTCTGATACCAAACAGATTCACCGCGTAGGCCCCCACGCACATGGCGCACAAAAGCGCTATGACAGCCGCCGCCACCAGTACCGATCTTCTGACAGGTCTCTTTTTGTGAATCGTATAGTTTTCCATGTTCATAATCTCCTTTTCGGCATCAGATGCCTCAACCATCTGCATCAGGTCGATGGCATCCAGTATAAACTTCGGATCAATATTGTTGAACCCGGACAGAAAGTCAAACGATGTCATAGCAATCCCTCCTTAGATAAATATAGCCGTAATTTCTGCCTGGTTCGGAAAAGTGAGGTTTTTACTTTGCTTTGTGAACACTTGAACCTCAAGGCAATGTCCGCTATGGAAGCAAAGAACCAGTAGCGGCACACAAAGATATTTCGGTCGTCTGCTGAGAGTGTGCAAAGAAATTGATTGACCGCCGCGGCAAACTCCTTCCTCTCGCATTCCGCTTCCACGGAATCACCGGAAGCGATGGTGTCCTTCAGCTCGTCCAATACAAGATCAAACTCACCGCCGCCGCGTTTCCGGGCGTACTGCTCCCGCAACTTCATCAGGCTGAGATTTCTGACAATGGCTGCCGCAAAAGCCTGAAAACACGTTGGCCGCTGTGGGGGAATGCTGTTCCATAGGGCCATGTATGTATCAGACACGCATTCTTCCGCGTCCTGCGCGTTGGATAGGATATTGAGAGAAATTTTCGTGCAAAGCCTGCCGTACTTTTCATCGGTACGGGAGATGGCCTCCTGACTTCGCTGCCAGTATAGATCAATGATTCTTTCGTCTTCCATGACGGCCTCCTTTAAGAGCTCTCACCCAGTAAGTTGCAAAAAGCGGTGGACAGGTTACAGTTTTTTCAACGGTGAATGTGGCAGTGCAAAACGCCCGAGGATAAACGGTGTCATCGTCATATTTTAGCGCCTTTCCGTCCGACAGGCAAGGAGAGGTACCGCAACGCCGCAGACAAGGGTGCGATCCAGGTCATTGCCGGCCACCGGGGCTGGCGCGGTGCGGACTACTTCCGGCATATCGACCGCTTGCAGGCGGGCGATACTGTTACGCTGACGAATCTATGGGAAACGCTGACTTACACAGTGGCCGACATTCGGATCATCCAGCCGCACGAGGTGGACAAGATCAAAATCCAGCAAGGACGCGATCTGCTGACGCTGCTGACCTGCCACCCCTACGCCAGCGGCGGGCGGGAGAGGTATGTGGTGTACTGCGAAAAACTGCCCACCATGAGCCAATCACGGTGAGCAGTTTTATTTTGAGAGGATTCAGACAAGTGTGTCATCCAGCAGGAAGTCAATGACGCCAATATTGAGAATGCCGCCCTCATCATACCAACGCTTACGGATGTCATGACGGACAATGATCTTCGGGAAGGAATCACCGGTCAGCGCGAAAGGCTTATTCTCGGTGATCGCCTTTTCCGCTGTTCCCAATGCGTAGGCAGACTGGATATAGGTCTTCTTGCCACCGGAGGTTGCAATGAAGTCGATTTCCCGCGCGACCGGCACGACCTTTCCTTTGGTATTTTTCTCGTTGCCGTAGACAATGCCGATGTCAACGGCGCATTCACGGATCATCAACTCATTGAAAATGATGTTCTCCATGATGTGCGTCATTTCCTGCTGGCGGAAGCCGATACGGGCATTTCTCAGTCCAATGTCCTCACAGTAGTATTTGTTGGGATAGTCAAAATAGCTCTTGCCCTTCACATCCCAGCGCTTGCATTCGGTAAAGAGGAAGGAATCCGATAAGTGATCCATATAGGCTTTCACGGTGTTCAAGGCAACGACATTTTCACCGCTACGCTTCTGCACTGTGTTGATGGCGGCAGCAACCTTCGTTGGGTTGGTCAGAGAACCAATAGACGAACACAGCAGATCAAGAATAGCAGACAGCACATCCTCACGCTTGATCTTCTTCCGCTCTACAATGTCCTTCAGATAGACCTCAGAAAACAGCGATTTCAGATAAGCCATCTTCGCAGCATCTGTGGGACGGGACAGGATCAGCGGCATACCGCCGTAGAAGGCATAGTCCTCAAAGGCGTCCTGCTTATCACCGCCTACGGCTGAATAGTATTCGGCAAAGGAAAGCGGATGCACACGGATCTCGTCGCTGCGTCCTCTAAACTCCGTCAGTATGTCAGAGGACAGCATTTTGGAGTTGCTTCCGGTCACATAAATGTCCAAGTTGGACAAGGACTTCAAATCGTTGAGCGCGTCGTAGAAGGTGATCTTCTTGCCATCTGGATTGTAGGGATTCGGAACCTCGTCGGACATCTGAATCTCGTCTACAAAAAGATAATATTGGTCTGCACTGTGTTCTACGATCTCACGGACATGAGCCGAAAGCTCCAGCGGATTGCGATAGCGAATATCACGGGTCAAGTCCAACTCAAAGGACAGAATATGATCTTCGGTAACACCCTCACCGAGAAGGTAACTCTTGAACAGATTGCGAAGCAGAAAGGACTTGCCGCATCTGCGGATGCCAGTGATCACCTTCACCTGACCATCCCACATAAAGGAGATGATTTTCTTCAAATAGCGATCTCGCTTTATTTCCATAGCCCAACCTCCATTGAAAACTTGCTGGCATTATCATGCTACTTTTCAATGGATAGTATACGGCACCGTGAGAAAAAAATCAACAGCTTTGATGAAATGTTTGCAAATAAACCCGGTAACATTTCAACGGGCGGTGATTCAAACCACCGCTCCTGTGAGGTGAAGAAGCCTGAAAGATGACAAGAACTGCGACGCGGCTGACCTGCCACCCCTACGCCGGCGGCGGGCGGCAGCGGTTTGTGGTCTACTGTGAAATAACTGAAAATAGGAGAAATGCACAATGAAAAAAGCAATTTATATCATTTTGGCTGCGGCAGCTGCCGTGGCAATTATCGTCTCCAGACGCCCCCGACCCCGTGGCCGCAGAGAAATTTGAAAATTTTTTCAAAAAGTGGCGCACTTTTGATTTCGTTTTACGGATAATGATAGTAGAGGGGATTTTATGGACAAGCGTTTTTACCGATTTTTACAGGCAACCTGCTGTAACTGGCGCAACAGCTTCTTCATTGATTGCCAGCGTTGTGACGGGTGCTCCGGTTTTCTTCTGTCTGTAAATCACAATGCCGTGCCGGCAATCATACCTGTGGCGGTATTCGAGGAGCTGTCCGGTGAGACCGTGGATAAATATGATTGCGTCGGCATTATGACGCTGGAGGGATTCCAACGCTTCTACACCAGCTGGCTTGTCTGGAACGTAGAAGACCCGAAACGGTGCAGTCTATCCCAATTGTGGGAGAGCTGCCAACAATGAACGGACACAAGCCGAAAGAAGGAGGTGAACATTCTGAAAAGAGTCAATATCCATTGCCCCAACTGCGGAGCTAAGGCTACCTTGCATCCTGCCAGCTTTGTATATGGCAACAGTCGTAGTGCAGGAAGCTATCTGTATGTTTGTGACCGCTATCCCGCCTGCAACAGCTATGTGGCTGCCCATCGCACCACACGGCAGCCCATGGGCTCTCTGGCTGACGGGGAGCTTCGGCATAAGCGTATCCAGGCACACCGGGCATTTGACCGCCTGTGGCGTTCCGGCTTGATGACCAAGAAAGAGGCGTATCAATGGATGCAGACAGAGTTCGGTCTGCACGAGGAACAGGCGCATATCGCACAATTCGGCGCGTACATGTGTGATCGGTTGATCTGCGCCTGCGAGAAGTTTCGTATCCACAGCGCAGAGGTCGCATAGAGAGCGCGCCTAAAGCCACAGAGAAAGAGAAGTGAATCTGACGATGAAGAATAAGGATATTGCCCTTACTGATGCCCAGCGCAGTATGGTAGAGGCGAATATGGACGTGGTACGCTGGGCCATCCGTACCAGTATTCAGGTCAATGAGCAGCGCTATGGTTTCGGCTATGACGATTTGTTTCAAGAGGGCTGCATTTGGCTTTGCAAGGCCGCAGTGACGTATGACCCGGACGGCGGCGCCAGCTTTCCCACCTATGCTCAGAGGGTCGTTGAGAACGGTCTGCGTACCTATTGCCGGCTGCAGCACAGCAAGGAGCGGCGCAGCTTTCCTGTATCGGAGATCTTTGACACGGAGGCTGACAATCACCGTGCCATGGCCTCCGGCATCCGCAGTCTTCAGGAGCAGTTGGCTGAGGTAGATGCGTTATCGCTTCTGGAAAGCGCGAAGCAGCAATACAACGGTGTCGCACGGCTGGGTATCGAGGCGATGCAGCTGAAATTTATCGGCCTGAGCAATACGGACATTGCTGCCTACTATGGCATCAAGGCCAACTATTTGGGCGCGGCCGTACATAGAGCCGCCGAGCGGCTGAGGAATAACGCGGAGTTTTTGAATAGCCTTGAATATGAGCCGTTGAAGAAAAGCTCCAAGGCTTCGTGAAAAAATGTGAGGAGAAATTCATGCAGAAATACTATACGGCGGTGGGCCGCTTTGAGCGCAAAGGCTGCATGGGCGATATGACCTGCCCTATGGTCATCATCAACAACCGGGAATATGCATTGGACATCCAGGAGATGATCCTTTGGGCAGCACTGAACTGGCAGATCATGGACGCCGGATCCCTTGAGGATGCTTATTCTGCCAAGCTGAAAGCCAGCGGCATCAGACCCCAGCGCAGTATCTCCGACTGTATGCGCCGGCTGATGCAGCGCGGACTAGTGGTGGAGGGCTGCGGCGAAACCGATGAGGATGCACTGTATGCTCTGTTGTCAGGGCTTTACGTGGTGCCGATCTCAGACAGTCTGCTGTTGCGGCTGATCTCGTTTATCAAGCTGACGGTTTTCGGCCATGTCCCTTTTGCGGTTACCAGGAAGCTGTTTCGCAAGGACCGGCGCAGCGCAAACGAACGGCGGGTTTATCGTCTGTCCCGTCAGGCACTCTTATCCACGGCAGAACTGATCAAGTGTGTGGAGTATGACATCCATACGATCCACTCTGATTCGCAGCTGATGGACGCCCTGTATGCAGACGATACCACCACCAGCGACAATATCGCGGATATGGTCAGGCCCTTCGTCTGCTGCCGCCCCGTGCTGCAGGCTGTGGCAAACCTCTATCTGCGCCGTCAGATCATCTTTGAGAGGCTGTCATGATGGACAAGCTCAGGACAGCACCGCTGCCTCTGAGAAGAAAGCTGCTCCTCACCGCGTTGGCAGGGGCGGCTTTCTTCCTTGTGGGGCTGGCAGCCATTTTATTTTCCCTCGATACCGTTACAGCTCTGCTCAGCGGCATCCTCGCGATAGGACTTGCTTTTAAAACGGCAGAACTCTACCGCCTAATTATCGCCGGGCACTACACGACCGTTGATGGCACCTGCATTGCCATCACACAGACGCCGTTCCGCAAGTACCGCAATATCCGGATCATAGACAGTCAGGAGCGTGAAAGGACACTTGTACTGCCTAGGCAGGACAAGATAGAGGTCGGCCGCCGATATCGTTTCTATTTCAAATCCTCTGCACATAAATCTCCTGCACAGGTACAGACTGGCAGCAGCTTCATAGACGAAGTTCTCCCGACCGATGGCTTTCTTGGGTTTGAGGCGGCGTCGGATTATAGCAATATTGACACGGTGCGTTGATTATAGTGTAATCCGAATCAAGGAATCTCCTTCGGCAGATCGTTGACTCCGATGCATATAGGAGTGACTATGAGCAGATTACATCCGCACTCCTTTTTGAAGACGTGTCATATTCCACCGCAATCACTGCGCTGCAGCACATCATTGATTCTCGTGCGTTTCAATAAATATCTATATATAGAATTGCGACTATTGACAATCGCAATATATAGTGCTACAATACACTTGTAGTTGTTCTTTGTGCATCGCCTATTCAGGGTTTCCGAATACCTTTCGGATCGCACACGTTTGTTAAGATTGTAATTTAGTGCCGACATGACAGCTTTGGCTTATTGCTGATGCTGTATGCCGGCACTTTTTATTATAGATATTTAAGCCGTAAGGCAGAAAGGAGTGTAATGGCAAACATATCCGTCGTTGGCCGTATTGTATCGGATGATATTGAACTGAAGATCAGCGCCAATAATCGGCCCTATCTACGGTTCGACCTTGCGGAGCGTGCCGGTAAGGGGGCTTACGCAAGAACGCAGTATTATCAGGTCGTTGCCTTTGGGGCTATTGCCTCACAGTTCGCCAAAAGAGGCTTGTGCCGCGGCGCGCTGATCAGTGTGGAAGGCACACTGGAGCTGGAGGACTATCTGAAACGGGATGGTTGGACGCGGGATAAGCGTCTGAAGGTCATCGCGCTGCGATGGCGGTATCTCCAGCCCTATGACACGAAAGTGCCTGAACAGGTGCCGGAGATCGACGGAGAACGAGAACCCTTGCCCGGATAGGATGCCGGGCATAAGAGGAACTGTCATGTATCAAAAGGATGCGTGGCAGCTCCTCTTTTTTGTTTTCATCACGAAAAGGAAAGGATGTGCAAAGCATGAATAAGAAGAAGTCCATCTGGTCTGGCGTATCTGTCCTTATCGCAGCCGTTCTGGCCATCGTTGCGTTTGTACGCAGTGACACACAGATCTGGCTTCTGACAGCCGCATTTACCATTTGGGCGATTTGGGTCACGGCCGCATTCGTGTTCCCTTATATGCAGGAACAGGAAAACGAAAAGCGGCGCGCCGCCCGCAGAGCAGCCTATGACGCACAGCGCCAGAGTCTTCGCGCACTGTCTGTGGAAGAGGAGGATGGCTTCGGCCCACTGCTGCTCCGCCATGTTAACCACCGGATCTCCGCATATTTGAAAGCAGTGTATCCGGATGCCACATGGGAGTGGCGCAGCCCAGAGCCGGAGAAGTTCATCCTTCACGGCGGTACAGGCCGTATCACCATCTCTGGTATTCCCGACTATGATCAGGCGGAGGTGACCTTTGACCAAAAGGCCAACTTCTCCTGCTCACTGCTGAAGGTCACACCTGTGGTACAGAGTGCGGCGGAGAACGGCACCTCCGAGAAGTTGCCTGCTCCGCCCCGTGAGATCGATCCGCAGGTCTGGTTCGAGCAGCAGGGACGCAAGGTTCTGGATGATCTGATCTACGACCTCAACTCCCGTGGCTATAGCAGCCTTGTCATCAAGGACAACGGTGACATCTGCATCCGTCAGGGTGACGTAGAGAAAGCGCAGACCTCATTCAAAAGCCTGCCGGAGAAGCATTACTGGCCCCGGCTCCTGAAGGTGTTCGAGCGTGAGGGCATCGCCGCCAGCATGACGGATGATGCCATCGCGCTGAACTGGTAAGGAGGGTGCTGCCATGAAAACAGGCTTAACCCTGGAGCAGCTTGCCGCGGAGATCACCCGGCAGCAGAGTGCCAAAGAGGATTATGTGGTCAATACCGGCAATCTTCGTCTGGAAAGCTATGGTCCCGATCTGACACTTCGTGTGCTGGACAGTGACGGCGCAGACCGTATCGAACCGCTGGAGATCGGGGACATCGCCCACCGGCAGATCGGTACGCATCTGAGTATCCCTGCCAAGTACTATGAGCGGATGCGCAGCGAAGACGCCGGACTACTGGCACACAATGTCAACACATGGCTGGAGCGGACACCTGCCCAGCGCATGATCCGTGTGCTGGACGGTAAGGTACGCGCCTACCTCAGCAATCGTTATCTGCGTATGGACAACTACAGTATCGCCTCAGCGGTGCTGCCCATCCTGGCGGAGATCCCCGATGTGCGCATCGAGAGCTGCCAGATCACCGACTCCCGCATGTATATCAAGGCGGTCAATCCCCGTTTACAGGAGGATGTGACGCCGGGTGACACAGTGCAGGCCGGTGTGGTCATCAGCAATAGCGAGGTGGGCTTAGGCTCTGTCAACATCCAGCCTCTGATCTACCGATTGGTATGCAGCAACGGTATGGTGGTCAACGATGCCGCCACAAAGCGCAACCATATTGGCCGGGCAACGGATGCGGAGGAGAACTTCCAGCTCTATTCCGAAAAGACGCTGGCTGCAGACGATCACGCTTTTCTGCTGAAGGTGCAGGACACTGTCCGTGCCGCCGCAGAGGAAGCGCGGTTCGCTCAGGTGGTGGGCATGATGCGGGAGGCTGCGGCCATCCCCATGAACACCGCAGATGTACCCGGCGTTGTGAAGCTGGCCAGCAGACAGTTCGGCCTTACGGACTCGGAGGGTGAGGGCATCCTGCAACATCTGATTGAAGGCCATGACCTGAGCCTGTATGGTCTTTCCAATGCGGTAACACGGTACAGTCAAGACGTAAGCAGCTATGACCGCGCCTCGGATCTGGAGATCATCGGCTACAACATTCTGGCAATGCCCAGAAGTGTGTGGTCGCGGCTGAATCAGGTATCCGCGGCGTAATGTGAAAAAACAAAAAAGATAAAATGGAGGATCAAAAAATGAGTTATCCTGAAACTACTACGATGGCAACTGCCAGTGCATTCAACCTTCCCACCATGGCCGGCCTTGATTTCGGCAACGATGATCTTGCCGACGATATGGAGGGCTTGACGCTCTCATTTCCCAAGGTCAAGATCCCGTCCGGCGGCGCACTGCAATTCGAGATGCCTACCGGCGACCCGGAGAATCCGGAGTATACCCGGTTTCTGCAGGGCGTTATCCTGTATCACCATGCCAGTGGCGCGTATTGGCCCGAGGGCTGCGAATACGATGATAACACCGCCCCTCTGTGCTCCACCGTGGACGGAAAGCAGGGCTACGGTACACCCGGCGGCACCTGCGCTGCCTGTGAGCTGAACCGTTACGGGACGGCAACAGACGGAAGGGGGAAGGCCCGCAAGAATATGCGTATTCTGTATCTTCTGCAGGACGGTGACTATATCCCGCTGCAGCTCTCTCTGCCGCCTACCAGCCTGCGACCGTTCAATGATTTCATGAACGCCGCGTTTGTGGCCCGGCGCCGTCCGGCATGGAGCAGCGTGGTGCAGATCGGCTTGAAGCGCGTGGACAACGGCAACAACACCTACAGCGTGGCGACCTTCCGTAAGGTGGAAGATCTCCAGCCTGAACAGGTGGGCGAGTTCCGCGCCTTTGTAGAGTCGTTCCGCCAGCAGGCGAAGGAGATGCTGAAGAACCGTGCGGAGCTGTCTGCCGCCCGTGAGGGTGAGGAGGACCAGTATGCCACCGCAAACACCGAGTATGCTGTTGCCGACAGCGGCCAGCATTTCTGCATTTCCGGTGCGGATGTGATCGATGGCGAGCGTGAGGAGCTTCCCCACTAAATGAACCTATCAGACCTTATAAGGATCTGAAACATGTGAAGAGCCGCAGTCTGTGTAAAACACGGGCTGCGGCTCCCGGCATATAGGAGGAACTGTAATGAATGAAAATACCCCCATGACCCCGGCGCAGCAGTTATTTGCGGAGGCGCATCACAATCTGGTCTATGCTTTTCTCAATGAGAAGAAGCTGCCGGAGGATGAGTATTACGATGTGGTGGTCTTTGGCTACTTGCAGGCAGTCATGGACTATACCACGCAGGGTGAGTCCAGCCGTTTCAGCTTCGCCACCATTGCATGGCGCAAGATGGAGAGCCGCCTGGCAGACCACTTCCGCCATCAGGCATCTACCAAGCGTGCAGCACCGACGGTCAGCCTCAATGCTGTTATGGACGATGCCGGCCTGTCTCTGTCCGATATGCTCTCCGCAGCGGATGAGAGCTTTCTGGATATGGAGACCGGCCTGCTGTTCCACGATCTGGGCCGGCATATGCCCCGCCGTGATATGAACGTACTGCGGCTCAAGGCAGATGGCTACGGTACGCGGGAGATCGCACAGAGGGAGAATACCACCGTGTACATGGTGCGGAGTATTCTCAAGTGTGCCTATTAGATCATTCGCAAGCTGTTTTTCGATTCGGATAATGATCGCGCTTTTCACGACCACACAGGTCGAAGGAAGGAGAAAGAAAATGAATAAGAAGCAGGTCATTCTTACCGGCCGGTTGGCCGCACCGCTCTGCGAGGGCAGCCGTGCATGGATACGCCATCATAGCGGTCTGGTCTGCACCTCACGGGTCGTCCGTATCCAATCTCTCACTGACCGAAAGGCCGTTTTTGAGACCATGAACTCCATGTATCATGTGTCCTTGGAAACGTACCCTTTTGTGATGGAGCTGCCGGAAGCGATGTGCGCATAGTATGACGAATGGTACAGGAGGGCGGCAAAAAATGCCGCCCCCTATACCCCCATCTCCCAGTATAATGGGTATAATGGGATCGAAGGAAGCTAACATACCGATTTATGCGACAGTAAGCAGCGTTTTCATATAATAGCTCTTGCAGAGTGGCAGCATTGTCAACCATTTTTGTGTATGTTCTGATTTCTTCTGCAACTTTCTCCCGATGGTTTTCCCCTTCTTTTTTAGGGTAATGCTTTTCTTCAATCGTTGTATATAGAGTTCTGATAAACTCAAACATTCCTTTTGATAGTTTGCGATATAACTCAAATTCAATATCGAACTGAACCTTCGTTACATATGAACGCTGGGTTAAACCTGCTTTATAGGCTTCAAGCTCTTTATCAATGCGTAATTTGTATTTTTGCTCAAGACGTGTTGCAATTTTATTAGCAAGAAAACTTGAAACAGACATGATAATTGCGCCAGTACCACCCATACTGAGGATTATTAAACCTACAGCTTCTAACAGAGTTTTCAAAAGAATACCCCTGCCATTTGTTTATTATTAGAACTAATTATATACTATAATGTTATAGAAAGCCACTTGCTCTGCAAAAAAATCACCGCCCAACAGGACAACGGGCGGCGTTTTCATATATAAAACCATGAAGGGAGGTCACTTCCACCCGGCCAGTCTGCGGACTGGCTTTTTTTCATGCCACAAAAAGGAGGTTTGTAAATGGCAGACGATAAGAAAAACATTCCCGAGGCAGCCCCGCCCGCCGAGGCTCCCGCTCCCGCGGTAGAAAATGCCGCCGTGCCGGAGCCGCCTGCTCCTGATCCTGTGCTGACTGACGCAGAGGCGGTCATGCTGGAACACGAGGGGCAGGCGGCACTCTTTGAAATGGGCGAGGCCGTACCTAATCCCGCCGACGCTGTTACCCACGCTGAGGTGGAGGAGCCTGCCGCTCCCGAAGTCCCCAAGGCTGAAAAGGAACAGGAGCAGCCGCCCACTCCTGGCAAGGATGACCCCGCCCCGGCACATTCCGGCAAGGTGGTGGATTTTGCCGCCGCCCGTGACGAGGCGGCCAAGGAGGAGAAAAAGGCGGTCAAGCAGAAGCCGCCCACGGAAAAGGACAAGCCTGCCAAGCCCGGCAGAGGCCGTCCGCCCAAGGAGGGCAAGGCCGCTCCCGATAAGGCAAAGCCGCCCAAACCTCGGGACAAAAAGTCCCAAAGCAAGCCCGCCCCGGAGAAGCCTGCCGTGGATAAGGGTGGCGCTCCCGCTGGCGCGGAGATTACGCCGGAGCCGTCTGCGCCCCGTGACGCCACCCGTGCCGAAAAAGAGGAGATCGTCTATCTCAATCTGTCTGACCTGCACCCGTTCAAAAATCATCCCTTTGGCGTTCGGGACGATGCGGAGATGCAGGGGCTTGTGGAGTCGGTCAAGGCGGCGGGCGTCAATCAGCCTGCATTGGTGCGTCCCCGTGAGGATGGCGGCTATGAGATCATCGCAGGCCACCGCCGCCAGCGGGCAAGCGAGCTTGCCGGATTTGCGAATATGCCGTGTATCGTCCGTAGCATGACGGACGATGAAGCCATCCTCGCCATGACGGATGACAATCTCCGCCACCGTGAGCGCATTTTGCCCATGGAAAAGGCGCAGTCGCTGAAAATGCAGGTGGAGGCCATCAAGCACCAAGGCTCTCGCCCCGGCGAGGAGGACAAGGACGCCGGAAAACGCTCCACGCAGGTCGTGGGAGATCGCAACGGCATGAACTACAAGCAGGTGCAGCGGTATATCCGCCTGACCGAGCTTGTGCCGGATTTGCAGAAAATGGTGGACGAGAAAAAGCTGGCGTTCACCCCGGCGGTGGAGATCTCATTCATCCGCCCCAAAAATCAGAGGTATATCGCCGTGTCCATCGAGGGGCAGCAGTCCTCGCCCTCGCTGTCGCAGGCGCAGAAAATGCGGGAGCTGGACAAGGACGGCAAGCTCAACGGCGATGTGATCGACGGTATTCTGTCGCAGGAAAAAAAGGAGGTAGACAAGGTGATCATCAATAGTGCGGAACTGGAAAAGTATTTTGGCAAGGACAAGTCCCCGAGGAAAATGAAAGACAAGATCATTTCTCTGCTGGATGACTGGAAGGCCAAGCAGCCGCCCGAGCTGGGCAAGCCCGAAAAGAAAACGGATTTGGAAAAGTGACCTTGGGACTTTTTGTCCCGAGGTCTTTCGTTTATGAATGGAGGTTTTTACAATGAAACGACCCCTTGCGTATATCACCGCCGCAGGCGTAAGCAGCGACCACGAAAACACAAAGCTGGCGGCACAGTATTGCCGCACGGTGTATGAGGCTGGCTTTTCGCCTATCTGCCCGACGCTCTATCAGCCCCTTTTCCTCAATGACGCCGTTCCCGAGGAGCATAAGAGCGGCATCGACATGGGGCGCGACCTGCTCCGCCGCTCTCATGTGCTGGTGGTGTGCGGTCATACCGTCACCGAGGCCATGAAGAACGACATCGCCGTTGC
>CDZD01017382.1_pt1 | contig 28637 bp, 33 predicted proteins | sample 554771 | NCBI WGS metagenome assembly CDZD01 (sample SAMEA3182069, study PRJEB8094) | gut metagenome | biome: human; feature: gut; material: Stool; isolation source: human stools | place: Canada | collected 2011-11-08
GATCACATACATATGCTGCTTGAGATCCCACCCAAAATTGCGGTTTCGAGCTTTGTGGGATACCTGAAAGGCAAAAGCTCGCTGATGATCTACGAACAGTTCCCAAATCTGAAGTACAAGTACAGAAACCGCGAATTTTGGTGTCGCGGGTACTATGTAGATACCGTGGGGAAGAATGCGAAGAAAATAGAGGAGTACATTCGGAATCAATTAGAGGAAGATAGGATGGGCGAACAACTGACAATGGGCAACTTCTAAGCCCGTTTACGGGCGGCTGGTAGCAAGCCCCATGCAGATGTCAGACCGTACCAACGCCGCATGAGGCGTGGCTGGTAACATAGGGCTTCGCCCGTCTAAGAAATACCCCCGGCTTGGCCGGGGGATATTTATTTGTATGACTCCGGCACAGCCGGGGCCGATATCCTTCAGAAAAAATGATACAAAAGGAGAACAAGAACCATGAAAAAGAGAGTATTTGCCATGCTTATGGCCTGTATGATGGCGCTCAGCCTTGTGGCCTGCGGCAATAAGACCAACGACAACGGCGGCAGCGGTGACAGTGCCGACGGCGCCGGGACAGAGACCATCAAGCTGGGCGTGGTGGGGCCGCTGACCGGCGGCTACGCCAACTACGGTCTTTCCGTGCAGCACGGCGCGCAGCTGGCTGTGGATGAGATCAACGCCGCCGGCGGCGTCAACGGCAAGCAGCTGGAGCTGAGCGCGCAGGACTCGCAGGGCGATCCCGAGAGCGCCGTGGCGGCCTACGGCAAGCTGATGGACTGGGGCATGAACGTATTTCTGGGCGGCGTGCTGTCCGGTGAAACGGCATCCGTCGTGGCGGCGGCCAAGGCCGATGACATGTTCATCATGGAGACTACGGGTTCCGCCGACAAGTGCATCGACGGCAACGACAAGGCGTTCCGCATCTGCTTCTATGACTCCTATCAGGGAACTGCTGCGGCGGACTACCTGAAGGACAACGCCCTGGCCGATGAGGTGGGTGTGTTCTACCAGAGCGACAACGACTACTCCGCAGGCCTGTATAACGCCTTCGTGGCCGAGTGCGAAAAGACCGGCGTGACCATCAAGGAGACGCAGACCTTTACCGCCGCCACCAACACCGATTTCTCCACGCAGGTGAACGCACTGGTCAACTCCGGCGTGAAGGTGGTGTTCATCCCCATCTACGCGGAGGAGGCCTCCACCTTCCTGACCCAGGCCAAGGGCAAGTTCGCGGAGGACGTGTACTTCTTCGGCGCTGACGGTCTGGACGGCATCCTCGGCAAGGTCAGTCAGGATGTGACCATCGCCGATAACGTGCTGATGATGACTCCCTTCGCCGCTGACTCCGCCGCCGCCAATGTGCAGGCCTTTGTCAGCGCCTATCAGGCGAACTACAACGCCACCCCCGACCAGTTCGCCGCCGACGCCTATGACGCCGTGTATGTGGTGAAGGCCGCCGTGGAGGCTGCCGGCGGCAGCACCTCCGGCGCGGAGCTGGCCGCTGTGATGACCTCCCTGACCGTGGAGGGCGTCACCGGCACCATGACCTGGAACGCCGACGGCAACACCAACAAGGCCGCCAGCGCCATCCTCTACAAGAACGGTGTGGGCACGCTGTTCGGTGAGGACAGCGGCGCGGCCGAATAAAAAACGCTTCTTCTCCCTTCCTCACATAGCCGACCGCCCTCCCGGCACCGCGCCGGGAGGGCGGGACAGGCGCAACGCACTTGACGCAAAGGAATGACGACTATGACGAATCTGATCCAAACTTTGATAAGCGGGCTGAGCCTCGGCAACATCTACGCGCTGATCGCGCTGGGCTACACCATGGTCTACGGCATCGCCAAAATGCTGAACTTCGCCCACGGCGACGTGATCATGGTGGGCGCGTACAGCGGCATCGTGGCGGTGGCGCAGCTGGGACTGTCCCCATGGGTGACGGTGATCGTCAGCATCGTGGTATGCGCGGTGCTGGGTGTGGTCATCGAGTTCTGCGCCTATAAGCCTCTGCGGCAGGCGGCGCCGCTGAGCGTGCTCATTACGGCCATCGGCGTCAGCTACCTTTTGCAGAACGCGGCGCTGCTGATCTTCGGCTCCCAGCAAATGGCGTATCCCACGCTGGTGAAGCTGCCCGGCTTTACCGTGGGCGGTGTGCAGGTGGACGGCATCACCGTATTGACACTGGCCGTCACGGCGGCGCTGATGGCGGCGCTGACGCTGTTCATCGACAAGACCAAGCTGGGTAAGGCCATGCGGGCGGTGTCCGAGGACAAGGACGCCGCCACACTGATGGGCATCAGTGTGGACAGAACGATCACGCTGACATTCGCCATCGGCTCGGCGCTGGCGGCGTTCGCCAGCATGTTCTACGGCATGACCTATGTGTATATCAAGCCCACCACCGGCGCGATGCCCGGCATCAAGGCGTTCACGGCGGCGGTGTTCGGAGGCATCGGCTCCATCCCTGGGGCCATGCTGGGCGGTATCCTGCTGGGCCTCATCGAGCAGCTGTCCAAGACGTATATCTCCACCCTGTGGGCGGACGCCATCGTGTTCGCCGTGCTGGTGGCAGTGCTGGTGGTGAAGCCCACGGGCTTGCTGGGAAAGCCCATGCAGGAAAAGGTGTGAGGTGAAGGAAATGCAGCTGATACAGAAAAAAAGACAGCGCGCCGATCTCATCACGGTGGCGGCGGTGGCCGTACTGTTCACGGTGATGGCGGTGCTGCTGTATACCGGAAGCCTGACCCGGCAGGTGACAAACATGCTGATCCCCACGGCGGTGTACATCGTCATGGCAGTGTCGCTGAATCTGGTGGTGGGCCTGCTGGGCGAGCTGAGTCTGGGTCACGCGGGGTTCATGTCCGTGGGACTGTTCTCCGGCTGCCTGGTGGCCATCGCACTGTCGGAAACGGCGCTGCCGCTGGGCGTGCGGCTGCCGGTGAGCATGCTGACCGGCGGTCTGACGGCGGCGGTGTTCGGCCTGCTGGTAGGGCTGCCCGCCCTGCGGCTGCGGGGCGACTATCTGGCCATCGTGACGCTGGCCTGCGGCGAGATCATCAAGAACATCATCACAAATCTGAATTTCACCGGCGGCGCGCTGGGCCTGAACACCACTGCCGTCTATGCCGGCGCCAGGGAGCTGCTGCCCTACGGCGCGGTGCTGGTGCTGCTGACGGTGGCGGTGATGCTGAACCTGAAGCGCTCCAAGTACGGGCGGGCTATCATGGCCATTCGGGACAACCGCATCGCGGCGGAGTCCGTGGGCCTGAACGTCACATGGTACAAGCTGGCGGTGTTCGTTATCGCGGCGTTCTTCGCCGGGTGCGCCGGCGTGCTGTACGGCCACTCGCTGGCCAACATCAAGGCGGCGACGTTCGATTACAACATGTCTATCGAGATATTGGTCATCGTGGTGCTGGGCGGCATGGGCAGCGTGCCGGGCTCCGTGATCTCGGCCATCGTGCTGACGGTGCTGCCGGAGGCTCTGCGGGAGGTGGCGGACTACCGGATGCTGGTGTACGCCATCGTACTGATCCTGGTGATGCAGGCCACCAACAACCCCGCCATGAAGCGGTTCTTCGGCTCGCTGCGTGAAAAGCTGACACCGAAGGGAAAGGAGCGTGCGGCGCTGTGAGTGCGAAAACGAAACTGGTGAACCGGCCGTCCACCGTCCTGCTGCCGGAACGCGACATCGACAAATCCCCGGTGCTGGAGTGCGTGGGGCTGGGCGTGACCTTCGGCGGCCTGAAGGCGGTGGAGGATTTTGACCTGACCATCGGCCGCACGGAGATCGCAGGGCTCATCGGGCCCAACGGCGCGGGCAAGACCACGGTGTTCAATCTGCTGACCAAGGTGTACCAGCCCACGGCGGGGGCCATCCTGCTGGACGGTAAGGACACCCACAGCATGACCACGGCGCAGGTGAACAAGGCGGGCATCGCCCGGACGTTCCAGAACATCCGCCTGTTCAATGATCTGACGGTGGCGGAGAACCTGATGGTGGCCATGAACGACTCCGTGCGGTACGGGCTGGCAGGCAGCATCCTGCATTTTCCCAAGTACGCCCGGGAGGAGCGCATCGCCCGGGAGCGGACGGAGGAGCTGCTGAGCATCTTCCACATGGAGTCCCACGCCGATGAGCGGGCGGGCTCCCTGCCCTACGGCGCACAGCGGCGGCTGGAGATCCTGCGGGCGCTGGCGTCCAACCCGTGCCTGCTGCTGCTGGACGAACCGGCGGCGGGCATGAACCCGTCGGAAACGGCGGAGCTGATGGAGAACATCCGCAAGATACGGGATACGTTCCAGATCGCGGTGCTGCTCATCGAGCATGATATGAATCTGGTGATGAACATCTGCGAGGGCATCTGCGTGCTGAACTTCGGACACATCATCGCCAAGGGCACGCCGGCGGATATTCAGGCCGACCCGGCGGTCATCGAGGCGTATCTGGGCAGGAAAAAGGAGGCGAGCGCATGAGCACCGTGCTGCAGGTGGAGAACATCAACGTGTACTACGGCAGCATCCACGCGGTGAAGGACGTGTCCTTCCATGTGGAGCAGGGTGAGGTGGTGACACTGATCGGCGCTAACGGCGCGGGCAAGTCCACCACCCTGAACACCGTGGCGGGTCTGCTGCGCAGCCGGACGGGCAGCGTGCGCTTCATGGACGAGGAGCTGCGCCATGTGCCCAGTCACAGACTGGTGGGGCGCGGTATGGCCCTCGTGCCGGAGGGACGGCGTATTTTCCAGCACATGACGGTGCAGGAAAATCTGGACATGGGAGGCTACTGCCGCAGTGGGGACGTGAGTGCCGACATTGAGAGCGTGTTTGCGCGCTTTCCAAGGCTGAGAGAGCGGCGGAAGCAGGTGGCCGGTACGTTGTCCGGCGGCGAGCAGCAGATGCTGGCCATGGGACGGGCGCTGATGAGCCATCCCAAGCTGCTGATGCTGGACGAGCCGTCCATGGGCCTTGCCCCGCTGCTGGTGGAGCAGATCTTCGACATCATCCGCCAGATCCACGCCGACGGTACCACGATCCTTCTGGTGGAGCAGAACGCGCAGGCGGCGCTGGCCGTGGCCGACCGGGGCTATGTGCTGGAAACGGGGCGCATCGTCACCGAGGGCAGCGGCGCGGCGCTGCTGGAGAGCGACGCCATCCGCAAGGCCTATCTGGGCGGATAAGCCCGACCGCATACGGGCACACAGCCCAGCGCGCCTTTTTGAACCACTTGCCGGACGAGTGGTTCAAAAGGGCTGCTGCCGACGAGAAAAACAAGACAAAAATGGCATCGGATCCATACCGGTGCGTATACTCCGATGCAATAAGGAACCCGCCCATTGAACATGGGCGGGTTCCTTATTGCGCGGTTCCGTTCAGCCTGCTGCGGCGCAGAGCGCCGGGGGCGTATCTCTCTGCATGCGCCTGCACATACCGGTCGTAAGTGATTTTCTCCCGCGTGTTCATGTTGACACGGTGCGCCGGCAGCGGCCATTGCAAAACAGGGAGATCGCAATAGCCGCCGGTCTGGTACCGGACGGTGAATTTTCGGCCTGCTCCAGCAGTCTGATCTCCATGTCGTGTTCCTCCTTCCGATGCCGCGGCGTTTTCCGTTATAGCAGGACGCAGGCGGCGGCGCAAGCGGTTCGCGGGGCGCGGCGGGAGGCGAGCGTTATTGTGGAAGTAGAATAACGCTATTCACGAGTAAGACTTGCGGAAAAGCTAAAAATATTGTATAATAGCTGAAAAAAATTCAGGTACCTTCGGACAGGCGGGGCGGCCCGCCGCAGAGAGGAGAACGATATGGCCACTTTCACCGTGAACGGACAAACCGTTGTCGTGGAGAAGAATCAGAAGCTGATCCGCTATCTGCGGGACACGCTGCACCTGACATCCGTGAAGGATGGATGCAGCGAGGGCGCCTGCGGCACCTGCCATGTGCTCATCGACGGCAAGCCCACCAAGGCCTGCATTCCCCAGACCGATAAGCTGGAGGGCAAGACCATCGTGACGGTGGAGGGACTCAGCGATTGGGAAAAGCAGGTGTATACCTTCGCCTTCGGTGAGGCGGGGGCGGTGCAGTGCGGCTTCTGCATCCCGGGCATGGTCATCTCCGCCAAGGGGCTGCTGGACGGGAATCCCGACCCCACCCGTGAGGAGGCGGCGTTTGCCATCCGCAACAACATCTGCCGCTGCACCGGCTATGTGAAGATCATCGACGGCATCCTGCTGGCGGCCAAGATCTTCCGGGAGGGAAAGCTCCCGGCGGCCTCTGCCGACGACTGGCAGGTGGGCAGCCGCGTCCACCGGCTGGACGTGGAGGAGAAGGTGCTGGGCTACGGCCAGTACCCCGACGATGTGTATGTGGACGGCATGTGCTACGGCGGCGCGGTGCGCAGCCAGTACGCCCGGGCCAGAGTGCTGCGCATCGACACCTCCGAGGCGGAGGCGCTGGAGGGTGTGGTGTGCGTGCTGACCCAGAAGGATATCCCCGGCAAGGTCAACGTGGGGCATCTGAAGAAGGATCAGCCCACGCTCATCGGCATCGGGGAGATCACCCACTATCTGGGCGACACGGTGGCGCTGGTGTGCGCCCGGGATCAGGAGACGCTGGAGGCCGCCAAGAAGCTGGTGAAGGTGGAATACGAGGTGCTGCCGGCGGTGCACAGCCCCGCGGAGGCGGCAGCGCCCGGTGCGCCGCTGGTGTTCGAGGAGGAAGAAAGCAATGTGCAGGCCTACAAGCATGTGTCGCGGGGCGACGCGGCGGGGGCCATTGCCAGATCGAAATATGTACTGACGGAGAAATTCCACACGCCGTGGACGGAGCACGCCTTTCTGGAGCCGGAGTGCTGCGTGGCGCTGCCGCTGGACAACGGCGGCGTGAAGCTGCTGACCACCGACCAGAGCTCCCACACCACTATGCACGAGTGCGCGGCCATGCTGGGCGTGGACTATGAGCACTGTCAGGTGCAGAATATGCTGGTGGGCGGCGGCTTCGGCGGCAAGGAGGACATGTCCGTGCAGCACCACGCGGCGCTGCTGGCCTATGTGGCGCGGGTACCGGTGAAGGTGAAGCTCAGCCGGCAGGAGTCCATCCTCGTCCACCCCAAGCGCCACAGTATGGACATGGAGTTCACCATGGGCTGCGACGAAAACGGCATTATTCAGGGCGTGAAGGCCAGCGTGGTGTCCGACACCGGCGCGTTCGCCTCGCTGGGAGGGCCTGTGCTGGAGCGCGCCTGCACCCACGCGGCGGGGCCCTACGCCTATGAGAATTTTGAGATCGAGGGCCACGCCTACTACACCAACAACCCGCCGGCCGGCGCGTTCCGGGGCTTCGGCGTGACGCAGACCTGCTTCTGCACGGAGACGCTGCTGAACCAGATGGCCGAGCTGGTGGGCATCAGCCCGTGGGAGATCCGCTACCGCAATGCCATCCGGCCCGGCGGCGTGCTGCCCAACGGTCAGATCGTGGACGGCTCCACCGGCCTTGTGGAGACGCTGGAGGCCATCAAGCCCGCCTACGACGCGGCGGTGGCGGCGGGTGACCCGGTGGGCATCGCCTGCGCCATGAAGAACGCCGGCGTGGGCGTGGGTATCCCCGACTGGGGCCGCTGCAAGCTCATCGTGGAACCGGACGGCAAGGTGCATATCTACTCCGGCGCCAGCTGCATCGGGCAGGGACTGGGCACCGTGCTGGTACAGACGGTGGTGACCTGCACCGGCCTGCGGCGCGGCGACGTGGTATACGAGCGGAGCAATACGTGGATCGCACCGGACTCCGGCGATACCTCCGGCAGCCGCCAGACGCTGGTGACGGGTGAGGCCACCCGCCGCGCCTGCGCGAAGCTGAAGGCGGAGCTGGACGGCGGCAAAACGCTGGCGCAGCTGACGGGACAGGAGTTCTACGGCGAGTATCTGGCCAAGACCGATCCCCTGGGCGCGGATGTACCCAACCCCGTGAGCCATGTGGCCTACGGCTACGCCACGCAGATGTGCATCCTCGACCGCGAGACGGGGAAGATCAAAAAGATGGTGGCTGCCCATGACGTGGGCAAGGCCGTGAACCCCCTCAGCGTGGAGGGGCAGATCGAGGGCGGCGTGGTGATGTCCATGGGCTACGCCCTGACGGAGCAGTACCCCATTGACGAGAACTGCCGCCCCACCGCCAAGTACGGCATGCTGGGGCTGTTCCGGGCCAACCAGCTGCCGCAGGAGGAGATCGAGGCCATTGTGGTGGAGAAGCCGGGGCTGGATGTGGCCGGCGGCGCCATCGGCATCGGCGAGATCACGTCTATCCCCACGGCGCCGGCCATCGCCGATGCCTACTACCGCTGGGACGGGGAGCGGCGCTTCGAGCTGCCGCTGGCGAACACGCCCTACGCGCGGAAAAAGTAAAAAATAACACAGGCCGCAGCAGCGCTGCGGCCTGTGACGAGACGACATACGCGGGGCGTTACGGCTTCTGCCCGGTGAGGGCGTTCAGCGCATCGCGGGTGTCCACGTCCGTCAGCTGGCGGGCGGGCACGTCGTACAGCAGCAGGACGTCCTCGTGACGGCGGATGACGGTGCTGCCGCCGTGATCCTCCCGCAGCGCCCGCAGCTCCGGGAAGAAGCAGGCAGGGAACAGGCAGGGATTGCCCCGGACGCCGTTGTGGCCCAGAGCCACGATGCAGGACGGGTGCCGGCAGTAGAAGTCCAGCAGCCCCGCCACGCTGGCCTGCTCCAGCAGGGGCTGGTCGGACACCAGAAACAGCGCGGCGTCGCAGTCGCCCAGGGTGTCCAGCCCCAGTGAGATGGTGTGGCTGATGCCCCAGTCCGGGTGCCGGTTCTTCACAGGCGTGAAGGAGAAGCGCCGGGCGGCCTCCGCCGCCTCCGGGTACTGGGTGACGACGGCTACGCGGCAGAACCGGCCGGGCGGTACGGCCTCCAGCGCGCGGCGCAGGAGCGTTTTGCCGTCCACCTCGGCGGCCAGCTTGTTCCGGCCGAAGCGGGATGCGTTGCCGGCGGCCATGACGACGCAGCCGATACGCAGTTTTTCCATGGAAAGCACCTCCGTGGTGTGACCTTTAGCGGTAGTATACCCGGAAAACGGAAAAGCTGTCAAGAAAAACGGCGTTATACCCCGAGTAGGATAATGAAAAGCCTTTTCAAATTCACGGGTTTGTGATAGGATAGTACAAGTATCAGTATGGCAGATATCTGCCATCAGCACAGCTGTTATCGAGATTGATCTCGTTGATAAGGAGGAGTACCGGAATGGGTGAGGTTGGAAAGAGCCAAGTCAGGGTGGACGCCTTCGACAAGGCCACAGGACGTACCAAGTATTATGAGGATATGATGCCCCGGAACGCACTGTATGTGCGCATCAAGCACGCGGAGATCGCCCACGGCTTCGTGAAGACCGTGGATACCAGCGCCGCCGAGGCCATCGACGGGGTGGTGAAGGTCATCACCTGCTTCGACGTGCCGGACATCACCTTCCCCACGGCGGGCCATCCGTGGTCGATGGATCCGGGCCATCAGGACGTGGCCGACCGCCATCTGCTGAACCGGCATGTGCGGTACTGGGGCGACGATGTGGCGGTGGTCATCGCCGAGGACGAGGTGTCCGCCATGCAGGGCGTGCGGGCGCTGAAGGTGGAGTATGAGGAGCTGCCCTTCGTACTGGATGTCCAGAAGGCCATGGAGGAGGGTGCGCCCCAGCTGCATGAGGGCTTCCCCCGCAACATCCTGAAGCACACCGACATGAAGAAGGGCGACTATCAGGCCGCCATTCAGGAGCCGGGCCTTATGAAAGTAGAGGGCTGGTACGACACGCCCACCGTGCAGCACAGCCACATCGAGAACCACGGCTGCTTCTCCTACGAGGAGAACGGGCGGATCGTGGTGGTGTCCTCCACCCAGATCCCCCACATCATCCGCCGCATCGTGGGACAGGCGCTGGGCCGTCCGTGGGCGGATATCCACGTTATCAAGCCCTATATCGGCGGCGGCTTCGGCAACAAGCAGGACGCGCTGTACGAGCCGCTGTGCGCCTACTGCACCACGCAGGTGGGCGGCCGCCCCGTGCGCGTCGACTGCTCCCGGGAGGAGACGTTCGTGTCCAACCGCGTCCGCCACGCCATCCGGTTCCACATTGTGTCGTGGCTCCGGAAGGACGGCACGTTTGCCGCCCGGAAGGTGGAGTGCTTCTCCAATCAGGGCGCTTACGCCTCCCACGGACACTCCATCGTGGCCAAGGCCATGGGCTCCTTCCCCCAGCACTATCCCTGCGACAACATGGAATGCGACGCTTGGACGGTGTTCACCAACCGCCCCGCCGCCGGCGCCATGCGGGGCTACGGCATGCCGCAGGCGTCCTTTGCCGATGAGTCCAACGTGGACGACTGCGCTAGGGCGGTGGGCATGGACCCGCTGGCCTTCCGGATGCAGAACATCATGCCCCAGGGCTACGAGGACGGGTTCAGCCACAACGTCAACTACAACGACTCCTTCCGTGAGTGCATGGAGGCGGGCCGGAAATACATAGACTATGACCGGAAGATGGCGGAGTACGCCAAGGAGACGGGGCCCATCCGCCACGCGGTGGGCATGGCCACGTTCTGGTACAACACCGCTGTGTATCCCATCTCGTTGGAGACCTCCAGCAACCGGATGCAGCTGAATTTGGACGGCACCGTGACCATGCAGTGCGGCGAGACGGAGATCGGACAGGGCGCCGACACCGCCTACGCCCAGATGACCGCCGATGTGGTGGGCCTCAAGAGCTATAAGGACGTGCATGTGGTGTCCTGCCAGGACACGGACATCACCCCCACGGGTCTGGGCGCCTACGCCAGCCGCCAGACCTATACGGCGGGCTTTTCCATTCGCCAGACCGGCCTGCTGCTGAAGGAAAAGATCCTGCAATACGCCACCGACCTGACCCGTCAGGCGGTGTACAACATGGACATCGTGGACGGCAACATCGTCCGCAATACCGATGGCAAGGTGTTGATGAGCCTGAGGGAGCTGGCCATGACGGCGCAGTACAACGCCGCCAAGAGCGAGCACATCACCGCCGAGTCCACGTTCACCATCCGCAACAACGCCTACTCCTTCGGCTGCACCTTCGTGGACATCGAGGTGGACATTCCCATGTGCAAGGTGACGCTGCGGGACATCGTCAACGTACACGACTGCGGCAAGCTCATCAACCCGGCGCTGGCCGCGGCGCAGGTACACGGCGGCATGTCCATGGCCATCGGCTACGGCATGGGCGAGCAGCTGCTGTTCGATGAGAAGAACGGTAAGCCGCTGAACAACAATTTGCTGGACTACAAGCTGAGCACCATTATGGACCACCCCCATCTGGAGGCGCAGTTCATTGAAAACGCTGAGCCGACATCGGCCTTCGGCACAAAGGCACTGGGCGAGCCGCCGGCCTGCTCCGGCGCACCGGCCATCCGCAACGCCATTCTCAACGCCACCGGCGTGGCCATCGACCAGAACCCCATGAATGCCCACATCCTCTTCAAGCGCTTCAGCGAAGAGGGACTCATTCAGGACTGAGGAGGGACGAGCTATGTATGATATGTTGGCACTGTACGAGGCCAAGGACGTACAGGACGCGGTGCGCCTGCGGCTGGAGCACCCCGAGGCGCAGATCATCGCCGGCGGCACCGATGTGCTGGTGCAGATGCGCGAGGGTAAGCGCGCCGGTAAGGCACTGATCTCCATTCAGAAGTGCGATGAGATGCGGGGCGTGTCTATCGACGCCGAGGAGAATATCCGCATCGGCAGCCTCACCAGCTTTACCCACATCACCAACGATCCCATCATCCAGCGGTATATCAACGTGCTGGGCGAGGCGGTGGACATGGTGGGCGGCCCCCAGATCCGCAACGCCGGTACCATCGGCGGCAACACCTGCAACGGCGTGACCTCCGCCGACTCCGCCTCCACGCTCCATGCGTGGGAGGCCATCGTGGAGATCACCGGCAAAAACGGCGTGCGCCGTGTGCCTATCAGGGATTTCTATATCAAGGCGGGTACGGTGGATCTGCGGGTGGAGGACGGCGAGATCCAGACGGCCATCCTCATCCCCAAGACGTCCTACGACCGGACGTGGGGACACTATATTAAATATGCCATGCGCAACGCCATGGATATCGCCACGCTGGGCACCTCCGTCAACGCCCGGCTCAGCCCCGACGGCGGGACGTTTGAGCGGGTGCGTATTGCCTTCGGCGTGGCCGGCCCCGTGCCCATGCGGGCGGAGAATGCGGAGGCGTTCATCAACGGCAGGGCCGTGACGCTGGAGAATATCGAGGAGTTCGGCCGCAAGGTGCTGGAGGACATCAATCCCCGCGATTCGTGGCGTGCCAGCAAGGCGTTCCGCAGCCATATCGCCGTGGAGAGCGCCAAGCGGTGCCTGATCGAGTCCGTGAAGCTGGCAGGAGGTGTGCTGTAATGGCCAAGAGACAGTATCAGCTTGTGACCTGCACCATCAACGGCAGGGAAGTGGAGCAGATGGTGGACGTGCGCGCGTCCCTGACCGACATGCTCCGGAACGATTTTCACCTGACCAGCGTGAAAAAGGGCTGTGAGGTGGGCGAGTGCGGCGCGTGCAACGTGCTCATCGACGGCGAGTGCTTCAACTCCTGCCTGTATCTGGCGGTGTGGGCAGAGGGAAAGCATATCACCACGCTGGAGGGGCTGATGGGCCCCAACGGCGAGCTGTCCGACATCCAGCAGGCGTTCATGGAGGAGACGGCCATCCAGTGCGGTTTCTGCATCCCCGGCTTTCTGATGACGGCGGTGGAAATTCTGGATCGCGGCGTGCTGTACAGCGACGACGAGCTGCGCAAGCTGCTGAGCGGCCACCTGTGCCGCTGCACCGGCTATGAGAATATCTTCAAGGCGGTGAAAAAGACCATGCTGCGCCGGCTGGGCAAGCTGGACGATCCGTTTTTGAATACCTGAGAGCAAAAAACAGCGCCCCGAACCGTAAGGCTCGGGGCGCTGTGAGGTTTTATGGAGAAGTCAGGGCGTATTGCTGCGCCCCAGAAGATAGTCGGCGGAAACGCCGTAATAATCCGCCAGCTTCAGCAGGTGCCGCAGCGGCAGTTCGTTGGCGCCCCGCTCGTAGCGGGCGTACATGGTCTGGGATGTGCCGAGGATATCGGCGATGTCCTGCTGCGTTTTGTCGTGATCCTCCCGCAGATCCCGCAGCCGCCGCTGATAGGGAAAGCCCATACTGCACCACTCCTTTGGCAGTATTGTAACCAGTAAAGATATTTACTATTGATTTTAGTAAATATCTTTACTAAAATAGGAGGATAAACAGAAAGGAAGTGGGGCAATGGCGGACTATAAGAAAATGTACCTGACGGCACTGGATGCCATGGAACGGGCAATGGAACTGCTGGCAGAGGCGGAACGGGCATGTGAGGAAATATACATACAGACAGACACGGCGGAAAGCGGGGCGCAGTTGCTTCCGTTCCCGGAAGATAAGCGAGAGAAGAAAAGATAAAAAAACAGAGTCCCCGGCCGCAGGCCGGGGACTCTGTAACACATATCCTCCCTTACGGTTCAACGGGCACGATCAGACTGCCGAAGCGGATGTGATCCACCTGCGTGATGTCGATGGGCGCCGTGAAGGGCTGGATCCAATAGGCAAAATCGTGATAGCCGTCGCCGGAGCTTCTGCCCAGCGGGACGCTGCTGCCGTCTTTGAGCACCACCTCCCAGCCTTCCCTGACCTCACAGCACTTCTCCTCGCGCTCCACGCAGTCGGGGTACTCCACATCCACATACAGCGGATCGTAGCGGTACTCGAACTCCAGACTCAGGGCGGAGATGTTGAAGTAGTCCGGATAGATCATGCGGCCCGGGTCGGCGCTCTCCTCCGTCAGACCGGCGGCATCGATGTGCAGCGTGGGGTGCTCCTGCGCCGGGGGCAGGTCAAAGCGCCAGTCGCCCTCCAGCAGGACGGTGTACTCGTGGTCATCGTTCTGCACGGAGATGTTGTGGATGTTCACGGACTTGGGGGTATCGTCGGTGAAATCCACCCAGATGGGGGCGTCGGGCCGGTAGGGATCGGGGTTGCGCTGGCCCTGTCCGTGACTGCTGAGCCAGACCACCGTTTCCAGCACATTGTCGCCGGGCGTATCGTCATACCACGCGGCGTTCCAAAAGTAGAGGGGCGTTTCATCGCAGCCAGCCACCTGCAGAACGTCGGGGTCAAGGGTGCCGCTGTCCAGCACGGAGAGCTGGAGCCAGCCCTCATCGGGGTCGGGGATGTGCAGCGCCGTGCCTGCCGGGGCCTCGACCCGCAGGCGCAGGTAGTAGTTGTGCTTGTCGCAGATGGCGGCCACCGGTGTGATGGTGGTGCCGTGGCTGGTGACGGGGGCGGGGAGATCGGTGGTGCCCAGCGTCTCCATGACCTGCCGCTGGCTCTCGTTCAGCTGGCCGAAAAAGCCGCTGAAGGCGTCGGCAACGCCCAGCTTGGCGGCGGCCACGGTGGCGATACACAGCACCGCTGCGATGGCGGCCGCCAGCATCATGCGGGTCATGCGGCGGATGGGGCGCGTGCCGTGAGTGTCCTGATTTGCCTGAATTCTGTCCATCGTCAACTCCTTGATCCGGCGGAGGTCGGCGGCTCTGTCCTCCGGCAGCGGTACACTGTCGTCATGCAGTCCGCGCATCAGCTCGTAGATATCGTATTCCATACCGTACCTCCTTTTTCCGATACTTCGTCGTATGGTACCTCCCGCAGCAGGAAGGTCTTCAGCTTTTCGCGTCCCCGGCGCAGCCGGGACTTGACGGTGGACTCGTTGAGCCCCATTTCCCGGGCGATGTCGCCGATCCTCTGGCAGTAATAGTAGAAGCGGAGAAAGACCTCCCGGTCTGACGGCTCCAGCGACAGCAGCGCCAGCTGCACACGGGTCGTCCGCTCCTTCTCTGTCAGCGCTGTCTCCGGTGTGCGGTCGTCCACGATGACCGCGTCCTCCGGCAGCGGCTGCTCCGGTACGGCCCGGCGGAGCCGGTCGCGGGCGGCGTTGCGGGCCACGGCGCTGAGCCATGGGCGGGCCGCGCCGCTGTGCACCTTTCCGGCGTTGTTCCAGAGGGAGAAAAACACGTCGGAGGCTGTCTCCTCCACGTCGGATTCGGCCAGAGCCGTGCCGAGGATGCCGCGGATGACGGCGCTGACATACGCGCCGTAGCGGTCGATGAACCACGCCAGCGCCTCCTGTGAGCCGCGCTGCATCTGGCGCAGGGCCTGTTCCTCTGTCAAAGCGTTCACTTCCTTTACGGGGGACTGTTTTCTTGACGGCCGTCATCTATCATAACGCAAAACAAGCCGAAAAGGTTGCAAGGGAAATGAAAAACGCAGGAAAAATAAAAAAGAGACACGACTTAGTCGTGCCTCTTTTTGGCAGCGGGAGAAGGATTCGAATTTGTGGGGACGTGTTTTTCCTTGTAAAATGCAGAATAATCCAATTCGGGAAACCCTTGAAAATACAAGGCTTTCCTCGTCTATGGTATAATCATGCACAACCTTGTAAAATTGTGTTTGGGGTATTTGTAGGGGTAAAAATAGGGGTATGGCTTTTTCCAACAAATGCCATTTCGGAACATGGGCGGCGCGGTGACTCCTCTCCCATACCCCTTTCCCGCATATACTCTCATACATGATGAAGTACATAGGATGATATGATAGAGAAGTATACTGAACCACGCGCGCAAATAACGCGCGCACGCGAGGAAGGCCAGGAGAAACGCCGACGGAATCTCTGTGTCCAGTCGGAAAGGAAGAGGGCAAAAATAGGGGCGAAAAAAGTCCGTTACGATATTTATTCTTCGCAGACCGCTATGAGGCCATCGTGTGGATCTGCAAAAACCAGCTGGGGCGTCGCAACCAGACGGATGCACAGAAAACGTATCTGATCGGACGGCAGTACGAGGCCCAGAAGATGACGCAAGGGGGCGACAGAAAATCAAGTTCCCAGAATGGGAACTTGAAAAATGCCAGAACATCAGAACTTGTCGCAAAAGAGCATCGTATGAGGAAGAGGAGTGTACTCCGAGCCGCCAAGTTCTCCAAGGGTGTCGATGCCGCCGAGAAGATCGAGAGCGGCGCACGGGATGCGATCCTCTCGGGTAAGAGCAAGGTGCCATAGACTCAAAGAGAATGTAATTCTTCTGACGGACGGCTATATTGGAATAAATAATTTCTGGGACAGTTAATGTAGTAATTACTTGGCGGAGAAGTAAACAGCATCACTTACGAGGATATGGGCAAAATAATTTGATAAATGCACATTGTGTGATGCATTGAATTGTGCAAAACGTAGAATAAATAATAAATAGATGCATTATGATTGATTATTCAACTGTTTGCGTGTTACTATTATGGCACAGATACACATCTTTCTCTGTGCCATGTGTTTGTAGGGGGAGATGGGATTGACTTGAAAGAAAGGGGTCAGAAAGCGATGGCTGTTATGGCAAGAAAAGTTGATGCCGGGTTTGTGGTGGCTCCAGATAAAAGCGCTAAGTTTTTGAGTAAGAGCGCTTCCTCTAACTCATTTACGGAGGCCATGAATAGGGCGAGACGTAATGTGCAAGACTTTGAGAAGAGAGAAGTAAAAAGGAAGTAAACAAATGGATATAGGGTCATTGATCACCGATGATTTTGTTATGGAAGTCGTTCTTGATGATGCGGCTTCCATATTTTCTGGATTTTCATGTGGGAACCCCTCGATCGATAGCTATTTTAGGAGAGAAGCTGCAAGTGACGCAAAAAATGTTTGTTACGCTTATACTTGTAAAAAAGCAGAAGATGCGATTGGGCTGGCAACACTCTGCTGCTCTGGTATCAATATAAACAGCGGAGAATTGGTAAAGATAATCCCTGCAATTAAGGTGGACTATTTTGCTATTTCAGGGATGTATCAAGACGTGCTGTTTCCTGGAGCGAAAGCAGACGAACATTTCTACATAAGTGACGCTTTTTTGTGTGAACTTATCAATGAAGCTCGTAAAATTGCGGGGCTGTATGTCGGCGCAACTCACATGATTTTGTACTCTGTTCCAACTGCGGTGCATTTTTACGAAAGAAATGGCTTTGAAAGGTTTTCGGAGTTTATGAAACCAGAGAACGAGAGATTCTTGGATGGATGCACACCAATGTATATGCCTCTTTAAGTATTCAGATGCCGTATTAGAAGAATTTAAAAGGCCCACCCTCAGCAGGGTGGGCCTTTTCCTGTACTTCTACATATTTGCAGGGACGTGCACAGAGCAGAGTTGTCCGCCGAGCATGAGACCGACGGCCAGACCATACTTCATATCATCCTGCAGCGCGGTACCCGTTTGCATCAACGCGCATTTTACCTGCGTCTCCAGTGCCGAGATGTCCTGCTCAAGGCCGCTGAATCGTCCTATCAATTTGGATGCCATGGCAGCCCACCTCCTTCACTTGCGCTTGCCGCCGGCATCGGGGCCGCCAGAGCGCACCTGATACGGATCGGTCCCGTATCGGAACGCATACAGCGGGCATGACGGCTCCTGACAGGCGTCCACACGGTGCGGCTTGCCTAAACAGCACTCCGCCAGACAGTAGGTAGAGATCGCCCGCAAGGGCGTTTCAGGCCGCCGCATTATCGTATCCCCCAGCGCTCCAGCTGCTTTTCCAGCTCGCTGCGCTGGCTCTGGAGAGAGCAATACCGGGTGGTACGCTGTGAGTCGCTCAGCGCATTGGCTGCCACGCCGTGTCGATTGCGGCGCGCAGCTTCTTCCTCCGCGTCCGCCTTTGCCCGGCAGAACTCCGATTCGTTGGGACAAAGCACGTTGATCCATATCCTCGTGCCATACCCGGGTATCTCCTCCACGAGAAAGGCGGGATTGCCGGAAAAGGAATACCCTACACCGCCAAAGAAAGCGAGTCCTCCGTAGATGTCTTTTCCTTTAATCGCGCCCAGCTTGGCGCGCTCCGCCTCCGCTTTCCACGCTTCCCATGCGGAGAAGATGCGGGCATCTACATATACCCGTATCACGGGACAGTAATCCAAGCCACGGCGCTGCACATCCTCTTCAAAGTACGGCTCGTTTCCATCTTCTCCGCCGGCATCGCGCCACGCCTGAAGTGAATAGCTTTTGATAGAGCTGCGATAGTCGTCACCGCGATTCTGACCCAAGAAATAATCTGTTCTCATATTCTCTTGCTCCTTTCAGCCCTGACGGGGCATTTTTGTTTCTCAACGGGTTTTCTCAGCCTCCCGCTTTTCCTCCTCGGTCATTTTGGCATATCGCCGCGCCCAAAAGTCGATGTTGGCCTGCTTCTTTCGCTCCCGCACTCCGGGGCGCTGAGAATATGCCCTCATGTATGCCCGCTGTGCGGCCTTCGCCTGTTCCTCGCGGGTCAGCTCTGCCATAGCTACACACGCTCCTTTCCTGCAAAAGTAAACCGGCTGACGGGTATAAAAAAGCGCACGAAGTCCCCGCGCATACTCCGCTGGGTTCTGTGGCGTTTGCCTTTTCCCCATTTGGAGCCTACGGCCACCCTGTTATGGCCATGCGCTGTCGGTTTCTTCGCACGTTTCCGCTTCCTATCCGCCAGCCGGTATTCAGTTGGCCGCCTGTTTATATCCCGCCGACGGCTGCGGTCAAAAGGACTATCGTACAAACAAGCAGTTTGCGGTTGGGGAATGCGGCACATTCCCCTATTCACAGTATAACAGAGGTAAAGTAAAAACACAAGATATGGATATAGAAAAGCGAGTATAAACAATATGTTGCGATTTGGATATTTTTTGCATACTTTGACGAAGAAAGGGAGGGGGTATTTGCCCTCTCCCTTTTTCGGAATCATCGATTGTCCAACGGAACTACCGCCAGAGTTTTACCAAGCGGAGCCAGTACCTTCAGTATCGTATCGATCTGCGGGCTGGTGACGCCGGCCTCCATTCGCGCAATGACCGGCTGCTTGACGCCGCTCAGTTCCTCAAGGCGCTTCTGGCTGATACCCTGCTCCTGCCGCGCTTTGATAAGCTCCCCAATCAACGCAACGCGCAGGTTGCTCTCGGAGATCTCCTCCGGTGTGTAAAGCTCCGTCCGTACATCCTCCCAGCTTCTTCCAATGGCCGGATTACTCATAATCAGCACCCCTTTCTAACAGGTCTGCAAGCTCTCTTTTTGCCTTCTCAATCTCTCGTGCCGGAGTTTTCTGCGTTTTCTTGATGAAGTGATGCAAAAGCACATATCCGTCGCCCGTCCATGCAACGAACAAAATGCGGTTTCGCAGCGGGCGCAGCTCCCATATCTCACCATCGAGATGCTTGATATAGGGCTCTCCGGCCTGCGTACCGTACACGCGCAGAATTTCAATATAATCGTTGATCTTATTGGCATTGATACGGCTGTTTTTATCTGTTTTTGCAGTCAGCTCTTTCAGATACTCGAAGACAGGTTCGTTACCGCTGCGGTCACGGTAGAAGAAAATCTTATGCACGGTTATCCTGCCCCCTTTCATCCTCAGTATACGCAAAAGTTATTGTACTGTCAAGTACTTTTGAGTTATCATCACGCAAAGGGAGCGTGCTTTCCTTCATATACTCCCATGTACAAATCGGAACATCCGTCCGGCGGGGAGAGTTTCGGGGAGGGGTAGTTACTTTCTTCAACTCCGTATTGTAAACCACCCCCGCCCTTGCGCTGCATACACCCTGCATGCTGCATGGAGCGCTGGTATGGCTGACCGCGTTCGCCTGGTGTGAGATTAGTCTATGTCGCGCAAGCTGTGCATAATGGCATGATAAAGGGTCGGATTTCAAGTCCGAACCACGCTTATACCCTTCTCACTGCGCGAATTTCAAATCCAAGCAGTGGGGTGAGAGTGAGCGCTGCGGTGGTCTTGCGTGTCATTTTCCGCGCAGTGTGCCGTGTGTTTTCCGTGTTATGTGGCTCTTTGCTGAGAGAGTGGATATGCTTGCTTGTGGGCAGAAGAAAGAGAGTACCCGCCGCATGGCAGGTACTCTCTCTGTGTGCATTGTGCGCGGTGGGTCACTCTGCTCGGCTGCTGACCCTGTCCTTGACCTCGGCGGTGAACTCTTCCAAAGCCTGCATAATGTCCTTATCACGCATGGCCATAATCTCATTGTTCAGTCGCCCAAGAAAGGCATCGCGCTCTGCGGTGGAGAGTGTGCGGGACTGACATATCATCTTCCGCACCGTGTCGATGCAATCATCGATGCGGCGGGACTTCTCTACGCGCTGGGCCTCCTCCAGATAAGCGCCGCAGGGATCGCGGTCACCTTCAAACTCGCCGCCGGTCATCAGATGGTAAGACTCCAGTGCATCTCCCAACACATTCGTGATAGTCAGGAGCAGATCGCCGATGGCCTCCGCATCGTTCTGCACCCAATGCTGATAGTCCGTGGGGTGTTCGCCCCAGTACTGCATCAAAAGGTGCAGCAGCATACGCCAGGGGCGCTCAAAGTCGGGCATCGTCTCGAAAAGACCTTCGCGGATGGTGTGCCGCTCAGCGGCAGTGAGAGGGTATACAACAGTCATAATTTCCTCCTTGTTTCATCGGCGGAAGGCTGGTACAATAGCTGTACCGGCCTCCCTGTGGCGGTTGGTGTTCAAGCTCCTCTGTGTCGTGCTTTGGTCGGCGTAGGCACAGGGGGCTTTTCTATTGCGTCCAGCAGCGTCAGCACCCAGCGGGTAAGCTGAATCGCTCCGGCGGTCATGATGAGATACAGCATCGGCAGCATCTCCGCAGTCACATTTTTCGCCAGGGTCGAGGTTGGCTCCGCATCGACGGCAAACGCGGTAGTAGCTCACGACACACCGCCTGTTCTCTTGAGAGACTCCGCACGCTTGGCGCTGCAGATGGGACAGTAGATGGCCGTTCCATACAGATCGCTCTGTCCGTCGCTGAAAACCTCGCTGATGTCCACACGATGCTCCTTTCCGCAGACCGGGCAGGTGGTGTAAACGTTGTCATTCTCGATGTAGAGCTTGAAGCCGAATTTTTTGAGATAAAACACTTTAATTTCCTTTCCGCGGCCTTACATGGCCGCTTTCCTGTTTTCCGCCGTGCTGGCGGAGGGTTTTACGCTTACTTGGTTGTGGGGGTATGTTTACCCTTGGCGTGGTGCATCCGGCTCCAACGCGCTTGTTGAGGCACCGTTTTTTGCCAAAGAATGGCTTTCTATGCCTCTCTTGCTGCGGTGAGGGTTTTTCCCGAAGCGGTAGATATGCAGCGCGCATTCGGCGCATGGGCACAACCGAACTTCAAGCGCGGAGTCGCAGCAGCAGTCCAGACATTTCATGCGGATGCTTTTTAACGGTGTAGGCGTAGTCTTCACCTCCCTTCAAATTTTCAGATCCGGGCGGCTCAAGCAACGCTGAACCGCCGGACGGTGCTCGTCTTGGTAAACTGTGCCGCCAGATCAGGCAGTGCCTTTTTCAAGGCGGTGGTGTCAATGCGGCTGCTGGTGACGGGCTTCCATACGGCTTTCCAGTCACTGCCGGTCAGGGTGTTCACGCCGGCGGCGGTCATTTCGGCCTTGATGGCATCCTGAATGGTGTCGATTGCGGCGGCCAGCTCGTCGGCCATGCGGCGCAGTTCCCGCAGCTCATGAATCTGGGAATCAAGATTTTTGGCAAGCATAGTGTGTACCTCCGTTCATTTTGTTGGGGTCGGGCAGCGTCGGAAATGTATTGTGCCCACTGTTTCAGGGCTTTTCGTCCGTATGTCTGCCGCCCGATTATGGCTTGTTTAAGTCCGCCCCTGTTGCCTTTCGGTGATTAAAATATACACCATATTTCTGTGTATGTCTATTGGCAATATACACAAACTTTGAGTGTTTGTTGTGTGCACATTATACACTTGACACCTGTGCATATTTGGTGATAAAATAAGGGGTGATAAAGGAGGTGGACAAATGCCTGTCCGTTTTAAAATCGATGTATTGGCTGAGTTGAAAAAGAAAGGTTTTTCCAGCTACAAAATGCGGCAAGAAAAGCTCATGGGCGAGGCCACAATTCAACAGTTACGCAAAGGTGAACTTGTCTCTTGGGAAAACATAGGCCGCATTTGTGCTATGCTTGACTGCCAACCAGGGGACATTTTGGAATACGCTGAAAGCTGAATACTTTCCCGCCCTTGACCCCAGCGGTCAGGGGCGGCTTTTCATCCTCTCCAGCAGAAGGGCATTTTGCCGTGCCTGACGAGTGCGGGCCTCCGACAAGGCCGCCGACTCGGCCTGAGCCGCAGCATGACGCAACTCCTCGCAGCGCACACCACGAACGAAGGCCACGGCGCTGACGTGACGCTCCACCAATGTGGAGAGCCACTGGCGAGAGCCTTGCTGCCACTCACGGCTTTCATCGCCGGTACGAGGGCCAAATGAACCCTTGGGCGCGGTGTTCCCAAACAAGGGCGCGGTATCGGGTAGATCCTGCGGGCGAATGCCGCTGGCCAGGTAGAGCTGCACGGCGGACTGGGCAAGGTCTGAAAACGCCACCCGCCGGACTTCGCCGGCATGACCATCCCGGACAATGATCGCATTGTCCGACCAATGCAGGTCAGCCGGCGTCAGGCGCAGTAACTCTACGCTGCGGAGTTCGGTGGTAAGCAGGAAAATGACGATGGCGTAGTTGCGTGGGTAGGTGGCAGCCTTGGCGTTTTGGGGACGTTCGTATGTATAAAGCCGCCGGAGTTTCCAGTCGTGGAGCGTGATATATTCCGCCGGCGGCAGGTCGCTCACCGTTGGGATCAGGCGCTTCAAGACTGGATTTGCCTGATACCATCCATGCTCGCACGCCCAGTCGAAGAAGGCGCGGAGCTGACGCAGGTACTGAGCGATTGTCCGCTCCCTGCAGCCGCGGGATTCAAGATTGCCCCGCCAAAGGAGCACCTCAGCGTAAGACGGAATATCAGACTTGTCCTCATTCGCGCCAAAGAAGCTGGTAAAGTCTGCCAGTGTGCTGGCGTATGCCTCGACGGTGCGAGATAATCGTCCCTGCTCCTCCAGATCGCGTAGCCACGCGGCGCTGGCCGCCTCCAGTCGTTCAACGGGTGTGGCGTATGTAGAGTTGTGCACAACAAGCCCTCCTTTATTTTTTGTTTATGAATTGGAGTGGAAATGCTCCCAAGTTATAGTCTACCGGCAACAGGTTATTTTGTGCGTGACTACGACAAAATTTTATAACTTTATTGAGTTGAAGCGCGTAGTCCGCACCCCATTTTGGGGTACCCCCGCTCTCACTGGTGCCCCAAAACGGGGTACCCCTCCTCACCGTTTCACAGATGCCCTACCCCAAAACAGGGTACCAGTGAGCAAATAGCCGCCGTAGACCCTACCCCAAAATGGGGCAGTATACCTACAATATAGCCATGTGTGGGGCATGAAAGAATTGTCCTTCCTATGGACATTACGGCGGGGAAAGATCACGAAGCATCCCGCTACGCCAGTTCTCGAAGCTGAAGCGAAAGCGGTTGGCGGCAAATTGCGCTTTTGGCTCAAAATCAGACGGACTGTTTAAGGACGAGATAAAGCCGGCACGCTCCAGCTCTCGGCGGTGGCGTTCAAACGAAGTTGCGGCGATTCCGTATTTCCGCACAGCGGTCCCTTTGGAAAACGCGAAATCATTTTTGGAGCCCGCTTCCATCGCCATGCACAAATATAAGTACTTTGCGCCGGTGCTTAGTTCCTGAAATTGCGTGTTCATCAGCAGAGAGTTACCCACCTGAATGAAACGGCCGTTTGTTTTGCTGCCTGGTGCCTTGTTGGTAAGCCACGGCTTAAGGTCTGCTTCGCCGCTGAATCGCTTTTTCCTGGCCACGGCTTGTCCTCCTTACATATTGGCCACCATTTTGGCCGGATTATCCGAATCCATCCACCTGTCATCCATCCTTCTTCCCGCCGCCGGACTGCTCCTCCAGCCACCGCTGCAAGCCGTCCACAGGGATGATGATCCGCCGGGGTGTGACGCGGATCGCTGGGAAGTCCTCCCGGTTGCAGAGTTCATAAGCCGTGGGCTTGCTGATGCCCAAAGCCTCCGCCAATTCATCGACGTCAATAGCGCGCTTCTGAAATCCAATATTTTCCATATTCTTCCTCCTTTTAAAAATTCTTTCCCTTCGGTATTTCGTATTCTAATCGCCGTGTCAAGGGACTTTAGTGCGCCTGAGAAAAATTTTTTGCTGCTGAGTGCAACAGCAAGAAAGCGTTTTCCCTCTCGACAAAACAAGTATACCGTGATATAATGGAATTGTAAATTACTTCAAAATTCTTTTTGCGAGGTTATTTTCGAATGAACGGAATTTATAATTCTAAAATGTACAAAAAAGAGATGGCAGGCCGCATAATGACCGCACGAGAAGCCGCTGGGCTGACCCGACAGCAAGTGGCCGATGCCATAGGAAAGCGCATGGATGGGACATTTTCAGTTGATGTTCTGAAGCAATGGGAATACGGAACGAACCGCGTTCGTGTTGATTTGATCCCGCTACTCTGTGAGATACTCCATGTGGACACCGGGTATTTGTTCGGAGAGTATCCGCAGTTCACCCGACAGCTTTGTGATGTGCAGAGTGTCACTGGACTTTCAAAGAACGTTGCAGAAAAGCTCATTGGACATAGATACCACGACGGCGATGACGAATGGCCCGATGAAGTACCGAAGGATGCCATGTTTCTTTCCGAAACGACAGAGGCGTTAAATATTTTGTTTGAAACAAAATCATTTGCGGCCTTGTTGTCCAGAGCAAAGGAGTGTCGGAAGTTGGGGCAATCCCCAACGATGGCGGAAAGCGTATCTCAGACGGTTGGGTCGATCTGGCCGTATATGTCGCCTTTATTTCAGGAAGCGACCGCCCAAAAAATGGGCGTAGATGTGGTGGAGTTGGATGATAGCTTTAGGCGGATTGACGAAAAGCAGAAAGACTTTTTTGATGGCTTGTCGGAGGACTCGAGGCGTGAACAGCGTGACCTGGCCATATTTAATTTTCAACGTGCAGCTACACGAGTGGCTGAAGAACTTATTGAGATTCGGGAGGTAGAGCAGCATGCCGAGAAAGCGTAATGCCAGCGGAGCCGGAAGCATCCGGCAGCGGTCGGATGGTCGATGGGAAGCACGGATCACCGTGGGCACCGACCCGGGTACAGGCAAGCCCATCCGCCGGAGTATCTACGGCGATACACAGAAAGAAGTGCTCGTGGCCATGCGCGATGCACAGAAGAGCGTTGATGATGGGCTTTACATAGAGCCAACGCGCCTGACACTCGCGCAATGGTTGGACATTTGGCAGCGCGACTATCTTCTGTCGCAGAAGTACGGCACGGTCAAGACCTACAGGGCTCAGATCGCGACGCACATCAAACCCGCCCTCGGTGCCGTGAAGCTGAATAAGCTCACGCCCCATCTTATTCAGGGCTTTTATAATGACCTGCTGACCCGTGGCCGCACTGTCCCCAAACGAGACGAAGCGGGGAGAATTATCAAAAAGGATGGTATTGCGGTCACGGAAACAGCTCCGCTCAATGCAAAAACTGTGCGGAATATCCACGGGGTACTTACAAAGGCACTCTCTCAGGCGGTGAAGCTGGGCTATATCGCACGCAATCCCTGCGACATGGTAGACTTACCCCGTGTGGAAAAGACGGAGATCGTCCCGCTCACGGATGCACAGGTGAAGGCGTATCTTGCCGCCACAGACGGCGATACAGATTATGGCGACATGCTGAAGGTGATCCTGTTCACCGGCCTGCGCGAGGCGGAGGCGCTGGGCCTGACATGGGACTGTGTGGACTTCGATAGAGGGACGCTCAAGATCTGCAAGCAGCTTCAGAAGCGTCCGGCGGAAGCGGGAGGTTTTCAGTTTGCCTCGTTGAAGAATGACAGGACGCGCATCCTACATCCGGCTCCGTTCGTGATGGACATTCTTCGCACCGTCAGAAAAAAGCAGGCGGCGCGTCGATTGCTGGCCGGAGGCGCGTGGCAGGACTGGCAGGACGCAGCCAAGCAGTATGCGGCCTGTCGGCTGGTGTTCACCAATGCATTGGGCGACCACCTCCACCCGCAGAGGCTCTATGACCATCACAAAAAGATCGCAAGGGAAGCGGGTGCGCCGAATGCCCGCGTTCACGATCTTCGGCATACCTTCGCCGTCCTCTCCCTCCAGAATGGCGATGATGTGAAAACCGTGCAAGAAAATCTGGGCCACGCCACAGCGGCATTTACGCTGGATGTGTACGGCCATGTTTCGGAGCGTATGAAAGAAGATAGCGCAGCCCGAATGCAAGGGTATTTTGAGAAGCTGGAGCGTGCATAAAAAGAACTCCGTCGGTCAATGTCGATCGGCGGAGTTTTTATGCCATTTGCACTTTAACGAGATAAAGTTCCGGGCGTGATTGGGGTAAACTTAGGGGTAAAATGGTTTTATCCAAAATTATATTCAACTTTTCGTCACCTAAAAGCCGACAAAAACAAGAAAAACCACCGAAAGCAATACACTTTCGGTGGTTTCCTTTGGCAGCGGGAGAAGGATTCGAACCCTCACATACGGAGTCAGAGTCCGCTGTGCTACCTTTACACAATCCCGCTATGTTCTGACGAACAAAAACTATTATACAGGTTTTGGGACATTTGTCAATACCTTTTCGCGGTCTGCCGGAGAAAAAATCGCGCATGGCCCTCCAGAGGGGGGAGAGGGCCATGCGCGGAGAGGGAGGCGGTTTACTTGGCCTGCTCCAGATCGGCGCCGGTCAGGTACTTGCCCAGCGGCTTGTAGGCGATGGCGAAGATCACCAGCGTGATGGCGATATTGGGCAGCATGTAGGCCAGATTGTACAGAAGGGAGTAGAACCAGGGGCTGTGCATGGTCATGCCGAAGAAGGTGTCGGGCATGTAGGCGGCCCAGATGGTGGCGCCCACCACATAGTGTACCAGGAAGCGTGCGCCGCCGGCTACCAGCGTGCCCAGAAAGACACCGTTCTTACGGCGGGCAAACAGGCCGGCCAGACCCAGCACCGTGAAAGCCAGCAGATAGTCACCGATGATGGACTGCCAGCCGATGGCGAAGCCTCCGTCAAACATGAACTGCAGGACGCCGAACAGGAAGCCGTCCAGCAGACCGGCGCCCAATCCCCAGCGGATGGCGTACAGCACCAGCGGCACCATGGACAGAACGATACTGCCGCCCCAAGGCATCTCCCACAGCTTGATATAGCTGAGGATCTGGGCTACGGCCAGCAGTACGGCGCCCTCACACAGGGCGCGGACTTTTGCGTGATTCATAATTAGTACCTCCAGAAAAAGAAATTCCCGCATGGCGAGCCATGCAGGCGTCGCAATGCGGAAAACAAAAACCATATGTTCGCATTCCTACGCCGGCATTACCCGGATCAGGTTCGAGGGACTGGACGGCGATACGTCTCATCTCAGCCAGCTTGCGCCAGCACCCCTTGGATTGTGGGGACATCTTAGCACGAGAACGGGGAATTGTCAAGAGGGAGCGGGGAAAAACGCACTTCCGGACATAGCCATACTTTCAAAGAGATCCATGGATATACCTCCTTACTATTTGGCTGCGCTATTCCGGTCCACGGCGGCGAAGTTCTTCGTGAATGGCTTCTTGAGCTGCCTGAATTATTTCATCATCGCTTGCATAGGGGACGATAGGGCGTACTTCCTTCAAAAATGAGTCCCAGTCAAGATGCCCGCTTTTGTAGTGCTTAAACATGAGCCTTACAAATGGCCGCATATCGCTCTTTGAGTTGGCAGAGTCCATAGCACAGAAAAAAGCGCCTTTTTCAAAATCAGAAAGGCCATCAAAGAACACACAGAACACCCCCTTAAATTTCATAGTAGCATAGAGGAACGCAAGGCGCAAGGCGTCTGCGGAAAATAATATCGCAACGGAGCCTCTGCAGTTATTATATATGTGTAATACAACCTGTGGACGAAATGAGACATAAGTATAACTTATGAAAAAAGCTGTTTCATAGCAAGGCGCAAAAAAGTGAAATTAGGGGTTGCAAAGCGTGGCAGCATGTGGTAATCTAACCAAGCTGTCCGCGAGGACGGCGAGCAGAAGAAAGCCGGACGGCAGCGAAAATTGTCAAAAATAAGTAAAATTAGTAGTTGACAAGATGGCTGACATCTGCTACAATGATGACTGTTCCGCGTGGGACGTGTACCTTGTAAATTAAACAACGAACGAAACGAAAAGCACCAGACGGGAGCGCATCGAAAGATGTGCAACTGAAGCTTGCCTCGAACGGGTTAAGTCAATTACCGGGAGAGGTAAGGATAAAAAGTTTGAAGCTATGACAAATAGCTCTGTAAAGATTAGCTCGGTGGAAACGCCGTGTTGATACGATTTATAGAGAGTTTGATCCTGGCTCAGGACGAACGCTGGCGGCGTGCTTAACACATGCAAGTCGAACGAGAATCTGTGGAACGAGGATTCGTCCAAGGGAAACAGAGGACAGTGGCGGACGGGTGAGTAACGCGTGAGGAACCTGCCTTTCAGAGGGGGACAACAGTTGGAAACGACTGCTAATACCGCATGACACATAGGGGTCGCATGGCCTTTATGTCAAAGATTTATCGCTGAAAGATGGCCTCGCGTC
>CDZD01041476.1_pt1 | contig 27013 bp, 23 predicted proteins | sample 554771 | NCBI WGS metagenome assembly CDZD01 (sample SAMEA3182069, study PRJEB8094) | gut metagenome | biome: human; feature: gut; material: Stool; isolation source: human stools | place: Canada | collected 2011-11-08
GGGGTTCCGGCCTTACAACGCGGGCAGGCGGCAGCGGGGCCGTCGGGGCGGGCCGGCCGGGCAGATGGGCAGACGGGATAGCCCGGCCGGGGAGAGCGGATGAACCGGGCGCGTCCCGGCACGGCCCACGGGCGCGGGGGTTCCGGCCTTACAACGCGGGCAGGCGGCAGCGGGGCCGTCGGGGCGGGCCGGCCGGGCAGATGGGCAGACGGGATAGCCCGGCCGGGGAGAGCGGATGAACCGGGCGCGTCCCGGCACGGCCCACGGGCGCGGGGGTTCCGGCCTTACAACGCGGGCAGGCGGCAGCGGGGCCGTCGGGGCGGGCCGGCCGGGCAGATGGGCAGACGGGATAGCCCGGCCGGGGAGAGCGGATGAACCGGGCGCGTCCCGGCACGGCCCACGGGCGCGGGGGTTCCGGCCTTACAACGCGGGCAGGCGGCAGCGGGGCCGTCGGGGCGGGCCGGCCGGGCAGATGGGCAGACGGGATAGCCCGGCCGGGGAGAGCGGATGAACCGGGCGCGTCCCGGCACGGCCCACGGGCGCGGGGGTTCCGGTCTGCAACGCGGGCAGGCCGAGCAGATGGGGCGGCCGGGGCGGGCGCATCCCCGCGCAGGTATAGCGCAGCAAACGGTTGTCCATACTCACCGCGAGGTGATGGATATGTTACAGACCCTTCCCAAAAGGTTTTTCCCGCTGTTGCTGGCGTCGCTTGTGCTGGTGGGGGCGCTTTCCTGCGCGCCGGCGGCGCAGTCTGCCGCAACGGACGCGGCGGGTACGATGGACGTCATCGAGACCCCCGACGGCATTCTGCGCCTGCACGTCATCGCCAACAGCGACTCCGAGGCGGATCAGGCTGTAAAGCTGCTGGTGCGCGATGCGATCCTTGCCTGCATGGAGCCCGGCGACAGCGCCGAGGAGGCGGAGGCGTTCGTGCGCGACCACGGCGCCGAGCTGCTGCAGGCCGCCGAGGACGTGCTGCGCGAAAGCGGCTTTTCCTATTCGGCGCAGCTCATGCTCGGCGACTATGAATTTCCCGACCGCACATACGGCGATACGCTGTACCCGGCCGGCACCTACCGTGCGCTGCGCGTCGTGCTCGGCGAGGGAGCGGGACAGAACTGGTGGTGCGTGCTGTTCCCGCCGCTGTGTATTGTAACCGGAGACGCGCAGGAGCTTCCGGCGCTGGAGGAAATCTCGTTCCACAGCAGCCTGCTCGACTGGCTGCGGGAATGGGGGGTGATCGCATGAAGCGTCCGCTGCGCCACTTCCTGACGCTGCTGCTTGCGGCGACGGTGTTGCTGTGCGCGCTCGTACCGGCGGCCCATGCCGATTCCCTCCGCCGGGGCAGCGAGGGCGACCTGGTGATCACGCTGCAAAAAAAGCTGAAGAACTGGGGCTATTACTTCGGCAGCGTGGACGGCATCTTTGGCAGCCAGACCGAGGAGGCGGTCCGCTACTTCCAGCGCAAAAACGGACTTGCGGTGGATGGCGTCGTCGGCCCGGATACGGCGCGCGCGCTCGGCATGTCGCTCACGGGCGGCAGCACTTCCTCCTCCGGCAGCTCGTCCGGCACGAGCAGTTCGAGCGGGGACATCTATCTGCTGGCGCGCTGCGTGTACGGCGAGGCGCGCGGCGAGCCGTACAAGGGGCAGGTGGCCGTCGCCGCGGTCATCCTGAACCGCACAAAGAACAGCGGCTTTCCGAACTCCATCGCGGGCGTGATCTATCAGCCGGGCGCATTCTCGGTCGTGGCGGACGGGCAGATCAACCTGAGCCCGGATGAGACGGCGCTTCGCGCGGCGCGCGACGCGATGAACGGCTGGGACCCGACCGGCGGCTGCCTGTACTACTACAACCCGGACAAGACGAGCAACGCATGGATGCTGTCGCGCCCGATCGCGCTGCGCATCGGCGACCACGTGTTCTGCCGCTGACGCACCGGGGAAAGGAGCAAAGGCTGATGGAAAAGGAACTGGAGAAGCGGCGGCGCGCCCGGCGAATCGGGCGCATCGCCTCTGCGGCGGCGATGGCCGTGCTCGCGGCGGCACTCGTGGGCGTGTGCATCTGGGGAGCCGAGCAGGGCGCGCGGGCCGACACGCTGGAGGAGGGCATGCGCGCCGTCTACCGGCAGGCGTTTTTACAGATGAACGACAACGTGCACGACATGCAGGTATCGCTGAAAAAGCTGATGGTGGTATCGAGTCCCAAGCAGCACGTGCTGCTGCTCGACGACGTCTGGCGGCTTTCGGGCGCTGCGGCGGAAAACCTCGCCTGTCTGCCCGTGTCGCACCCCGACGCGGAGGCGTTCAACCGGTTTGTGGTGCAGGCGGGGGACTACGCGCGCACGCTCGCCACGCGCATCCTCTCCGGCGAGATCCTGCAACAGGAGGACCGGGAACAGCTCGCCGCCCTGTACGAGGCAAGCGTGCAGACCGCGGCCGAACTGGAGCGCCGCCTGCAGGAGGAGGACTATCCGCTTGAAAGCCTGACCGGCGACGGGTTTTATGCCCCGGCGGCGGGCGTGGACGGCGCCGGCGGCGCCGAAGCGTCGCCATCCCCGCCGGCCGGCGGCACGGACGGCGGCGAGGGCGCAGGCGGCGATGGCGGAGAAGAGGCGGAAGAGGAGGGCATCGCCAACTATCCGACGCTGATCTACGACGGGCCGTTCTCCGAAAGCACGGAGAAGGCGGAACCGCGGGGCCTGCCGGAGGGCGAGGCGGACGCGGCGCAGGCGCTCGCGGCGGCGGCCTCGTACGTGGGCGGGTCGTTGCAGGTGACCGGCGAAACGGCCGGGCGCATCCCGGCTTTTGAAATCGCCGGCACGGACGCGGACGGGCGCAGCGTGGAGCTGGCCGTCACGCGGCAGGGCGCGCAGGTCCTCTGGATGATGGCCGAATCGCAGGGCGGCGCAGAGGGCGTGCCGGAGGCGGCCGAAAGCGCGCGCATGCGCGACGCGGCCAAGGCCTACCTCGATGCGCGCGGTTACGAGGGGATGGAGGCCACCTATGCGCAATTCTATGCGGGCGTGGCGGTGTACAATTTTGCGTCCGTACAGGGCGACGTCATCCTCTACGCCGACCTGGTCAAGGTCTACGTGGAGCGGCAGAGCGGCAAGATCGTGGGCGTGGACGCCTACAACTATCTGTTCAACCACGCCGAGCGGGAGCTGCCCGTCCCCGCCGTCACGGAGGAAGAAGCGCGCGCATGCGTGAGCGACGCGCTGTCGGTCGCCTCCGTGCGGCTCGCGTTGATCCCGAAAACCGCCGTCACCGAAACGCTGTGTTACGAGTTTAAGGGCACGTGCAACGATGCGGATTTCATCGTATACATCAACGCCGTGACCGGCGATGAAGAGGAGGTCTTCGAGATCATCAACGGCGACGAGGGCCAGCTCGTCGTATAAGCCGCGGCGGTGCATTTGCCCGGCGGGCAAAAAGCGGGCGCGGGGATTCCCCCGCGCCCGCAGCGCAGATTGGATCGGTTTACCGGGCGGACAGCTCGGCGTGGATGGCGGCCGCCGCCTTCTTGCCTGCGCCCATCGCCAATATGACGGTGGCCGCGCCGGTGACCGCGTCGCCGCCCGCGTACACGAACGGTTTGGACGTTTTGCCGGTCTGCTCGTCGGCGATGATGCCGCCCCACTTCTCGGTATCGAGACCGGGGGTCGTGTTCTTGATGAGCGGGTTCGGGCTGTTGCCGATGGCGATGACGACCGTCTGCACCTCCACCAGGTGCTCGCTGCCCGGCTTGACCACCGGACGGCGGCGGCCGGAAGCGTCCGGCTCGCCCAGTTCCATCTCCACGCACGTCATGCCGCATACGTGCCCGTTCTCATCGCCCAGGATCTCGGTCGGGTTGGTGAGCATCTTGAACACGATGCCCTCCTCCCTGGCGTGATGCACCTCCTCGACGCGGGCGGGCATCTCCGCCTCGCTGCGGCGGTAGACGATGTACACCGTCTCCGCCCCGAGGCGCTTGGCGCAGCGCGCCGCATCCATCGCCACGTTGCCGCCGCCGACAACCGCGACCGCCCGCCCCACCTGCACGGGCGTGTCCGCCTTTGGAAAGCTGTACGCCTTCATGAGGTTGATGCGCGTGAGGAACTCGTTGGCCGAATACACGCCGTTGAGGTTCTCGCCCGGAATGCCCTGGAAGCGCGGCAGCCCCGCGCCGGTGCCGACAAATATGGCGTCGTACCCCTCGTCGCTGAGCAGCTCGTCGAGCGAAATGCACCGGCCGATGACCATGTTCGTCTCAATTTTGACGCCCATATCCTCAAGCGTGCGGATCTCGCGCCGCACGAGGCTCTTGGGCAGACGGAACTCCGGTATGCCGTACACGAGCACGCCGCCGGGCGTGTGCAGCGCCTCGAACACCGTCACATCGTATCCCAGTTTCCTGAGGTCGCCCGCGCAGGTCAGTCCGGCAGGGCCGCTGCCGATGACGGCGACGCGCCTGCCGTTTGGCGCCGCCTGCGCCGCGGGCGCGACGCCATGCGCCATGGCATAGTCCGCCACGAACCGCTCGAGACGGCCGATGCCGACCGGCTCGCCCTTGATGCCGCGCACGCATTTGGACTCGCACTGCGTTTCCTGCGGGCAGACGCGGCCACAGATGGCGGGCAGAGCGTTGGTGGAGCGCACGACCTCATACGCTTCGAGGAACCTGCCCTCCTTCACGAGCGCCAGAAACTCCGGAATGCGCACATTGACCGGGCAGCCGGACACACAGGGGCGGTGTTTGCAGTTCAGGCAACGCTGCGCCTCCTCGACGGCCATCGCCTCGTCATACCCCTGGGAAACCTCGTCAAAGTTTTTATTGCGGACGTCCGGCGCCTGCTCGCGCGCCGGCAGCTTTTTCGGGTTCATGTTGGGCATCAGTCGGCACCTCCCCGCTGTTTTTGCAGCTCAATATTGTGCAGGTTGCAGGCATGAGCGCCATGCTCCATGCTCTCCTGTTCCTCCTTCTTATACATACGGCTGCGGGCAATGGCCTCGTCCCAGTCGACAAGCTGGCCGTCAAAGTCCGGCCCGTCCACGCAGGCAAACTTCATCTGCCCCCCTACGGTCACGCGGCAGCAGCCGCACATGCCCGTGCCGTCGATCATGATCGGGTTCATGGACACGACGGTGGGGATGTTCAGCGGCTTTGTCAGGCTGCACACGGCGCGCATCATCACGAGCGGCCCGATCGCAATCACATGATCATAGGCGACGCCCGCGTCCAGCCGCTCCTTCAGCGCGTCGGTCACAAAGCCCTTGTGCCCGTTCGACCCGTCGTCGGTCATGACATACAGGTTTGTACAGGCGGCCCGCAGCTCGTCCTGCAGGATCATGAGCCCGGTGTTGCGAAAGCCCACGATCACATCCACCTCCGCGCCCATCTCGTGCAGCGCCCTGGCCTGCGGATACGCGATGGCCACGCCCAACCCGCCGCCGACGACCGCCACGCGATGCATGCCCTCCAGTTCGCTGGCCGTGCCGAGCGGGCCCACGAAATCGAGCAGCGCGTCGCCCTCGCAGAGCAGGTCGAGGCGCCTGGTCGTATAGCCGACCTTCTGGAAAATGATGGTGATGGTGCCGCGCACACGGTCGCTCCCCGCGATGGTCAGCGGGATGCGCTCGCCCGCCTCGTCGATGCGCAGGATGATGAACTGACCCGGGCGCGCCTTGCGCGCAACGGCGGGGGCGTGCACCTCCATGAGCGTCACGGTCTCGTGCAGCGCACGCTTTTTGACGATTTCGTACATGGGCTCTCCTTTCGTGTATGCTGAAATTTTGCCGTATCCAGTATATCGAAACGCGCCCCTTTTTTCAAGGCGTTTTTGCGCCGGGCGCGGGGAGCTGTGCGCCGGAAGCGGTTGACCGCCGCCGCCGGAGGGCGTATACTCTATGGGTACGACAACGTTCGACACAAAGGAGCGCCTATGCCCATCATCGACATCTCGCGGGAGCTGACCGCCACCGCGCCATACGCGGGCGATCCGCCGCCGCGCATGCATGCGCTTGCCACGCATGAGCAGGACGGCTACCAGTTGCAGGCCGTGGTCATGAGCCTGCATGCGGCCACCCATGCCGACGCGCCGCTGCACTTCCTTCCCGGCGGCAGCGACGTAGCGGCGCTCCCGCTCGACGCGTTCGTCGGCCCCTGCACCGTGCTGACCGCGCCCGCCGGGGCGCTCGACGCGGCGTTCTTCCTGCGCAGCGCGTTCGGCGCCGCCGCACCCGCGCCGCACGGGGAGCGCCTGCTGCTGCGCGGGCCCGGCTACCTGCTCAAAAGCGCCATCGGCTACCTCTATACCCGCGGCGTCAGGCTCGTCGGCACCGACCAGCCCTCCGTCGGCCGGCCGGAGGACGAGCGCACCGCCCACCGCGCGCTGCTCTCCTACGGCATCGCGGTGCTCGAAAACCTCGACCTGTCCCACGCGCCGGACGGGCGCTACCGGCTCTTTGCCGCGCCGCTCAAGATCGCCGGGGGCGAGGCCGCACCCTGCCGCGCGCTGCTGCTGACGGAATAGCGGCGGGTAAGCCGCCGCCTGACGGGAAAACGGGCGAAACCGCCGCCGTCGGGCGGTGGACGGCCGCGCCACGCCGCGCTATACTGGTGAAAACGGCGCGCAGGATGCGCACCGCGGAGCCCGCCCGTCCGGCGGGGGAAGGGAGCGTTTGTGATGAGCCTTGGAAACAGCCTGCATGAGGCGCGCAGAAAGAGCGGCCTCTCGCAGGAGGCCGTGGCCGAAAAGCTGGGGATCAGTCGCCAGACCGTCTCCAAATGGGAGCTGGACGAGACGCTGCCGGACATCCGGCAGTCCAAACGGCTCGCCACGCTTTACGGCATGACGCTCGACGAGCTGATCGATTTTGACGCGGAGCAGGAGCAGATCGAGCGCCTGATCGAGCGCACGAGCGAGCAGACGCAGGAGAAGATCGACTGGAACCGCGTCTGGAGCAAGAAATACCCCGTGCTGGCCTCCTACCGGCAGCGGGTGCGCGTGGAGGACTACGCGCCCGCCATCGCGGCGCTGCTCGACCGGCTCGAAGCCGACTACGGCTACAACCGGCTGGACGCCTGCCTCGTGCTCAAGGACATCCTTGCCAACGTGTGGAAGCAGCGCAGCCGATAACGGCGCAGGCGGGGCGGATGAAAAACGGGGCCGGCAGGCAGAGGCCGCGAGATGCCGGCGCTCTTTCCTCCTGTCCGGGGAAAGGGCCTGGCCAAACCCAAAGAATAAAAAAGGAGCGAGCGCCAACGCCCGCTCTTCCCTTTCCTGCGTTTCCGTTCTCTTCCCCTGCGCTTTGGGGAACAGGCCCCGGGGCGAACCCCGCGGGCCCTTTTGTCTCCGCGGCGCTCAGGTGAGCAGCGCGCGATCGCTCGTAAACTCGTCGCCGGCAGCCTCGGCGAAGCGCTCGAGCAGCGCCTCGACGGTGAGGTTGCGCTTCTGCTCGCCGCTGATGTCGAGGATGATCGTCCCCTCGTGCATCATGATGAGGCGGTTGCCGTGGGCAATGGCGTCGCGCATGTTGTGCGTGACCATCATCGCGGTGAGCCCGTTCTCCTCGATGAGCTGGTCGGACAGGGCGAGCACCTTCTCCGCCGTGCGCGGATCGAGCGCGGCGGTATGCTCGTCCAGCAAAAGCAGCTGCGGCTTGCGCAGCGTGGCCATCAGGAGCGTGAGCGCCTGCCGCTGCCCGCCCGAAAGCAGCCCGACCTTCGTATTGAGCCGCCCCTCGAGGCCGAGGTCGAGCGTGCCAAGCGCCTCGCGGTAGCGCGCGCGCTCCGCCGCGCTGATGCCCCACCTGAGCCCGCGGCGGCTGCCGCGGCGGTAGGCCATGGCGAGGTTCTCCTCGATGCCCATACCCGCAGCCGTGCCCATCATCGGGTCCTGGAACACGCGGCCGAGCATGCTCGCCCGCCGGTGCTCCGGCAGACGCGTCAGCTCCACGCCGTCAAGCTCGATCGAGCCGGAGTCCGCCGGATAGGTGCCGGCGATGAGGTTGAGCAGCGTGCTCTTGCCCGCGCCGTTGCCGCCGATGACGGTGACGTAATCGCCCGTCTCAAACGTGATATTGATGTCGCGCAGGGCGACCTTCTCGTTGACCGTCCCCTTGTGGAACGTCTTGCCCACGTTGCGGATCGTTAACATGGCCGCTCACCTGCCCTTCCCGGCCGCGCCGCCGCGCAGCCCCAGCTTCCGCCGCAGCGCCAGCTTCTGCCGCAGCGACGGGATGGCCAGCGCGATGGCGACGACGAGCGCGCTGAACAGTTTGAGATCCGTCGTGCTCAGCCCCAACTGCAACACGAACGAAATGATGACATAATACACGATCGACCCGACGATGATCGAGGCCATGCGCACGGCAAAGTTGGCGCGCTTGCCGATGAGCACCTCGCCGATGATGACGCTTGCAAGGCCGATGACGATCGCGCCACGGCCGGACTGCACGTCCGAATAGCCCTGGTATTGTGCAAGCAGCGCGCCCGCCAGGCCGACCATACCGTTGGAGATGGTCAGTCCCAGCACCTTCATCGTGTCCGTGTTCACGCCCATTGCACGCGCCATGTTCTCGTTGTCGCCCGTGGCACGCACTGCGCAGCCGATCTCCGTGCCGAAAAACCAGTACAGCACGCCAATCATCACCACCGCGACCAGCGCCCCGATGAGAATGGCGTGCGGGATGTCCAGCAGCGTGATCATCGTCGGCTGGCCGAGCAGGCTGACGTTGGCGCGGCCCATGATGCGCAGATTGACCGAATAGAGCGCCAGCTGCGTCAGGATGCCCGACAGGATGGCCGGGATTTCCAGCTTGGTATGCAGCAGGCCCGTCACCGCGCCGGCAAGCATGCCGGCAATCATGGCAAACAGGAGCGTAAGCACCGGGTGCATGCCGAGCCCGATGAGCATGGCGCTGACCGCGCCGCCGGTGCACAGGCTGCTGTCCACGGTCAGGTCCGCATAGTCGAGGACCTTGAACGTGATGAACACGCCGACGCCCATGATCCCCCAGATGATGCCCTGGGACACCGCACCCGGACAGGCGTTGAGGAACGACAGAATACTATCCATACGTGATCGGGTTCCTTTGCTGTGATAAAATGCCCGCCCGGGCGGCGACACCGCCCGGACGGGACGCTTTGATCGTTGTTATTGCAGATCGTCCGGCACGGTCAGGCCGAGCTGGGCCATGACGTCCTCGTTGACGACCAGCTCAAGCTCCGCGTCGTAATACTCGATGGGCATGGTCGAAATGTCCGCGCCCTCGCTCAGGATGCGGATCGCCTGCGCGGCCGTCTGCTCGCCGAGCTTATAGTAATCAATGCCGTACGTCGCCGTGCCGCCGCCGTTCACCATGTTCGACTCGCCGCAGATGATCGGAACGCCCGCCGGCGTGCATACCATGGAGATGGTGGCGATCGTATCCGCCATCAGGTTGTCGGTGGGCAGGTACAGCGCGTCCACCTTGCCGGCCGCGCTCTGCGCCACGGCCTGCACCTCGGTCGCATCCGCGCAGGTGAAGATCTCCACCGTGAGTCCCAGCGCCTCCAGCGCCTGCTGCGCCATCTCGGCCTGCAGGATGGAGTTGTCCTCGGAGGAATGGTACATGATGCCGACGGTCTTGGCCTCCGGCACCAGCTTCGCCAGCAGGTTCGCCTGATCTTCAACCGGGTTCATGTCGCTCGTACCGGAGACGTTGCACCCCGGCGCGTCATTGCTCGCCACCAGGCCGGACGAAGCCGGGTCGGTTACGGCGGTCACGAGGATCGGGATATCCTTGGTGGCCTGCGCCGCGGCCTGCGCCGCCGGCGTGGCGATGGCGAGGATCAGGTCGACCTGATCGTTGACGAACTTGGTGGCGATGGTCGCGCACACCGTCTGCTCGCCCTGCGCGTTCTGCGTCTCGATCTTGATGTTCAGCCCGGATTCGTTCAGCGCGTCCACAAAGCCCTCGCGCGCCGCGTCAAGCGCCGCATGCTCGGTGAGCTGGATGATGCCCACGCGGTATGCCGCTTCGCCGTCGGCATCCGCCTCCGGCTCGTCGGTCGTCTCGGGCGCGTCGGTCGCGTCGGCGACGGGCTCGCTGGTCGCGTCCACAGCATCCTGCTCCGGCTGCGTCTGCGTGCAGGCACAACAGAAAGCGAGCGCCGCAATCAGCAGCAATGCAATCCATTTCTTCATAATCAAGTTCCTCCTTATGATCCGCGGGGGATCGATTTTTCCGCCCGGCTCGCCGGGCATTGAACACGGCAGGCAATTCCGCCGAACCAGAAACGGCCCCGCCGGGTCCGGCAGGGCCGCTGAACAACGATACAACCGTTCAGCACTCCCGACCGGCCCGGCTACGCAACCCCGGCGAGCCGGCCATAGCGGAGAAAGCGGTAGACAGAATGATACGCCATAAACATCAGCACGTCAAAAGCGCAGACGGGTAGAACGAAAGAACGGGCATTGCGCGCCGCATGCACAGCGGGACCGGTCAGCCGATTGTTCCCTGTCCGACACATACGCAGCGCCCCTTCCTTCGATGTATGGCAGGATTATATATGATATATGTAATCTTGTCAACCCGTCATCCGATTTTTTCTCGATCGCCGCACTTCCACGTCCGGCCCCTGCCGGGCAGCATGGCCCTTGCCACCGGCCGGGCGGACAAGGCCTGTCGGTCGGCGGGCGCGGCGGCACGACCCGCAGGGGACGTCGGTTGTTCCTGCATTTCGACAGGCCGAAGCCGCCACGCCGCAGGCAGGGGCAGCAGAGCAGGAGCGGCCCTGCAACGTCGCCCGGACAACCACGAAAGGCCGCAACGCTCGCCGGAATCTTCGTACGGAAACCGGGCGCCGAAAGTGCAAAAACAAAAAAACCGCTTGCAGGAACGGCCATACCCTGCTAATATATCATATATGAAATGGCGGCGCAATGCCGCCGGGAAGGGAACGAACTGCCGTATGGAGATCCGCATCACGAAGAACGTCGCACCGGCGCCCAAGCCGTCCGCCGAAGCACTCGGGTTTGGTCAGGTATTCACCGATCATATGTTTTTGATGGAATATGACGCGCCGCAGGGCTGGCACGATGCGCGCATCGTGCCCTACGCGCCGCTTGCGTTGCCGCCCGCCGCCGCCGTCTTTCACTACGGCGCCGAGGTGTTCGAGGGGCTTAAGGCATACCGTGCCGAAGACGGGCGGGTGCAGCTCTTCCGCCCGGCCGACAACATCCGCCGCATGCAGGATTCCGCCGAACGGCTCGGCCTGCCGCAGTTCGACGCGGACGACGCGCTGCGCGCGCTGCTCACGCTGGTCGATCTCGAACGCGACTGGGTGCCTGCGGCCAACGGCACGTCGCTCTATCTGCGCCCGTTCCTCATCGCCGTGGATCCGTGCCTCGGCATCCATACGATCGAGCACGCCCTGTTCTGCATCATCGCTTCGCCCTCGGGCAGTTACTATAAGGAAGGCGTCAATCCCGTCCGCATCATGATCGAGACGTCGGACGTGCGCGCCGTTCGCGGCGGCACGGGGTATGCCAAATGCGGCGGCAATTATGCCGCGGCAAATCGTGCCGGCGCGCGCGCCGAGCAGCTCGGCTATTCCCAGGTGCTCTGGCTCGACGGCGTGGAGCGCCGCTATATCGAAGAGGTGGGCAGCATGAACGTCATGTTCTGCATCGACGGCACGGTCGTCACGCCGGCGCTCACCGGATCGGTGCTGCCGGGCATCACGCGCCGCAGCTGCATCGAGCTGCTCCGCGATTGGGGCGTGCCCGTTGAGGAGCGGCTGCTGCCGGTCGATGAGCTGATGGACGCGGCGCATGCCGGAAAACTGGACGAGGCGTTCGGTTGCGGCACGGCGGCGGTCATCTCGCCCATCGGCGAGCTGCGTTATGGCGACGTGTGCCTGACGCTCAGCGACGGAAAAATCGGCCCGCTGGCCCAGCGCCTCTATGACGAGTTGACCGACATCCAGTACGGCCGCCGGAAGGACCCGCACGGCTGGATCGTCCCGGTCTGATCAGACGGGCGGAGCCTCCGCCCCCACACAGGAAATCCGCGCGCCCGGGCGGCCGCTTCCCGCCGGGAAGCGGCCCGGAGCCGGGCGCGTTGCGGATACGGTTATGCGATATACATCCCCCATATATATCGCAGAGCGCGGACTGCGATGCCGCCTCAATCGGAAGCCCCCCCTTCCCGATTGTGCGCGGCGTCCGCGTTTTTGGGAGATGCGTCCGTATCCCTCCCTGCCCGTCCCGGCAGCAGCCAGGCCGCAAGCTCCCGCACCTCCCTGCGCGCAAACAACAGCAGCAACAGCGCATAGAACAGCGCGCACAGCCCGATGGAGCACCAGCTCCAAAGCGTCCCACCGCCAAGCCGCTGCAGCAGCACCGCCAGCCCCGCCATCATCGCCGTACAGATCGTAGGCTTCCAGAGCGTCCGGAACAGATCGGCGATGCGGAACCCGCACCGCAGGCGCATCGCCGCCCAGAGCACCACCGGCAATGAGAAGCGCATGGCGACGCACGCGCAGACCGCCGCAAAGAAGCCGTGCGGAATGGCCCACAGGCAGGCGGCGACCGACAGGACGAGCTTTATCATCTGGCAGAACAGGGATACGCGCGGCAAGCCCCGCGCACGCAGCACCTCGCTGCACGGGGAGGAGACGACGGACATGATCGCGGAGGAAAGCGCCCAGAGGCCCACGATCGGCACCGCCTCCGTCCACTGGCTGCCGAGCAGCACGTCCGTCGCCAGCCCCCGATACAGGAACAGGCCCACGCCCATCGGAAAGACGATGAATGCGAGCGACTGCAGCGTGGTATAGAACAGCCGCGCAAAAGCGCCGGCATCCTCCTGCAGGCGCGACAGACCCGAGAACAGCACCGTATAGATCGGCGTCGTCACCAGCGCGATAAGCGCCCCCGCATTGTTGACGGAATTGCGGTACAGGCCGAGATAATACTCCGAAAACGCGTTCCCAATCAGAAAGATATCAAACCAGCTGCACGCCCAGATCGAAACGGCCTCCAGCATCGTCCAGAACGAAAACGACAGCATGTCCCGCAGCACGCCCAACCGGAAGAACAGCCGCGGCCGCCACGGGGCGCTCAACAGCAGCACGGCCGCATTGACCACATGCCCCGCAAGCGTGCCCAGCACCAGCGCCCAGTGCGACAGGCCGAGCAGGGCAAGCGGCACCGTGACGAACAGGGGGACGGCGCTTTGCGCCATCCGCAAAAAGAACAGCCGCCGGAAGTCCAGCGCCCGCCGCAAAAGCGCCATGCCGATCGACGTAAACGCCGTAAACGGGAGCTGCGCGCAGGCCACCGCCACCACGGCGCCATAGCCCGGGCTTCCCGCAAAGGCTGCGATGGGATCGCGCAACAGGCAGATCACGCCCCACAGTGCGAACGAAAACAGCAGGTTCGTCCAGAACGCGACGCTCGCCGCATCGGCGCGCGACGCATCGTCGGCGAACTCGTGCTGGATGAGATATTTCTGAAACCCCGCATCCGTAAACAGGTCGGCAAAGCTCGTGACCATCATGGCCGTCGCCAGCACGCCGTATGCCGCAGGCGCGACAAGGCGCGCCAACAGCATGTTGACGCCCAGGCTGACGAGCTTTGCGGCGACCTCGGCCGCAACCGACCACCGGGCCGCTCCCGCGACGCGGCGTTGCAGATTCCCCTCCATGGCGCTATCGCCCGTTTCCTTTCGCGTTGTCCGCCTCCTCCTCTGGCAGGAGCGGCCTGGCGGAAGGTCCTTCGCCGTCCCCCGCCGGAGCGGACGGCGCCGGTTCCCCTTTCCGTCCATCGTCCGCGCCGCGTCGAAACAGCCTTCGCGGCTCCTTCAGGCAACGCAGCAGCGCCAACCCGTCGTCCTCCTCCGCGCCGCGCAAGGCAAGCCGCGAAACCCCCAGCAACAGTGCGATCGGCAGGAGTTCCTGGCGCAGATAGTAGCTCACCGTCAGGGGTTCTACGAGCAGCCGTCCGAGCATGACCGTCGCCACGAGCCGCACGACGTTCTGCCGCCCGGCGCGCCGCACCGTCCGCACGAGCACGATCAGCAGCGGCGTATAGTACAGCAGCAGCGCGGGAATGCCGCCGGAGACGAGCAGTTCGATATGGTTGTTATGCGAATAGGTCTCCCTCGTCACCCCGTTGAAACGGAAGCAGTCCAGCCCCCAGCCCGTGAGCGGGCGCTCCAGGAACATCGCCCAGCCCTGCCGCACAAAGCCGATGCGGGCGTCCGTTTCAAAAATCGTACCGGCGGAAATCTGATCGTACAACTTCAAAAACCGGGAGCCGAGCACGCGGTACAGCGGCGGGACGAGCATCACCGCCGCCACAAGCGCCGCCGCGAGCAGAGCGAGCAGGAGCAGATTGCGCTTGACATGGCGCCGGTCGCGCCAGAGCAGATAGCAGGCGGGCAAAAAGGCCAGGACGATCAGCCCCTTACGCGAACCGGTCATCAGAATCCCCATCGCCAACAGCAGGGCCGGCAGGACCTCGTACCAGCGTCTGCGTTCGCACGCGCGATGGATGGAAACGATATAGCCAAGGGACAGGATCATGGCCAGATCGTTGGCGTTGATGTTCGCCGCGCTGCCGATGCGCACCTGGAACATCGCTTCCCCCTCGCAAACGAGCACGTACGCCATCGTCGCAAGGCAGGCGAGCAGGCACATGAGCAGGCTCGCCTCCGTGTTGCGCCGCTGTACGACAAGCTGATGCAGCACGAACACAAAGCCAAGTCCGACGCACATCGTCCTGCACATGGCAAGCGCGGTCGCCCGGTCGATTGCCCAGCCGGCCAGCGCGCCCACGGCGCCCCAGAGGATCAGCAGCGCATAGCCGATGTACCAGATCGAGCAGTATATGCGCGGCCGCACAAGAAAGCGGGCGAGCGCCACAAGAAGCGCAAGGCCCATCCCCGCCGTGGAGAGCAGCGTGTGCTGAAAAGAAAACGTCGTAAACAGGCAGACGGCGAGCGCGGCGTCGCTCACGACGTCCAGCGCCCGGTTCAGCTTCGGTCTATCGGCAACAGCCTGCAAGGTAATCCCTCCATTCTCCGGCCACGCGCCGGTCGTCGAGCGTATCCGCCATGCGGCGCGCCGCCCGGCCGAGCTCTGCGGCAAGCGCGGGATCGTCCGCAAGGCGGGCCATCGCACGGCTCAACGCCCCCTCGTTCCCGGCCGGTACGAGCAGGCCGTTCTTTCCGTCGTCAATCAGCGCCGCGCAACCGCCGGACGGGCAGTCGGTCGCCACGCACGGCAGGCCCAGCGCCATCGCCTCGATCAGCGCGTTGGGCATGCCTTCAAAGTCGGAACTGAGCGCAAAGATGCCTGCGCGGCGAATGCATGCCGCCACATCCTGCCGGGCGCCGGCAAAGACGGCGCCTCCATCGGGCAGCAACGAGCGCGCCAGCGCCTCGAGCGAGGCCCGCTGCGAGCCGTCGCCGTACAGGGAGAGCGTCCAGTCCGGATGCGCCGCGCGGAAGCGGGCGAACGCCCGCAGCAGCAGCGGCACGTTCTTCTGCGCCTCCAGCCGCCCCACGAATACGACGCGCTTCTCCCGCTCCCCCTCCCAGGGCGGGCCGAGCCGGGCCGTATCCAACGGATTTGGCAGGATCGCCGCGCGCGCGCGGATGCCGCGCGGAAAACAGGCGGCCGCACCCGCCGTCTGAAAGACGAAACCGCGCGCAAACGGATACAGCAGCCTCCGCAGCAGCCGCTTGACGCGGCTTTCCGGGTGCCGCCGCGGGTCGTTGCGCTCGGACACGACCACGGGCACGCTGCTGCCGAGCAGGAACAGCACCGTCCACACGTTCACCTTTTCCGGCATGGCCAGCACCACGTCCGGCCGTTCGCGGCGCACGAGCCGCCGTAGCGCGAGATAGGCGCGCGGAATGCAGCGGCTCGGGCATGCGTCGCCTGGGAGCAGCGGCACAAGGCGCACCCGCCCGTCGAGCGGATAGAACGATTGGCAGGCGTATTCGGTGACGATCGTACAGGCGATCCCCCAGTCGACAAACCGGTTGGCAAGCTGGGCGATCACGCGTTCGCCCCCGCCCCCCGCCATGTTGTGCGTCATGATGAACAGATCTTTCATGCGCGTCCCTCCGCCGCACACAGCAGGCCCCTGAGCGTCGCCGCGGTCTCCTGCAGGTCAAAACCGGCCGCGCGCACGGCAACGTGCGCCGCCTCGCGGGCCGCGCTGTCCGCCGGGCGCGCGCGGGACAGAACCTCCACCCAGCGGTCCGCTTCGCGCGCCAAAAACGCGGTTTGGCCCGTCACATCCGCCTTCCGTTCGACCGTATCCGCCGCCATGCACGGCAATCCGGCGCAAAGCGCCTCGACCAGTGCGAGCGGAAACCCCTCGTGCCGCGACGGCAGGGCGAACACATCCATTGCGGCCAGCAACGCAGGCACATCCCGCCGAGCGCCGGTCAGCACCGCGTCCGCCGCCACCCCGAGCGCCGAAAGCTTTTTCTCCAGCGCGCCGTGCAGCGGCCCTTCTCCCACGACGAGCAGCCGCGCCTCGGGCCTTGACCGCCGGCAGCGCGCAAACGCCTCGGCAAGGAACAGCGGGTCCTTTTCCTCGGCCAGCCGCCCCACCGTGCCGATCACATACGCCCCGTCCGCAAAGCCGAGCGCCGCGCGCGCCGCGCGCCGTTCGGTCTCCGAAAACGCAAATCGCTCCGTATCGACGCCATTTTTGCACACCACGAACGGCCTGTCCCCGTACAAAAAACGGCCGGCCGCCTCGCCGCAGGCAAAACGATCCGTGGAAAGGGCCAGCAGCAACGGTCGCAACGCGCGGTGCAGCGCCATATGGCTGCAGGCCGTGTTGTGCGCATGCGCAATGCGCACGCGAGCGCCGCCGCGCCATGCGCCAAACAGATCCGCCGCCAGCGTCGCGCTGTTGCCGTGGCACCAGACGGTCCCGTATCCGCCGGATCGCACAAGGCGCGCCAGCGCCAGCGCATATCGGAGCGGATCGCGGTTGCGCGCCAGCACGTACAGGCGGCCGCCAAAGGCCGCCACGCGCGCGCGAACGGCATCGCCCGGCTCCTCGATGGTCGCCACGTCCACGGGCAGGCCCAGCGCCTCGCAGTTGCGCAGCACATACCCGGCAATGCCGCCGCCGGACAGCCGCACCGTGACCACGGCCAGCAGCCGCCCGCTCATCGCCGCCCCTCCGCGCCACGGGCGCGGGCGATGGCCGCCGTATCGTCCGTACTGCCGGAATCCACGACCACGATGCGCGCGGCGAACCCCCGGAGCGAGTCGATGCAGAGGGCGATGTTGTCCTGCTCGTTGCGCGTGAGGATGACCGCCGTCAGATCCGCCATGCCTGCCCCTCTCCTTACCGTCATTTTTCTCAGTATAGCACAGCGCGCGCCGTCTGTCATTCCCCGCGCCTCTCGTCTGCACAAATCCGTCCGGCCGCTTCCCGGCAAGGGGAGCGGCCCTGCACGGGGCGTCGCATAAAAAACGGGAACGAGCAGGCGCTCGTCCCCATTTTTTGCATGCCATTTTTTCGTGAGGGCGCTCCTTCCCCTCCGCTTCCCCTTCGGGAAACGTCCGCCGGGAAGCGGCGGCACATCCCCGGCGGGGTCGCCTATTTTACCAGCATCATGGCCGGGATCTTCTTGCGCTTGACGCGGCCTTGCCGCGCGAGCGACAGCACGGTGTCGCGCAGCGTGGCGTTGAGGTCGCGCACGTGATACCCCAGATCGCGCCTCGCCTTGGCGCAGGAGAACGCGGCGTTGGAGGTAAGCGTGAAGAGCGAATAGCGCGTATACAGCGGCGCTTCGCCCCGGATGCGGTAAAACAGTTCCGCAAGCGGCGCGGTCAGCCGCGCAAACCACATCGGCAGCACGGTGGAAACCGCCCGGCGACCGGTGATCTCGTGCAGGCGGTTGAGCAGGTCGGATACGCGTACATACTGGCCGGAAAGGATATAGCATTCGCCGCTGCGGCCGTGTTCCGCCGCCTCGATCGTACCCTCGGCCACATCGCGCACGTCCACAAAGTCATAGCCGCCCTCCACGCAGGCGGTCAGGCTCCCGTTGAGATAGCTCTCGATCATCTGCGTCATATGCCCCTTGCCGTAATCGTCCGGGCCGATGATGCCCGACGGATGCACGACCGTCACATCCAGCCCCTCCTTCGCCGCGTCGAGCACGAGCTGCGTGGCCGCCGCCTTGGATTTGGCGTAGGCGCCCTCCACGCTGTCCGGCGAGAAGGAGCTGACCTCCGTCATGGTCACGCCCTTGGGCTGTTCCGGGATGGCGTGTACGGAGCTGATGTACACCAGCTTTTTGACCCGATGCCTGCGGCAAAGGTCGATGACGTTCCGCGTGCCGCCCACGTTGACCTCCTCCACCTGCTTGAGATTGTGCGAGCCGATGTTGATGAGCCCCGCCGTATGAATGAAGATCACGTCGCAGTCCGCATCCACGCCGTAGAAGAGCGGTTCCAGCGTTTCGGGGCGCCGCACGTCACCCCGAACGATGGAGATATCCGTGCCGTAGAGCATGGTGACATCCTCGTTTTCACGCGCAAGGCCGCGCACCTGCTCGCCGCGTTCCAGCAGCAGCCTTGCAATGTTGTTGCCGACGTGCCCGCCAACGCCGGTGATGATGAACATCCGTTTCATATTGCTGCACCTCTTTTATATACTGCCGGCAGGGTTGCCGGGAAAGATCCGGTGGCCGGCAAACGCGCCGGTAAGGACGGGAGACCGGCATGTGGGCCGATCTTTCGATCCCCGGAACGGGCCGCCATACGAAGGGGATAAAGGGGGTGGTGTCTGCGGGGGGCCGCAAGATTTGCGGCGTTTTGCACGCCGCTGATACGGCGCCCGCTCCGGTTGTTTTTATCTTACCCCGAAATTGTTAAAGAAACATTACATCAGTTCGTCATTTCCGCGACATTTTTGTGCGCGGGGCGCCCGTTTTTGCCACAAAGCGGCGCAACGGCCGCTAACCGGGAAAAGTTGACGGCGGGGGGCTTGCCGTCGCCCGTTCGCCCGTCAAAAAAGCCTTCAGACGGCGGCGATACACTCGATCTCCACGAGCGCGCCCTTGGGCAGCGCCGAGACCTCGACGCACGAGCGCGCCGGCGGCTCGCTCTCAAACAGCTCCGCATACACGGCGTTGACTGCGGCAAAGGCGGAAAGATCCGTCAAAAACACCGTGGTCTTGACGATGTTTTCCGGCGCAAGTCCCTGCGAGGCAAGCAGCGCGCGAATGTTGCGGCACACCTGCGCCGCCTGCGCCGGCGCATCGGCGCCCACGAGCACGCCCGTCGCCGGGTCGATCGGGATCATGCCGGAAAAGAAGTACAGGTTGCCCACGCGCACGCCCTGCGAATACGGGCCGATCGCTGCGGGCGCACGGTCGGTGCTGACGATGGTCTTGTTCATGTCGGTTCTTCCTCCTTGCCGTTGTGGTTTTCCTGCCTGGTGCCATCAGTTGCCGCTGCGCCGCCATGTGCGCGGTGAGAGCATCAGCACGATGGGGAACACCTCGAGACGGCCGGTCAGCATGGTTATGGTGAGCAGTATCTTGGAAAAAGGCGAATATGCGCCGAAATTGCTCATCGGACCCACCTGGGCAAGGCCCGGTCCGATGTTGCTAAAGCACGCCAGCGTAGCGGAAAAATTGGTGGTGAAATCGAACCCGTCCACCGCGATGAGCAGCGTCACCAGCGTCAGGATGAGCAGGCTGCCGATGATGTAGTTGCGCGTGCCGGTGATCGTCTCCTTCTCCACCGCCTTGCCGTCAAGCCGGACGACCGTGACCGCGCGCGGATGCAGCACGTGGTGGATCTCCGCGCCGAACGATTTGCATGCGATGGCAAACCGCGACGCCTTGATGCCGCCGCCGGTCGAGCCCGCGCACGCGCCGATGAACATGAGCACGAGCAGCACCTCCTGCGCCAGCACGGGCCAGAGCGCAAAGTCGGCCGTAGCAAAGCCGGTGGTCGAGATGATGGAGCTGACCTGGAAAAACGCGTACCGGAGCGACTGCCCCACCTGCCCGTACTGCGGCAGGATGCACAGCGTGATCACCACGGTAGCACAGGCCACCACGCCGAGGAACCAGCGCAATTCCTCGCTGCGCACCGCTTCCCGCACGCGGCGGATCAGGATGAGGTAGTACAGGTTGAAGTTGATGGAAAACAGCAGCATGAACACGGACAGCACCACATCGATGTACGCGCTGTCGTAATACGCAATGCCGATATTGCGCACGCAGAAACCGCCCGTGCCGGCCGTGCCCATGGCGGTGCAAACCGCGTCAAACGCGGGCATGCCGCCCAGCAGCAGCAGCACGATCAGCACGACCGTCATGGCCGAATACGTCCCGTAAAGAATCTTGGCGGTCGTGCGCATGCGGGGCACGAGCTTGCTCGCCGTCGGCCCCGGCACCTCGGCGCGCATGAGCACCATCGACCGGTCTTCCGACATGGGCAGCACCGCCATGACGAACACGAGCACGCCCATGCCGCCCACCCAGTGCGAAAAGCTGCGCCAGAACAGCACGCCGCTCGGCAGCGACTCCACCTCCGACAGGATCGACGCCCCGGTGGTCGTAAACCCGGAGGCGATTTCAAACAGCGCGTCCACATACGACGGGATTGCCCCGGAGATGACCAGCGGCAGCGCGCCGAACGCGCTCATGAACACCCACGCGAGCGCCACCGTCACCATGCCTTCGCGCGCATAGATCGCGCTGTCGGCCGGCTTGCGCAGCGAAAACGGGAGCCCCACCGCCACCAGCAGCGCCATCGTGATCAAAAAAGCGAACAGGTCGCCCTCCCCATAGACCGCGGCCATCGCCGCCGACGGCGCCATGAGAACGGCTTCCACCGTCAGAATCCTGCCCAGCAGGTATAGGATCATCCGTTTGTTCACGTCTTCGACCTTTCTCGCGCCGCACCGGCAGGCGGGGCGCTACTCCTCGGCAAGAATATCCTCCAGCGCGGTCAGGCGATGGTCCCGCGTGACCACGAGCACGCCGTCGCGCGGCTCGATCCGGTCCGTGCCGCCGGGGATGATCGCCTTGCCGTTGCGCACCAGACAGGCGATCAGAATGCCCGGCCTGAGCCGCAGGTCCTTGAACGGTACGCGCAGGTACGCGCCCTCGCGCCCGGCGCGAAACTCCAGCACCTCCACCTTGCCGCCCACGATCTGGAACAGCGATTCCACATTGCTGCTCTCCAGCGAGGCGTTGACCGAGCGCACGTACGCCACGATCCGGTTGGCCGTGATCTCGCGGGGCGAGATGGCGCTCTCCAGGCTGCTGTCCTGCACCAGGCGGGTCAGGTTCCTGTTATTGACCTTGGCGATGACCTTGCGCGCGCCGCTCGAAGCGGCGTACATGGCCGCGAGGATGTTGCCCTCGTCCAGCCCCGTGAGCGCCACAAACGCGTCCGCGCTGGCGAGTCCCTCCTCGAGCAGCAATTCGTGGTCCGCCATACTGCCGCACAGCACGGTACAGCGGGGTAGCAGGGACCCCAGCTCCTCCGCGCGCGCTTCGTTGCGCTCGACAATCTTGACGCGCATGCCCGCCTTGGTCAGGCTGTTGGCAAGATAGTAGGTGATCCGGCCTCCGCCGGCTATGATCACGTCGCGCACGCGCGAGGAGACCATGCCCATACGCCGGAACGCTTCGCCAATCTCCTCCGTCGCGCCGGTCAGATAGACGCGGTCGCCCGCGCAGAGCCGGAACGTGCCGTCCGGGATGGAAACCTCCCCTGCGCGGTCCACCGCGCAGAACAGCACGCGCACGCCCAGCTTCTGCGGAAGCTGCGAGAGCGGGATGCCGAGGATCGGGCTCTCCGGCGGCAGGCGAAAGCTGACCAGCTCCGCCCGCCCCTTGGCGAACAGTTCCACGCGCGCCGCCGACGGGATGCGCAGGATGCGCGCAATCTCCTGCGCGGCGGTAAGCTCCGGGTTGATGACCATGGACAGGCCGAGATCTTCCTTGAGAAAATAGAGTTGATCGAAATACTCCGGGTTTCGCACGCGCGCGACCGTGTGTTTTGCGCCGAGCTTATGCGCCGTCAGGCAGCAGAGCATGTTGACCTCGTCGCTTTCCGTGACGGCGACGACCAGATCCGCGCTTTCCGCCCCCGCGTCGCGCAGGGCGAGAAAGGATGCGCCGTTGCCGGTAAAACAGATCACATCGAGCGTGTTGGCGATGTTGGCCAGCACCTGTTCGTCCGTGTCGACCACCGTAACGTCGTGCGCTTCGGCGACAAGCTCACGGGCAAGCGTCTGCCCGATCTTGCCACAGCCGACGATAAAGATCCGCATGCGTCCTCCTCAAATTGAAACAGGTTGGGGCTTATTGTCTATTATAGCAGATTGAGGGCTGTTTGCAACGCTTCCGCCCCCATTTTTCAGACGCGGCGCGCTCTTCATCTGTTTTCTCAGCCTCGCCTGCGGCACAACGACAAAAAGGAGGTGCTTACACACCCCCTGTGGCTCCGGCAACCGTGCAGATCCGCAGGAAATACCATCCGCTTGAATTTGAATGTGTCCGCTCGCCCCCCTGCAAGATCAGGCGACGGGAATCAACACGCCGTGCAGCAGCAACCGAGGGTCGCTGTCGTGGCTGTAACGGGAACAGGTGGAAAGCGTAAGGATCGGATGCTCGGTTCCTACTTCGAAATCGGGCGACCAGTAGGACTGGCTGATTGCCTCGTCGATATACGCCGCAAATTCCGCCTGCGATTCAAACCAGAGCGCAAAGTAGGATTTATCCGCATGAACGATACGGCAGGAAAAAAGCGCAACCCGATAATTCCCCTCTTCTGTCAGAAGATACAGGACGGGATGCGCGCGCGCATAAGATTCCTCAGAAAAATCATTCAGCGAACCAAACATGCTGCCATCGTTGCGGCGGTGGCCATAGATAATCCAGTTTTCATATCCCTCCGAAAGCCGATTGCCGCAATCAAAAAATAAGGCGCCGGCACTATCCTTCTTGCCCGAAAAGTTCTTGGTCAAATAGCGGCTGTTGTTGTCACACTGGACGACCGGATAGTTAATGTTGGTTCCCTCACAGTAGAGCCACGCCCGGATATCCGCATTGGTTTTTCGCAATGCATCCCAATCCACCTGCACCCCAATCTCGGGCAGCGCGGTCGGCGACGGCGAGGCGGAAGGAAGTCCGGTTGGCGACCACGTCGGGGGTGCCATCGGTTCCTGTGTCACCGGGATGACCGGCACCGGGGTCGACAGCACATTGTCGCGCAGTTCCTCATAAGCGCCCCTGCTCTGTTCATAGTGCAGCAGCAACACCACCCATGCAATGCCCGAGCAAAGCAACACAACCAGCAATGTCAGCTGGATGCCATGCCGTCGCTTATGGGGAGGGAGTCCCCGCCGTTTCCGGCGGGGACTTCCGTTTGCACGCTTGGCCTGCATCGGCGCATCCACGGCGATTGCTCAGCCGTTTCTACGCTTCAGCAGAGGGGATGATGCCAAGCAGATTGCACAGATGCCAAAGACTGCCATAAAGATGTACAGCGCAGGGCTGTCGCCCGTTTCCGGTACGACCGATCCGGGATCGCTGCTCGACTGGACGAAGAGCTTCGCTATAGCGGACTCTACCTGCTGAGCGCCCTGTCCCTGCGGAGTAACGACGCACTTATACTGGTATCCGTCGTTTGCCAGCGTAGTCGCCGAAGAGGTGTACGTGGCAGCAGTTGCGCCGCTGATGGCGGTAAACGTCTTGCCGTCGTCCGTGGAGCGATACCACTGATACTGGAGCGCGGTACCCGCGGGCTCCGATACGGCGGTAATCGTAAACACGGCTTTTTCGCCCTCCGTGACGATCGCATCGCGCGGCTGTTGCGTGATGCTGGCCGTGAGCTGCTGCGGGGCGTCGGCCATCTCGGCCAGGATCGTCATGTCGCCCGCCGGCACATACGACGCATCCACCGTCACCCGATTGGCGCCATCCATGCGGAACCAGCGCACGAACACCTTCCCGGCCACCGTCGGGCCCGCAGGCAGCGTGCCGAGCGCGTCACCCGCCGTCACCGTCTGCCGGGTGTATTCGCCGGACTGTCCATAGATGGCATACGTAATCGTGTACGTCTTCGCTGCAGGCGCGTCTTCCATCTCGGCCAGGATCGTCATGTCGCCCGCCGGCACATACGACGCATCCACCGTCACCCGATTGGCGCCATCCATGCGGAACCAGCGCACGAACACCTTCCCGGCCACCGTCGGGCCCGCAGGCAGCGTGCCGAGCGCGTCACCCGCCGTCACCGTCTGCCGGGTGTATTCGCCGGACTGTCCATAGATGGCATACGTAATCGTGTACGTCTTCGCTGCAGGCGCGTCTTCCATCTCGGCCAGGATCGTCATGTCGCCCGCCGGCACATACGACGCATCCACCGTCACCCGATTGGCGCCATCCATGCGGAACCAGCGCACGAACACCTTCCCGGCCACCGTCGGGCCCGCAGGCAGCGTGCCGAGCGCGTCACCCGCCGTCACCGTCTGCCGGGTGTATTCGCCGGACTGTCCATAGATGGCATACGTAATCGTGTACGTCTTCGCCGCAGGCGCGTCTTCCATCTCGGCCAGGATCGTCATGTCGCCCGTCGGCACATACGACGCATCCACCGTCACCCGCGTGCCGCCCTCCATGCGAAACCAGCGCACAAAAGTCTTTCCGTCCACCACCGGGGCCTCGGGCATCGTGGTGCCGAGCGGTTCGCCCGCCGTCACCGTCCGCGTGGCGTATTCGCCCTGTCCGGGGATGGCGTACGTGATGGTATATACGTCATCGGCCAGCGCCACGGAACAGCAACCCAGCGCCAGCAGCAGGGCAAGCGCCAGAGCCAGAATCTTTCTCGTCTTCATATACAGATCTTCCTCCCCTTGTTATGTTATCTTATCCCTGAACGGTGGTCTTTCCCGCCGTCTTCGTCGTTTCCGCCGCAATGACATCGAGCACGGCGTGGGCATGGCCGTCGTGCTCCTCCAGCGCGACGATCCCAATCACACGAATCCAGACGCCTTCTGCAGGCTCTCCGGTCAGATACCGGAGCTGGATGCCGACCTTCGTCGCCTCCCCGCCGTCCGGCGCATAGTTCCGGTACACATAGGGTACCATCTCTCCATGCACGTCTACGTAGGTCAGAAGCCCTTCCACCTCATAGACCATCCCTTCCCAGGACGCCGTGTTTGATACCAGCACCTGGATGGTCGTTACAAAATCGTCGTCGGCAACGAGATGGACGTCGTCACCAATCTGTGCAATCAGCTCCTGATCCTCCTGCGTCATCTGCAACATGTCGTCCTGTTGCTCGCCGTCGTCAGCCGGCGCCTTTGTGCAAGCCGACACAAGCAGACACAGCGCAAGCAGGATAAGAAGGATGCTTCCAGCTCTTTTCTTCGTCATGCGGCCTTCCTTTCCAAAATCCGGTGGCGCCACAGGGTACTCCGCCTCGGCGGGGTACCCTGTAGGCCTGATCGGTCGTATCTCAGCCGTTCTCAGCCGTTCTCAGCCGTGCGGCTGTTATACATCGAACTCCTGCGTGTAGGAATCGCCACAGTTGGCGCATTCATACTCGTATGTTACTTTGGTATAGTCGCTGTTGAACGTCGTGCCCACCAGCTTGTAATCATGGCCGGTCGCAGGCGTCTCATCCGCCACATAGCTGTCGCCGCAGGCGCAGGTATATGTGGTGTAGCCGCCCTCGGTGCAGGTCGGGGCCGTGACGGTCGCAACATATTGATGGACGTGACCGGTTGGCGGGATCTCCTCGCAGCCGCTCAGAACCTCACCGCACACGGAGCACTTCGTGCCGGCCGTCGTGCCGGGCTCCGTTTCCGTCGCCGGCACCTCCGGTACCGCGACCTCGGTGTGACCCAGCGCCGGAATCTCCTCCTGCGCCACGAGGATCTCTCCGCACACGGAGCACTTCTTGCCCTCCGTCAAGCCCGCCTCCGTGCAGGTCGCCGGCACGGAGGGGAGCACCTCCTCGGTGTGACCCAGCGCCGGGATCTCTTCCTGCGCCACGAGGATCTCGCCGCACACGGAGCACTTCTTGCCCTCCGTCAGGCCCGCCTCCGTGCAGGTCGCCGGCTCACCGGGGAGTACCTCCTCGGTGTGGCCCAGCGCCGGGATCTCTTCCTGCGCCACAAGAATCTCGCCGCACACGGAGCACTTCTCGCCCTCCGTCAGGCCCGCTTCCGTGCAGGTCGCCGGCACGCCGGGAATGACCTCCTCAGTGTGGCCAAGCGCCGGGATCTCCTCCTGCGCCACAAGAATCTCGCCGCACACGGAGCACTTCTCGCCCTCCGTCAGACCCGCTTCCGTGCAGGTCGCCGCCACCGCGGGGAGAACCTCCTCAGTGTGGCCCAGCGCCGGGATCTCCTCCTGCGCCACGAGAATCTCGCCGCACACGGAGCACTTCTTGCCCTCCGTCAAGCCCGCCTCCGTGCAGGTCGCCGGCACGGAGGGGAGCACCTCCTCGGTGTGACCCAGCGCCGGGATCTCTTCCTGCGCCACGAGGATCTCGCCGCACACGGAGCACTTCTTGCCCTCCGTCAGGCCCGCCTCCGTGCAGGTCGCCGGCTCACCGGGGAGTACCTCCTCGGTGTGGCCCAGCGCCGGGATCTCTTCCTGCGCCACAAGAATCTCGCCGCACACGGAGCACTTCTCGCCCTCCGTCAGGCCCGCTTCCGTGCAGGTCGCCGGCACGCCGGGAATGACCTCCTCAGTGTGGCCAAGCGCCGGGATCTCCTCCTGCGCCACAAGAATCTCGCCGCACACGGAGCACTTCTCGCCCTCCGTCAGACCCGCTTCCGTGCAGGTCGCCGCCACCGCGGGGAGAACCTCCTCAGTGTGGCCCAGCGCCGGGATCTCCTCCTGCGCCACGAGAATCTCGCCGCACACGGAGCACTTCTTGCCCTCCGTCAAGCCCGCCTCCGTGCAGGTCGCCGGCACGGAGGGGAGCACCTCCTCGGTGTGACCCAGCGCCGGGATCT
>CDZD01017806.1_pt1 | contig 24718 bp, 16 predicted proteins | sample 554771 | NCBI WGS metagenome assembly CDZD01 (sample SAMEA3182069, study PRJEB8094) | gut metagenome | biome: human; feature: gut; material: Stool; isolation source: human stools | place: Canada | collected 2011-11-08
ATTATGAACAAAAAGTTTTCTACTCTTTTGGCGGCTGCTTTGTTCGGAACTTTCTCTGCTTTTGCGGTTGCTCCGACAAATGGTAAGTTGCATCAGATTAAGATTGGAACAGAGGGTACTCAGGTTCTGTCTGTCGTAAAAAATAAGGCGAAGACAGCTGATAGTTTGGTGGTTGTGGATGCTCCGGGAAACTCCGACATCATGAAGGATGTTTACAAGAAGTCTTTGTGGAAGTTCGCTAGCTCCAAGGTAGACAATTCCGAGACGGATGTTTGGACTATGACGAACTATGCTACGGGTAGCGTATTGAGCTTGGATCTTTCCAAGGAAGGTGCTTCTTTCGTAAGTAACGGCCAGTCTAAATGGTTGGTTTCTGCTGAAGGCAAGATCACGGCTATCAAGAATGGTGATACTTATTCTATCCAATTGCAATATTTGGATGAGGATGGAGAAGTTGTAGATGTAGCTGTAGAAGGTGGTAAGACTCGCGTGATTGTGAAAAAGAACAAATCCGCAGAGGCGTTCAATATCGCTAAACCAGCATCTGTTGATGCTATGACTGCCGATCAGATCAACGGTTTGTATGGTACTTCTTCTGTTCTTGATTTCGACAAGAACTTGGATGGCAACCCAATCGACGGCGTGGCTTTCCGTGCTGTGGCTACAGATGCTGAGTCTTATGTAAACGTTCGTTTGAACTCCGGTAAGTATTTGGTAGTTGACTCCGCTCAATGGACGAACACCGTAAACAACAATGTTTATTTCAAATTAGCTACTGATGCTCTTCCTACAGAGGCTGCTAAAGAGAGTTCTGTAAACTCTGCTGTAGGGGCTGAATTGTTGAAGAACGGTCGTGCCGCTGATTTCTATGCATTCCAATTCAAGTTGGATATCGCTGCCGGTTATGTGGTAACTATCACTCCGAAGGGTGTTCCTACTTATGCTCCGACAACTCCGGAAGAAAACAAGGCTCATGCTGGTATGTCTTATGACGTAGCAACAACAACTCGTGCTTTGGTTTACGGTAAGTTCGCTAACAGCTTGGAGGTTTTGACGGCTACTAAGGCTACAGGCGATAAGTTGACAGAGGCTAAGGCTACATTCGGTGTAGTTGATACTCCGGATGCATTGGACGCTGACTATACTTACTATGTACAATTCTACAACAAGTATAAAAAGAATGCGGACGAAACCAAATGGTTAAGCGATAGCCGCTACAAGAAATATGAGTACTTGGATTGCGAAGGTGCTAAGAAGGTAGATGCGAAGGCTTTTTTGGAGGCTCCGGCTTATATGTGGTATTTGACTTCAGAAGGTTCTTTGAAGAATATGATGGCGGAAGAAACTGACACAGAATCTTCTATCGAAGGTGCTATCATCTTGATCAATGAGAAAGAGGGAGTTTACGCTTTTGGTACGGATACGGTTAAGTTGACAAAAGGTCCGAAGGTTGAGGATGCTCAGAAGATGGGCTACAAAGTCGTAACGAAGGCTGACGAGGTGAATGGCGCATTGTCATTCCGTTTGGTTTCTCTATTGGCTGACGATTTGTATATGATCGCTAAGAATAATGGTACGATGTATGTTGCTAACAGCGAGTTGGCTGACGCTCAGAAACTGAAAGTGGTTGCCACTGAGGTTGCTGCTGAAGAGGGCGAAGAGGCTGTGTATGCTACTGTAGGTAACAAGGTTGTTAAACCTGTTTACTATATTACGGATCGTTTAGGCAAGAAAGTTCTTGTATCTGCAGATAGCAATTATAAGTTAGAGGATATCGATGGTGAAAATGGCTCTATCGACAATGAGAACGTTTTGAAGGTTTCTTTCTTATCAATGGGTAAGGATAATCAATATAAGATTGTTTATGGCGATGATGAGGAATCTGCTATTACAGCTAACGCTGCTTCCGGTATCTTGGAGGAAGGCGTTAAGTGTGACGACAAGAACGTAATCTTCGAGTTCGCTACGCAAGAAGCTCCTGCTTATGGCGCTCCTGCTATCGGCCATGTACAGATCACTACTTTGGAGGATGACAACAAGATGATCGCTAACCAGGAAGATGGTTTCGCTGCGTTGAAGGCTGAGGGTCAATCCATCTTGAAGAGCGATGTTTATACTCAAGATACGTTGACTATGTGGTTGGATACAGCTTGTGTGACATTCAATGAGACTATGCCGTTGTATTATATCTCTACGAAGACATTCAACGCAGAGGCTGAGACTCGCAACTTCTTGATTAACCCGGCTAATATTTCTGCCGAAATTGAGAAGAATAATGAAGATCCGGATGCGACAGAGATCGAGAATATCTATGATTATGCTCATGTAGCTGGTGATGATACTTATCGTGCGGCATTTGCGGCAGCTTCTGTATGTGGTCTTGACTCTATCGCTATCGATGGTGATACGATCGGTTTGATGCAATTGAATCCGGCAGCTGTTGCTTTTGAAGTAGCCGCTGAGATTAGCGATGAGGCTTATCGCATCGTTTCTAAGTTGCATGCTGAAAATGAGGAGTATGATGCAGAAGTTGAGGGTTCTCTTCCTTACGTGGAATCAGAAACGACTCTTTATCTGGCTCAATTGAACAACGTATTGTTCTGGACGGAAGATCAAGCTAAGGCTGAAATCTTCGTAATCAACCGTGCTTCCACTCCGACATCTAACGAAGGTATCGAGGCTGAGTCTGCTGTTAAGGTTATCGCTGGTAACGGTACAGTAACCGTACAGGGTGCAGCTGGTCAGACTGTAACGATCGCTACCGTATTAGGTAAGGCCGTTGCTAACGAGGTAGTTGCTTCCGACAACGCTACGATCGCTGCTCCGGCAGGTGTAGTATTCGTAACCGTAAACGGTGAGACTACGAAAGTGGTTGTTAAATAAGCACAATTGATATAGAATGCGAAAAGCATTTGAAGAAGATATATAATTCTAAGATTCCCGTGCGGAGATTCGTCTTCAAGTAAACCGTGAGGTTGAACATGCGGGGATATTAATACTAAAGTAAAAAATTAAAGCTCTCCGTCAGTATTTCCGTGAGGCAAGAAAGCGGAAAAAGAATAAGCCCCGGTCGGTTTCTCGATCGGGGCTTTTTGTCTATTCTTTGTCGTTTTTATCTTTAAGTCTCAATCCGGTTCTAGCGTTGAGGGGAGAGATTACCGAGTGGCCTAAATCGCTTTCAAGTTGTTTGCGGGCGGCCTCTGCTGCTTTTCCTCCTTGTTTGGCGATAACTTCGTGTTCTTCGAGATGTTGCGGATTCTTTTCTTTGGCAGTTTTACCGGCCCACGTTTGATAGATGATATCTGTAAGGGTAGCAAACTGAACGCCCTCTTGTAGTCCGTGTCGTTTCCATTCATCGGTTAGGTCTTTACGTATCTCGATGCTTTTAAGGCGTTGATTAATCCAATTATCCGAGTACCCCAACGCTTTATATTCCCTCATGGCTCGATCTATCGTTAACTCGGGGTCTTGCATTTCATCCAATCGCTCTTTTGCCACTTGGGCCATCCATAGCTTGAAAGGTTCTGCTTTAGGGGATGGGATGGATTGGATAAGCCGGAACAGCTGTTCTGTCGTAGCTACGTCGGTTTTGTAGTATTTCCCATCGGTAGAAGGTAATTTCAGTTGGTTACAATTTGTAACCGACTCATTTCCCTCTTTTCTTAGCCTATGTTTCAGCACCTTCCAGTAATTGCTAGGATTAGGACTATCTGTTAGGATAGCGACAACGCTAGGATCGTCATACTTGCCGGTATCGAAGCCGTGATTGTTGAATGTGAGACCACTGTTAAGGTGGTAGTTAAATACAGTTTCTCGATCGGGGCTTTTTTGGTGAATCTTTTTAATTTTGTACTTTTGTAGGCTTGCACGAATGTTATACATGAATAGGAGAATTAGACAATGGCCAGCGATGATATAAAACAGGCATGGAAAGTGCCGGAACCTACGTTAAGGAGGTTACCGTGGTATCTTGCGTTCGTAAAGTTGATGAAAGGGAAAGGGGAAGCGTTTATCTCATCTACCCAGATCGCTAAGGAGATAAATGTAGATCCTAGTCAGGTCGCTAAAGATCTCTCTTTTGTGAATATCTCCGGGAAGACGAGAGTGGGATACGATATTAACGCGTTGGTTGACGTACTGGAGGATTTCCTCGGTTTTACATCCCAGCATAAGGCATTTCTGTTTGGGGTAGGGAGTCTGGGCGCTTCTTTGTTGCATGACACCGGACTGAGCCAATATGGTTTGGAGATCGTGGCGGGCTTTGATGTCCGTGAGGATTTGGACGGGAGCATGATCAATGGCATTCCCGTTTTTCATATGGATGATTTTCCTGCCAAGCAGAAAGAATATGGCGCGACGATCGGGGTGATCACCGTGCCGGTGGAGAAAGCGCAGGAGGTGACAGACCGGATTATCGAGGGAGGAATCAAGGCTCTTTGGAATTTTACCCCGTTCCGTATATGGGTGCCGGAACATATCGTAGTCCAGAACACTTCTATGTATGCGCATTTAGCTGTTATGTTTAATCGATTGAACTCAATGAATCACTAAAATATGAAGATTATCGCCGTTGGAATGAACTATGCCGCTCACAATAAAGAGCTGCATCATTCGTTAGAATTATCAGAGCCTACTATTTTTATGAAGTCGGACTCCTCTTTGTTGAAAGATGGGAAACCGTTTTTTATTCCGGATTTTTCATCGGAAGTTCATTATGAGACGGAGATCGTGGTACGGATAGACCGTTTGGGGAAAAATATAGCCGAGCGTTTCGCTCATCGTTATTATAATGAGGTTACGGTCGGTATTGATTTCACGGCACGGGATTTGCAGAATAAATTGCGTGCGCAAGGGCTACCGTGGGAAATTAGTAAGGCGTTTGATAATTCGGCTGTGATCGGGACCTTTATTCCGCTGGAGCAAGCGGGGGATGTAAACCGGCTTCCGTTCCATCTGGATATCAATGGCTCGAAGGTACAGGAAGGCAATACCTCGAATATGCTGTTTTCGGTAGATAAGATTATCGCGTATGTAAGTCGCTTCTTTACGCTGAAAATAGGCGATTTGATTTATACCGGAACACCTGCTGGCGTAGGTCCCGTGAAGATCGACGATCATCTGGAGGGATATCTTGGCGAGCGGAAGCTTCTGGATTTTTATGTGAGATGAGAAGATTAATATATATATTCATTATAGGTTTATTACTTTGCTCATATACATGGGCGGATGGTAGCCGTTATGCTTCTAAATCCCTGTTATCGGAAGGGAAATGGGTGAAGATCCGGGTGGATAAGACCGGAATCTACAAATTATCCTATGCGGATTTGAAGAATATGGGTTTCTCGGACCCATCGAAAGTCTCTGTCCATGGCTATGGAGGATGGCCCTTGGATGAGGATTTCAGTAAAGAATATATCGATGATGTCCCTTCTACTCCGGTTTGGCGTGGGAGTGATTACCTGTTATTCTACGGGAAAGGGTCGGTTAAATGGGAATATGACTCGTCGAGCCAGACATTCGTGCATACGAATAATCCTTATTGTTTGTATGGTTATTATTTTGTGACCGATGCCACACCCACGAATGATATGACTTCCGTGGCTCAAGCGAGTGGTGCTTCCACTCGGATTACGACTTATGATGATTATCTATTGCATGAGCAAGAGTTAGTCTCCGTAAACCAATCCGGCCGGGAGTTTTTTGGAGAGGACTTTAGTGGGGCACGCCCTCGTACAATTTCTACCTTTTCTTCTATCCCCGGGATTACGGATGCGGACGGTAAGGTGACCATGCGTTTTATCTCAAGAATTAACTCTGGCTCCGGTACGGCTTCTTTAAGTATCAATGACTCCGAATTGTTGGATATAACCATACCTTCTATCCAAACAGTAAGCTCGAATGTCAGATCGTATACAAAGGCGATTCCCGGGACAACCACCGCGTTATGGAAGGGATCAAAAAGTGAGAAAAATAACGTAGTGGTTTCCTATAGTTCAAGTGGACATACGAATGTACGTTTGGACTATATCCGTATGCAATTTGTCCGTACGTTGCGCCCTTATGGGGCTTGTACTTTTTTCAGAAGCTTGACTTCTGTAGGAAATGCGTCTCGCTTTGTTATTAGCGAGGCGAATTCGAATACCTTGGTGTTTGATGTGACCGATGCGTTAAATGTGAAGAGAGTGGAAGCCGATCTGAATGGTTCTGAACTTTCATTTACAATACCAGCGGGTAGATTGAGGGAGTTTGTGTTGGTTCAAACCAATCAAACATTTCCTTCTCCGGAAGTCGTGGGAGAAGTCGCTTCCTCAAATCTGCATGGTTTGGAACAGAGGGATATGATTATTATATCGGCTCCGTCTTTGGTTCAGCAGGCGGAGCGTTTGGCGGTTGCGCACCGTGAGAAAGATGGCTTGACTGTTGAAGTCGTAACTCCAGAGGCGATTTATAATGAGTTCTCTAGTGGAACTCCAGATGCGACGGCATATCGTCGTTTGATGAAGATGTTTTACGATCGTAGTTCTTCTTTGGGTAATCCTCCAAAATATTTATTGCTTTTCGGAGACGGGATCTATGATAATCGGGGGATAAGCGGTGAGGTGCAAGGTGTTTCACGGAGTAATATGCTCCTGACTTTCCAGTCTCAAGAGTCATTGAATGTCTACTCTTATGCGACAGATGATTATTTTGCGTTTTTAGAGGATATTTCCGGCAGTAATTTTAGCCGAGATAAGATGTGTCTGGGTGTCGGGCGCTTTCCAATCCGTACAGTAACGGAGGCGACTCAGATGGTGGATAAGACGATTTCTTATATGGAGAATAAGGATTCGGGTAGTTGGAAGAATAACGTGACATTCGTGGCGGATGATGGAAATAATGAGGATAGCTTCACAACGAATCATATGAAGCAGGCAGATCAGCTTGCTGAGGCCATTGAAGAGATGCAACCCGGTTTTCTAGTTAATAAAGTGTATTTCGATGCTTATAAGCGTAGCAGCCTCGGGACTTATCCGGATGTGCATAATGAGATTGAGAAACTATTAAAAAGTGGTCAGTTGTTGATTAATTATACGGGGCATGGCAGTACGACCCATTGGGCGGACGAAAGCGTATGGACACAAACCGATATCAATAATTCCAGTTATAAGCATCTGCCGGTGTGGGTGACGGCTACCTGCGACTTTACCCGTTTTGACGATGTGAAAACTTCTGCGGGTGAATCTGTTTTCTTGAATCCTACCAGTGGGGGTATCGCTTTGTTTACGACGACCCGTGTCGTGTTCTCCGGTAATAATGCGAACTTAAATAAGGCACTCATCGATAACCTGTTCCAAGAAGGCGCGAATAGCCGTTATACGCTTGGAGAGGCGATGATGTATACGAAACGTCAACTCAATGACTCAAATAAATTGAACTTTATCTTAATCGGAGACCCGGCGTTAAAGTTTGCGTATCCAGAGTATAAGGCTCGGGTGACGGCTGTGAATGGAGAAGCTGTTTCTGATGAGCCTTTTGAGTTTAAGGCGTTATCCCGGATTACGGTAGAGGGTGAAATCTTGAATCCGTCAGGTTCTTTTGCCGCGGATTTCACGGGCGTATTAAGCTCGACCATATTTGATAGCCAAAGTTCCATTACGACTTTAGGGAATAGCTCTGAGAAATTCACTTATCTCGATTATCCGAATACGATTTATATAGGTAGAGACTCGGTTCGAAATGGAAAGTTCAGCTTTACTTTTATGGTCCCGAAGGATATCTCTTATTCCAATAAGAAAGGTAAATTAAACCTATATGCGTCTTCCGAGACAAAAGAGGCGCAGGGTTCTTTCTTCGATTTTATCGTGGGGGGGACTTCGGATACGGCGGAGACTGATACGATCGGTCCCAAGATCCGGCAGATCTATTTGAATGATTCCAGTTTTGTTTCGGGCGATAAGGTAAACACGACTCCTTATTTTGTAGCGAAGCTGTGGGATAAGAGCGGCGTGAATATAACCGGCAGTAGCGTAGGGCATGATATGATGTTGACGATTGATAGTATGCCCTCTATGAGCTATAACTTAAATAGTTATTATGCGTTGCTACCAGATAGTGAGAACGAAGGACTTGTCCAGTTCTCCATCCCCGAGATGGAGCCGGGAATGCATACGGCCGAGTTTAAGGTGTGGGATATCTTAAATAACTCCACAACCTATACCTTTACTTTTGAGGTGGCGGAAGGGTTGAAACCTAATCTGATCGAGATGTATGCCACCCCGAATCCGGCACGGGATCAGGTGGAATTCTTTCTGCATCACAATCGTCCGGAGTCGAACTTAAAGGTGACGGTTATGGTTTATGATATGACCGGTAAGTTCCTATGGAGTACAGAGAAGAGCGGTTCCTCCGAGTTGTTTAAGGCTTATATCGTAACTTGGAACCTGACGGATAACGGTGGCAGGCGGTTGCGCCCGGGAGTTTATCTGTATCGGGCGGCGATTAGCACGAATAACTCGAAAGAGGCGACGAAAGCGAATAAATTAATCATTCTCGCACAATAAAGTATCGGGTAATTAGTTTATAATAAGCATGGGGGTATGTTTATTACCCTCTAGGAATGATAAATGTAAATGTATTTTTAGAATAGAATATATGGTAAGAGTTTCAAGATTCAGTCTGTTACTAGCGGTTTTCAGCTTTTTGACGGCATTTACGGCTTTATATGCCCAAGGAGGCGCAGACGATGTTAAACATAAATTCGCCCCGATTAATACGGCGATACCGTCTTTGTCTATTGCGCCCGATGCTCGCGGAGGTGCTATGGGTGATAACGGTGTGGCTACTACGCCGGATGTGAATTCCCAATACTGGAACCCGGCTAAGTATGCTTTTAGTTATAGTAAGGCCGGAGTCGCTTTATCCTATACGCCTTGGTTACGTAAATTGGTGAATGATGTGGCTTTAGCATATCTGGCCGGTTATTATAAATTAGGCGATAGCGATATGCAGGCGATCGGAGCTTCCTTGCGTTATTTCTCTTTAGGAGAAGTACAGGAAAGCCGGGATGGAGGAATGGGTAATCAGCTCATATTGAATCCTTATGAGATGGCTTTTGATGTAAGTTATAGCCGTAAATTATCGGATGTGTTCTCTATGGCGGTCGCCTTGCGCTATATTCGTTCGGACATGGGTGCCTCGTCGGATGCGGATATGGTTCCGGATAACGCTTTTGCCGCTGATATCGCCGGTTATCTGGAGAAATACGTGATCTTAGGGAATAGCGAGTGCCTGTGGAGCTTTGGTTTTAATGTCTCCAATATCGGTACGAAGGTCTCTTACGACGGTGGAAATACCAACCAATTCTTGCCTACGATGTTAAAGGTTGGAACTGGTTTACTGTATCCGATCGATGATTATAACCAAATCGGTATCTATGTGGATTTGAGTAAATATTTAGTTCCTACCGAACCTATTCAAGAAGGTACGACTCCCGAGGATGAGGCTGCTTATAAGGAAAAACATGATGAATATAACAATATGTCCCCGATCACGGGTATCTTCAAATCATTCGGTGACTCGCCGAATGGCTTCAAGGGCGAGCTAGAGGAGATTATGGCCTCTATCGGTCTGGAGTATAATTACAATCAGCAGTTCTTTGTTCGTGGCGGTTATTACTATGAGAATAAATATCAGGGAAACCGTCAGTACTTCTCAGTCGGTGCTGGTTTCCGCATGAGTGTTTTCCAGTTGGATGCCGCTTATCTGATCAGTACGGTACAGAGTAACCCGTTGGACCAGACATTGCGCTTCTCCTTGTCGTTCGATATGGATGGAATCAAGAACCTTTTCAGATAAATGGATATGAAGATACGTGTAGGTTTTGGCTATGACGTCCACGCCTTGGTGCCGGACCGGGAATTATGGCTAGGCGGGATTAAGATCGAGCATACGTTGGGCCTATTGGGACATAGCGATGCGGACGTGTTGATCCATGCGATCTGCGACGCTTTACTGGGAGCGGCCAATATGCGGGATATCGGTTATCATTTCCCGGATACGGCTGGTGAATATAAGAATATCGATAGTAAGATCTTGCTCCGGGATACCATGAGGCTTTTAAGAGAGGCGGGCTATGAGTTGGGTAATATCGATGCCACCGTAGCCGCCGAGCGCCCTAAATTGAATCCCCATATCCCTCTGATGAAGAAAACGCTGGCCGAGGTCATGAACGTGGACGAGGAGGATATCTCTATCAAGGCTACGACCACGGAGAAGCTGGGCTTCACCGGACGGCAGGAAGGGATCTCGGCTTACGCTACGGTCTTGATACAGCGCATGGGATCGTAAACCAGAAAGTACTCCCTTTTCCTTCTTCCGACTCTACGCCGATCTTCCCGTGAAGATTCTCTAGGATCGTTTGGCAAATGGATAGTCCGAGTCCGGTTCCTTGGATAAAGGAATCGAATTTGGCGAAACGCTCGAATACGTGCGGGAGGTTCTTCCGCTCAATACCTTTTCCGGTATCTTTTACGTAAAAGTATAATCCATCTTCCCTCTCCTTGTATCCCATGCGGATAGCCCCTTGGAACGTGAACTTACAGGCGTTCGTGAGGAAGTTGGTGATCACTTGGGTCAAGCGATTCTTCTCGGAATAGATAACGCAATCCTGTTCAGGTATCTCGCAATAGAGAGTGACACCGTCTTTCACCCGGCTTTGGAAGGTCTGGTATAAGCTCCGGAATAGCGTGGATACGTTGAACTCGGAATAGATGAAATCCATTTGCCCGGCCTCGATCTTCGATAGGTCCAGGATATCGTTCACGAGTTGAAGGAGAAGCTCGTTGTTCGTCTCGATGATCTCGCAGAACTCTCTCGTCTCCTCGGAGTGGCAAGTTTCCGCTAGCAGGTTGGAAAAGCCTACGATAGCGTTCAGCGGGGTACGTATCTCGTGGCTCATGTTCGCTAGGAAGGCGGATTTCAACCGGTTGGATTCCTCTATCTTCTCCTTGTCCCTCAGTTCTTGTTCCATTTTTTTCCGTTGGTTGATGAGGGTAGTACCTCCGGTTAAGTAGGCGGGTTTTCCTTCCGGATCGGTTTTCCCTACGATCGCAAAGATCTCTATCCATGTATATTCAAGCCCTGTATCGTCTAAATAACGGATCTCCTCGTCGATCGATATGCTCTCGCCGGCGATTAGTTTATTGATCGCGTCTTGCATCTGTTCCAAGTCCTCGGGGTGAATGCCGCTATAAAACTCGTCCGCCGACATGCAGAATTGGCCGTCGGTTCCCTTGTCGCGAATGGATCTTTGGGTCAGGTAAATATTGTTACATTCGAGCCGTGCTTCTTTTACGTCCCATATCCATGTCATCATGTTGCTGGCTTTCAAGACGAGCTGGTATTTCTGGTTCAGGTCTTGCGCTTGGCGTGCGATTTGCAGCTCCTTGTCTTTGGCCTTTTGCTTTTGGATGAAGAGGCGGACCCGTAAGATCCCGATCGTTATCAATAACGCCAGAATGACGAGTAGGCTTATGATATGGATCTTGTATTTCTGTAAGAAACCGGGAGGCTCTTGGAAATACGTGGCGTTCGGGGGATATAGGCCGGGATCGATCTGGTGAAGCAATAGATGCTGGTAATTTAGGTAGGCCCTCGGGGTTTCCGCGGTCTGGATCGGGATTTCCTTACTATCTTTCCCCGAGAGGATCATTTCGATCGTGTTGACCGTCACCTGCGCATAATCCTCCGGAGAAACATAATATCCCCCGGCGAAATTCCCGTTTTCTGTTTGTACGTCTTGCAAGGTAAAGATTGGGGGGACGGAGAAACTATTGGTCATTTTCTGGACGTTATCGACTAGGTAACGATTCTCGTTATCCTTCCGGGTCCTGTACCATGAGTAATAAAGGACTCCGGTCTTATTGTCGAAAGAGGCCAGTCTGTCCAATAAGTTCTCGGTGGAAATGGAGGTGGTAGACAGTGGCTCGAATTGGATGCCCGGAAAATCTTTCCGTAGCACGGCCTCTACATCCGCTTTCGTTTGCTGGCTTATATAACGGCGGTCAAAAATAAAGGCCAGTTTGGTTAATTCCGGTTGTAGCTTTTTGATTAGCTCGATCGTTTGCTTGATATAGACTGGGTATTTTATAAAAGTGGCGTTATAGCCTTTTACTACGTCCGTGATGGGAACCAGCGTATCGAGCACGTTTTTATCTAGGTCTATCAGGTACTCTTCTTTCGGGTACATATAATCTCTGGCGTAGCAGATGATAGAGGGAATATCTTTCCATTCCTTGTCAAACAACGGGCGGGCGACAAGCCAAGAGGGATCTCCTATGCATACGACTAAGGTGGGTGGCACGGGAACTCTCTCTAGGATCATTGTTCTCTTCTCTTGAAACCCTTCCATAGTGCGGATACCGGGGATCTGTAAGGGAATCGCCTTTACGGTAAACCCTTCCTCCCCGAATTTTCTTTCTATATCAAGATAGGTCTGTTTCGTCCAGCTTTCCTCGAAGTTGATGGAGTGCAGTACGACTATAGACGGTTTCTCGCCGGAGCCTCGTGCGCTCATGTTCAAGTGGACCGTTAGTATAATAAAAATAAAAAGAATGATATTTCTCATGGCCGTTAATTCTAAGCGATATATGTAGCAAACGTGATTCTGGTAGCAAATGTAGTGATTCCGCTTTATTAAGCAAGAGGTTTGCCTGAAAATAAAGGTTTTATATGTAGTAAAATGGTAATAGTTCCATCTTGATAGGATAGCCTTTTCGCCCTTGTTTGCCTATTCGGAGATTAATACGTAGCTTTGAGCCAATAAAGTGGTATTTTTATGAAGAATAATGATTGGAAAGATCGATTAGGCGTGATGTACTCCACGAATCCCGATTTTCAATATAATACGGGAGATACGGAAGAGGAAGATACGTTGCCGAAGGAGAAACAAGCTTTGCGCATATCCTTGGATAAGCGGAACCGGGGAGGGAAGATGGTTACCTTGATCACCGGGTTCCGGGGCACTTCCGAGGATCTGACCGCCTTGGGAAAACTCTTGAAAGTGAAATGCGGCGTAGGCGGTTCCGCTAAGGACGGGGAGATAATCATCCAAGGGGACCTGCGTGCCAAGGTGTTGGATATCCTCCGGAAAGAGGGCTATTCGAAAAGCCGTACGATCTAATCCCCGATCGCTATGCTAACAATCTATAGGGCTTCCGCCGGGGCGGGCAAGACGCATAAGCTGACAGGGGAGTACCTGATGTTGCTCTTCTCCCAGCCGGGCGTTTACCGCCGGATCTTGGCCGTGACGTTTACGAATAAGGCGACGGATGAGATGAAAACCCGTATCGTTCAAGAACTTTATCACCTCGCTTCCGGCCGTGCGTCCGATTATATCCAGCTACTCTCTTCCGCCTATTCCTTGACGGAGCGGCAGGGGAGGGAGCAGGCCCGGAAGATTCTGGTCGCTATCCTGCACGATTACTCCGCTTTTAATATCAGTACGATCGACCGCTTTTTCCAGCAAACGATGCGTGCCTTTACCCGCGAGATCGGTTTGCAAGGCGGTTATGGCATCGAGATGGACCAAGAACTGGTCTTGACCGAGGCGATCGATAACCTGCTGGCCGATCTGGAGAAGCCGGAGAGCAAGGATTTGCTAGGTTGGCTGCTGCGTTTCGCCGAGGACAAGATCGAGGATGGAGGCGGCTGGAGTTTGCGGCAAGACATCATGTCGCTCAGCCGGGAGGTCTTTAAGGAGAGTTATAAGGCATTTAGCGAGGAAGTAGGTAAGGATATCGCGGATAAGCAGGCGCTCGATGCCTATAAGAATGAGCTATACGCCATTATCCGCTCCGTCGAGGCGGAGGCGAAACGTTTAGGAGAGGAGGGAGTGGCGTTGCTGAAACAGTTCGCCTTACAACCCTCGGATTTTAAGGGAGGAAGTCGTTCCCCGTTTTTCTATTTCGAGAAGCTGGCGAAAGGTGAGATGAAAGAGCCGACAGCCACGTTCCAAGCTTTGCCGGATAATCCGGATGCCTATACGACCAAGACGACTCCACCGGGTCTCCGGCAGATCATCGGGTGTGTATATGAGGAAGGGTTGAATGCCTGCGTAAAGAATATCGTATCCCTGTTCGCCAACCTGACGGCCTATAACACGGCCCGGGAGATCGTACGTTATTATTATACGTTAGGGATCTTAACCGATATCTCCCGGCAAATCGCCTCTTACCGGGAAGAAAAGAATGTCATGCTGATCGCCGATACGACCGAGTTGCTGAATAAGGTCATCAGCGGCAGTGACGCCCCCTTTATCTACGAGAAAACGGGTACGCACGTAGATCATTATATGATCGATGAGTTCCAAGATACCAGCGGCATGCAGTGGAATAACTTCCGCCCCTTGGTGGAGGAGAGTCTGGCGAATGGCCGGGCGAATCTGATCGTTGGCGACGTGAAACAAAGTATTTATCGTTTTCGTAACTCGGATTGGAAGCTATTGGACGAGCAAGTCCGCAGGGATTTCGAGGACGAGCAAGTCCGTGAGGAAACCCTGATGGATAATTGGCGAAGCTGCCGCCATATCGTGGAGTTTAATAACGCATTCTTCACCGCCGCTCCGGCGATCCTGCAGGATCTATATAATGAGGCGTTGAAAAACTCCTCATTAAGCGAGGAAGAGCGCACGGCCTTTTCTGCGAGGATCATGGCGGCCTACGACGATAGTTCCCAGCGTGTCCCCCCGCCCTTCCAGAAGAAGGATGGACATGTACGGATCGATTTCCTCTCCGGTGATGAGGATAAGGACTGGAAGCAGGAGGCGATGGAGCGATTGCCCGCTACCTTGGAGCGCTTGCAGGATAACGGTTACGCGCTAAAAGATATCGCCATACTCGTGCGTACCAATCAAGAAGGCGCTTTAGTGGCTGATACGTTGCTAGCCTATAAGGAAGAGCATCCGTCCGACCGATACAATTACGATATCATCTCCGATGATGCCCTGTTCGTGGGTAGTTCTCCGGCGGTCCGTTTCCTGATCGCCGTATTGCGCTATTTGCGAAATCCGGAGGACCGGACGAACAGGAAATTGGCGATGTATGCCTATCAAGTATTAACCGGAAAATTCGGGGAGAGCGAGGCGGATGAGTCTGTTTTCCAAAACCTTCAGTCTATTTCCCGGCAATCCTTGTACGAGGTAACCGAAGGGCTCTTCCGTAACTTCTCCGCTTACTTCCCGGAAACGGAACAGGTATTCGTGCAAGCTTTTCTGGATATGGTTTCCGAGTACGCCCAAAAAGAAAGCGCAGATTTGAACCGTTTCTTGAGATGGTGGGACGAGACCGGTTATCGAAAGACGATCGCTACCCCGGATGGGCAAAACGCTATCCGCATCTTGACCGTACATAAATCCAAGGGCTTAGGTTTTAAGGTCGTTATCATTCCTTTCGGGGACTGGGAGATCGACCATAAGCCGACAAAGCCCGTTATCCTTTGGTGCCACCCGGAGAAGAAGCCGTTTGACCGCCTGCACTTAGTTCCTGTCCGTTACGGACAGATCCTGAGTAGCACGATTTTCGCCAAGGATTATTTCAAGGAGCGCTTGCATGCTTTCATCGATAACTTGAACACCTTATACGTCGCTTTTACCCGTTCGAAAGAAGAACTGATCGTATTCTCCCCCCGTCCGAGGAAGATCAACAAGGAAGGTAAGGTTGAGAAGATAACTTCCATCGCCGATCTATTGTGGGCGGGGGTGGAGACGGATATCGAGGATGATACCTTTGAAAGGGGCGAATGGTGGCATCCAGCTTCGGGTAGAACGGCAGAAGATACCCTGGAGGAAATCCCCATGAGCCGCCTGTATTCCGTTTCCCCGGTTGATCGTTTACAATTACGCCTGCATGGGAAAGGATTCTTTTTCGATAATGCCAGGCGGAAGCACGGTACCTTGATGCATGAGGTATTGAGTCGGATACGTACGCCGAAAGATATTCCCGCTTCGGTCGAAAGTTATCGGTTAGCCGGGGTGATTAACCGGGAGGAAGCGGCGGAGTTGATCAGCCGTCTGGAAGAATTATTGCAAGCGGAGGAGGTAAAGGCTTGGTATGATGGTTCCGCCCGTGTCTTGAATGAAGTGGATATCCTGTTCGGTAAAGGCTTGTCTAAACGCCCGGACCGGGTGATAATAAAAGGAGGTAAGGTTATTGTCGTGGATTATAAATTTGGCGAACGGCAAGATAAGCGCCATCCTAATCAGGTAAGAAATTACCTGCAATTAATCCGTAAAATGGGTTTCGAGCGGGTCGATGGATACCTTTGGTACGTAGAGTTAGGTAAAATAGAGGCAGTGAATAAGTGATATATTTTTGATATTCGGTAAAAATGAATATTTTTGCAGATTCTTAGTATAAAACGATACAGTCAAAGAAGAATGAAAGTACATAAAGAAGGAACCGGTTTACTGCTTACGTTGTTTACAATATTATTTATTGTGAATATAACTTTGTACCATACGGTAGGTAAGGGTATGCTGTTTTATTCTGTCGCTTTTGTTTCTACCGTATTGTTCCTATTGGTATTAAACTTCTTCCGTAGTCCTTTCCGCCGGTTTCCTTATGATTCGGAAGGCTTGGTGATCGCTCCCGCCGACGGTACGATCGTTGCCATCGAGGAAGTGATGGAGAACGAGATCCTTCATAAGGAGTGCCTACAGATATCTATCTTTATGTCTATCTTCAACGTGCATGCTAATTGGTTTCCCGTAAACGGTACCGTTAAGCATGTTTCCCACCAGAACGGGCGTTTTATGGCGGCTTATCTGCCGAAGAGTAGTACGGAGAACGAACGTTCGGCGGTCGTGATTACCACGAGGAACGGGGTGGATGTCTTGGCTCGTCAGATTGCCGGGGCGATGGCACGCCGCATCGTTACGTATGCCAAGCCGGGAGAGAAATGTCATGTGGACGAGCAAATGGGGTTTATTAAATTCGGTTCTCGCGTGGATGTCTACCTGCCGGTAGGAACAGAGGTGTTAATAGAGATGGATCAAAAAGTAACAGGCAATCAAACGCCTATAGCCCGTTTGTCAAAATGAGTATAAGAAAACATATTCCTAATACAATTACGTGTCTAAGCCTTCTGTCCGGTTGTGTCGCCAGTGTTATGGCCTTGCACGGAAATCTTTTATCTGCGTTGATTTGGATTATTATAGCCGCGGTCTTTGATTTCTGCGATGGCTTTGCCGCTCGTTTATTGAAGGCTTACTCGCCGATGGGAAAGGAATTGGATTCCTTGTCGGATATGGTAAGTTTCGGCTTCGCTCCGGGCATGGTGGTCTATTGGTTGTTGGGAGAGGCTTCTACGGCTTTGCCTTTTGGCTCTTTGAATACGTATATCCCTTATCTGGCGTTCGTGATCCCTACGTTTTCAGGTTTGCGTTTGGCTAAGTTCAATATTGATGAACGGCAAACTACCTCGTTTATCGGCTTGCCGGTTCCGGCGCATGCTTTATTTTGGGCTTCGGTGGGATATTCTGTTTTACCGGTTGTCCATGCGAATGAAGGCTTGTTCGTGTTGGTGACTGTTATCTTGGCGTTTATTACCTCCTTGCTGTTGGTGTCTGAGATACCGATGTTCTCGCTGAAGGTGAAATCCTTAGCGTGGAAGGGTAATGAGCTTCGCTATATATTGATCGCTTGTGCCATTATTTTCGTGGCGTTATGGGGATTCTTGGGAATCTCTGGAACCATCCTGTTATATATAGTCTTGTCTATTTTTAACAAAAAGGGATAAACAAGAATTCTTATCTTTGTGTTTGTGATAGTAAAGAATCATTTAAGTATCGGATTATGTTTAAGTTTTTGTTTGTAATATTCTTTTTCTTTATCCTGTTGGTGTTTCTGATGGGTTTCTCCATCTTGCGTACCTTTAAGAACATCTTTTTTGGTAGCGGAAACAGCACTCGTAAGGGAGAACAACGTCGTCAAACAAATAGCAATACTTCCGGACATCGTTCTACGACTACTACCGCCCGGGACGATGATGATGATCGTACACCTTATGTGCACCGTAAGAAGATATTCGCCAAGGATGAAGGGGAGTATGTGGATTACGAGGAAGTTAAATAGAGCTTAGCGTCTTTGCTTAAAGAAACGCTGCATTTCTTCCGCGCACTCTTTTTCAAGGATACCTTTTTTGATAATCGCTTTCGGATGGAAGGCTTGAGGGGCGAATTTGGAGAAACCTCTTTTATCATCGGATGCCCCGTATACGATCGTGCTTAATTGTGCCCATCCGATCGCGCCGGCACACATTATGCAGGGTTCCACGGTTACGTATAGACTACAATTTGTCAGGTATTTCGCTCCTAAGACTCCGGCGGCGGCCGTAATCGCCAACATCTCGGCATGTGCGGTCACGTCGTTCAAGCATTCGGTTTGATTATGCGCCCTCGCTATGATCTGGTTGTTGCAGACGATAACAGCTCCTACGGGAACCTCACCCTCGGACGCTGCCGCACGAGCTTCCACCAACGCTTGCTTCATGAAATATTCGTCATTGAAAGGATTCATCTTCTCATCTCATTTTCGTTGAAAAGAGTCGGATAATCCTCCTCCAAGGTCTTGAGGATGTGAGAAAGGATCGTCTCTCGGTACCAACGGGACTTATTCTCGATCTTGTAGCGTGAAAGGTAACGTTTTACCGCTTTATGCTCTTCGTCATTCAGCATAAAGGTCACTTTGTGTACCCTCGGATGATTGGGGTGAGCCGATGAATATTTACGTTCTTCTTTCATACATTTGCAAATGTACGAGTGAATAGCCGAATAACAAAGAAAATGGCTATATTTGTGCAAATTAATGCGATGGCAAGACAGAACGATATGGGTCGGGAAGGTGAGTCTGAGGCTCGTGCCTATCTGGTAAAACATGGATATAACGTGTTGCATACCAATTGGCATTGGCATCATTATGAACTGGATATTATCGCTGTCAAGGAAGATGAGTTAATCGTGGTGGAGGTAAAGACACGCTCTGAGGATTTTTTGCTTTCACCGGAAGATGCGGTAGACACCAAGAAGATTCGGAGGATTGTCGCCGCTGCGGATGCCTATGTCCGTTATTTTAATATAGACTTACCAGTCCGTTTTGATATCGTGACATTGATCAAGAAAGAGACGGGTTTCCTGATCGACCATATCGAAGATGCTTTCTATGCTCCTTGCCGTTAAAAGATAAAAGTTATGAATATAGAAGAAGTACGTGAATACTGCCTTTCCTTGAAGAATACCATCGAGTGTTTCCCGTTCGATGAGGTATCGCTGGTCTTTAAGGTAGAGAATAAGATGTTCCTGCTGCTTCCTTTGGATGCGGAGGAGCCTCATGTCTCCTTGAAATGTAGTACGGATTATGTGGAAGAGTTACGGGAACATTATACGGCGGTTGAGCCAGCTTACCATTTTAATAAGAAATACTGGAATAGCATTTATCTGGACCGGGATATGGAAGACGAGGAGATTAAACGCTGGATCTTCCATTCTTACCGGGAAGTGATCGCTAAACTACCAAAAAATATAAGGGAAATTTATAATGATGAGCACTGATAATGAATCTCCCCGCATCTTGCGTGTGGCGGAAACCGCTTCTACGAATAGCTTGCTTCGTGAGTTGGTCATCAAGGAATCTCTTGCGGAAGGAAGTGTGGTCGTTGCCGATTTCCAGACAGCCGGACGTGGTCAGATCGGGAATACTTGGGAGTCTGAGGCGGGAAAGAACTTGATGTTTAGCTTAGTCCTGTACCCTACGTGCATCCCTGCGAACCGTCAGTTCTTGATTTCTCAAATAGCAGCTCTAAGCGTGAAGGAGGCGTTGGACTTATATGCGGATCATATCACCGTGAAGTGGCCGAACGATATTTACTGGAAAGACAAGAAGATTTGCGGAATGTTGATTGAGAACGACCTGTCGGGGCATAATCTGTATTGCTCCATCATCGGGATCGGCATAAACTTGAATCAAACGGTATTTCGAGGAGATGCTCCGAATCCTGTATCTTTGTTTCAAATAATCGGTAAGGAAGTAGATCGGGAAGAGGTTTTGCACCGTTTCCTCTCAATATTCTATCGCTATTATTTATCTCTTCTCCAAGAGGAACACGAGGATATTCGAGCTCGTTATCAATCCGCTTTGTATAGAAGAGAGGGGTATCATGGTTATAAGGATGAGTCCGGCGAGTTCGAGGCCTGTATCCATGATATAGAATCAACCGGGCATCTTTTGCTAGCATTACGGGATGGAAGCATTCGCCGTTATGCTTTTAAGGAAGTCTCTTATTGCAAATGACTTTTTGATCGGAGTGTTTTTTTACCACGTATTTTTATAATGTACACGTACATTGTAAAATGTGTGTAATAGTGTATATCTGTTGGAGGAATGAACCGAAGATAAGTATTGTGGTATTGGATAAGAGATGGTTTGTCTTTATAATCGGCGGTTTCGTAATGAATAGCCTATTTGATTGATAAGAAAGCGTATATGGTAACAAAAAAATAATAGGGAAGATTTGCACGAATCAAAGAAACGCGTACCTTTGCAATGATGAATAAAACCGATTGCCCTAAGTCCGTTTAAAAGGCAGGCAATCCAATAGAAGAGCTTATTACACTTTAGTATTAATATTAAATTATTTAATTATGAACAAAAAGTTTTCTACGCTTTTGTGCGCTAGCTTGCTTTTTTCTTCAGCATTTACAGCTCAGGCAGAGGATTTGAGCGGTGCTCTTAAGGGCGGTGATGCTACCGAAATGAGTGAGTTGGGTTCTACAACGCCGAAGGGAGTTTATCAATTAAGAACTTCTGATGGTAAAATTCTTACTGTAAATGATAAGGGTGAGTACAAATTGGTCACTTCTGCGAATTTGTCAGACGTGAAGTCTTCTTTGTGGTGTGTTCAGATCACTGAGGCACAAGACAGAGGACAACAACCTATCTATGACTTTGTGAACAAGGGACAGAGTGCAATGTTGGCGATTAATGTGCCCGATGGCATGAAAGTTGGTGAAACGACTGGTGCTCTTTCTGTTGGTGAATCTTATGGTGGATGGGCCTTCTCTTCTGTTTATAAGGAAAGCTTAGAAAGGAATCAAACATTATATACTTATCAAGAGGCAGATAATGTGTTGATTTTATTAGCGGAGGGCGATGGTATTAAGGCTAAGAAAATCAAAGCAAATGAGGCTGAGAATTATCAAGACGCATTGAAGTTCTCGTTGTTCAACGCAGGTACATATGTGTTGAGTGCCGCTGAGATTAATGCTTATTTGAAAGAAAATAAGAATGTCTTGAAATTTAATCCGGACGCTAACGCAGATGTAAACCCGTTCTCTACAACAGCTTTTGTTGCTAAAGGTATTAACAGCGATACTGATCATAACTTCGTGTATGTAACGGATAAAGCAAAAGAAAATTCTTATTTGAAGGTAGATACTGCCGCTAATGGTGTAGGTACTCAATTCTTGAAGTTTGGTTGGACTGATGTCAAAGCTAAGGGTTCTGAGGATGCTTTAACGTCAGGTGAAATCGCTAACCAACACAAGTTCTTGTTTACTTACAGACCTTCTGGCGATAGCTTGTTCATTCAGGTTCAAGAGGCTCGTTATTTGCCGGAGAAGAGAACAGAGAATGACTATTGGAAGGATATGACTCCAATTAAGTACGGTACTGTATATCATGCGGTTACTTGCGAAGGAACAGATTCAGCTGATTCTTTGTTCGTTAAGTTGCAGAACTTTACTGTTGCGGATCGTATTGCTACAATTGGCAAAAAACCGATTAATACACACATTAGTTTTGGTGTAGACGGCTGTTTCACTAGCACGGACAAGACATCTGTAAACGATGGTGTTTATGTTATCAAGAACGCTAAGGGTGAAGTATTGGCTGCTCCTATCCATCTGAACGACAACGTTGCTGGCGAGGCTAATAATGATGTTCAATGGGTTAAATTGGATGCTCAAGATCCGAAGCATATGCCTGCTTATCAATGGGTTGTGTTGAAAACAATGCATTCTGATAAGGCTATCGAAACTTCTCCTGTTGTAATTACGAACCGTGAGTTCCCGCAATTTACAGCGACTGTTCAATTTACGAAGAATGAGAAAGGAGAGTTAGTTGGTAATGCATCTATAGATAATAAAGTCCTTTCTGCTGTTACATTTGACGCATTGGAAGAAAGTTTGATTAAGGATGCTAAGTTGGGTTATAAGTATATTTCAGATGCTGAGTTATCTGTAAACAAGTATAAATTTAACTACTTGAATCCGTTTACTCCGGATTATTGGATCGCAAACGGTGATGGCAAAGACTCTTTGCTTTATGTGAAGAAAGAGGCTAGCCGCTATGAGTTGGTTAAGGGTTCTACTGCTGCTTATGGTTATAAGGTTACTGATGAGGCTAAAAAATGGATCAAGGGCTTGGCTCAATTGGAGAGAACTAACTATGTAGTTAAGTTGGCTAACACCGATAAATATTTGCGTGAGGAGTCTGTTTATGGCCAGAAGTATGCTATGGGTGCTATCGCTACACCGGATACATTCTTCTTTAAGGAGAATAACCATGATGGAGCTAAGCATTTCTATGCTATTCTTAAATCTCATTATGTCGCTAATGAGGCTGGCTTTGACTATAAGTATGCTGCAAACATTGAAAATGTGGCTACTACTCATAAAGTAGGTATCGCAGATGATGGTAAAGAGGCAGGTTTGAAGGTTGAGCTTTTGAATGAGAAGAGAACTTCTTCTTTCTCAGTAGAACCAGACAATACTCCGTTGTATCGTCGTTTCAACAAGGAATTGTTAGGTGAGAACGTAAATGATGCTTCTGATAGCTTGTATTTTGTTGAGTCTATCCGTAAAGAGTACTTAATGGATGAGAACAACACGAACTTGCAACATTCTACAGTAGACTACGCTGGTATCTGGAATAAAGATAAGGCTAATGGTAAATTGGCATTCCGTGTTGATACTGCATGGTTGAAACGTGGCGCAGGCGAGATCAAACCTCAATACCTGATTTCTGCATTCCAAGATGTAATCGCAGGTGAGAAGATCATTCCTTGTACAGAGGATGGCAAGCACATCAAACCCGATGGAACTCCGACAGATAATCCTTACGAATGTGTACACGCTGTTCATATTAAGACTCCGGCATTCGTTTATGGTAAGTATCTAGTTAACTTCTCTGATTCTGCCGCTACTTGTGAAGCTGACGTAAATCCGTTTATCTTCAATACGAAGGCTGTTTCTAACAGTAGCTATACTCGTGTAGGTTTTGTTCCTGCTGTTCAATATGGTGATACATTGTTAGTCTTGACTGGCAAGTATGCAAGCATGACGAAAGAGCAATTGAAGAACGAGGGTATCGAATCTATGATCGCTACTTATAAGAAAGAATATCCTTCATTTATCAATTACTTGAATGGTGATAACCATAAGAATGTAACTTGGTCATTCCGTTATGTAAATCCTGAGGCTGCTGCTGTAGCTTATGAGGATGGCAAGGAAGGCGAGAACAACGCATTCTTGATCGAGTCTAATGTATATGCTGCTGGTGAGAAATATCAGACAGTAAAAGGCAACAAGGATGAGGCTATCGCCCCTGAAAAGGCTGCCGCTTGGTTGAAGATGCACAATGGTTGCTTGGTATTGACAGATGTGAATGCTACATTCGACAACGCTAAGACTGGTGGTGACGGTGCATTGGTATTCAACGCATTCCAGAAGACTGAAAAAGAAGATATGGTAACTTCTAATGACGAAATCGCTACTGAAGGCGTATCCGTAGTAGCAGGTAACGGTACTGTAACTGTTCAAGGCGCTGCTGGTAAGTCTGTAGTTATCACTAACATCTTAGGTAAGGTTGTTGCTGAGACAGTTCTTACTTCAGACAACGCAACTATCGCTGTACCTGCTGGTATCGTAGCTGTAGCTGTTGAGGGTGAAGAGGCTGTTAAGACAATCGTTAAATAAGTAGAAAACTGATCGAATTTCCGTAAGGAAAGACACAGTTCATAAGATAGAGCTCCGTCGATGTACTTCGGCGGGGCTTTTGTGCGTTCCCCTACGAGTGTTTCATATTTAAATACAAAAACAAGGTATCTTAGTTTCATTGAGCAAGTATCCTAAGTTCATTGGCGAAGTATCTTAGGCGTATGGGGCGATGAAACTAAGATACTTTTCTCATGAGCACCTTGTGTGAGTATCGGTGTCGTCATATGCGACTACCGGCGTGGATTGTAAGGACTACTCGTGCAGGTTCTAGGCTCTACTGCCCTGTTATTCTTTCTTTTTGATAGATAAATGTCTATATGTGTGACATCCCTTTTCGGTGGAGAGCGTAAAATAGCAGAGGCTGGATGACTGTAAACGGCATTTTTCATTGAAAAAGCCCCCTTTTTGTACGTGATAAGTGGTGAAAGCCTATGCGATAGGTCGCGTTGGGCAACGCCGGTAGTGCCGATGGGCATCGTGAATAGTCAAGAATAGGGTTGTTGATACTTGTGGATGGGCATCATAACCTTGTTACGACCCAGTTCTAACCCCATAAACCCCCTCAAGCAACCCACTAAATATGAATTACAATGAATGAATTCCGCTAGAATGAAAGGCCGTTTTTCGATAAGACGCTGTCATGTAAATGATTGCTGAAATTTTTTCTCGTATTTGAGAATGAACTGTCCATCA
>CDZD01010229.1_pt1 | contig 24344 bp, 19 predicted proteins | sample 554771 | NCBI WGS metagenome assembly CDZD01 (sample SAMEA3182069, study PRJEB8094) | gut metagenome | biome: human; feature: gut; material: Stool; isolation source: human stools | place: Canada | collected 2011-11-08
TCGCGCCACCTCCCTTTACACAAGGGAGGCGCTACCAACTGCAATTTTTCGGCGCATATCGTAGGGGACGGCGTCCTCGACGTCCCGAGAGTTACACTGCAATGTCGGTTTTACAACGGTAGGGTGAACTGTGTTCGCCCGTGCAAAAACTATCAAGCCGACTGCATTAATTCGCCTTCTCCTTGAGGAGAAGGTGTCGAGCGCAGCGAGACGGATGAGGTGTGCCGCAGGCAGTTAATTCCACAAACATCAATCCTCCGTCACGGCTTCGCCGTGCCACCTCCTTTTCTAAGGAGGCCACTATAGCAGTCGGCTTGCAGTTAAACCGGCTCCCTTGTGTAAAGGGAGCCATGAGCAACTGCAATCTTTGAACGACATTGTAGGGGACGGCATCCTCGACGTCCCCTACGATCGGTTTTCCCCTTTCAACGGGCAAAGCCTGTTATATATGCGAAAAACCGCCGGTCGGTCGCCCGATCAGCGGTTTTTGATTATTCAAGCTCGAATGCGCCGGTATAGAGCTGATAATAAACGCCCTTTTCGGCTATCAGCTTCTCGTGGTCGCCGCGCTCGATTATCCTGCCGTGGTCGAGCACCATTATCACATCCGAATTCATTACCGTCGAGAGGCGGTGGGCGATGACGAATACCGTCCTGCCCTCCATCAGCTTATCCATGCCCCTCTGGACTATCGCCTCCGTCCTCGTGTCTATCGAGGAGGTCGCTTCGTCAAGGATCATCACGGGCGGGTCGGCGACGGCGGCCCTTGCTATCGCTATCAGCTGGCGCTGACCCTGTGAGAGGTTCGCGCCGTTGTTGCTCAGCTCCGTTTTGTAGCCCGAGGGCAGTCGGGTGATGAAATCGTCCGCGCCCGCGAGCTTCGCTGCCTCAATGCATTCCTCGTCCGTTGCGTCCAGCCTGCCGTAGCGGATATTCTCCATCACCGAGCCGGTGAAGAGGTTAGTCTCCTGCAAAACAATGCCGAGGGAGCGGCGCAGGTCGGATTTCTTTATCTTGTTGATATTTATGCCGTCATAGCGGATCTTGCCGTCGGCGATATCGTAAAATCGGTTGATAAGATTCGTTATTGTGGTCTTGCCCGCGCCCGTTGCGCCGACGAACGCCACCTTCTGACCCGGTTCGGCGTAAACGGTCACGTCGTGGAGCACCTCCTTGCCCTTTTCGTAGGCAAAATCGACATCAAAGAGCCTCACGTCGCCTCGGAGCGGGGTGTAGGTCAGCGTGCCGTCACCGTGCGGATGCTTCCACGCCCATTTGCCGGTGCGTTCGCTCGTCTCGGTCAGCTCGCCGTTCTCCTCCTTGGCGTTGACGAGGGTCACATAGCCGTCGTCCGTCTCGGGCTGCTGATCCATCAGCGAGAATATCCTCTGCGCGCCCGCCATCGCCATGACTATGGCGTTGACCTGCTGCGAGACCTGGTTGATGTTGCCGGTGAATTGCTTGGTCATATTGAGGAACGGCACGATGATGCTGATGCTGAACGCCATGCCCGAAATGCTGAAATTCTTAGCGCCGAAGGTCAGGAAAAGCCCGCCCGCCGTCGCAATAAGCACATAGAGCACGTTGCCGATATTCATGATTATCGGGCCGAGGGTGTTGGCGTAGGCGTTCGCCTTGCGGCTGTCCTCATAGAGCGCTTCGTTTATCCTGTCGAAGTCCTCGGTCGCCGCCTCCTCATGGCAGAATACCTTGATGACCTTCTGACCGTTCATCATCTCCTGGATGAAGCCCTCCGCCTTGCCGAGTGAAGCCTGCTGGCGCACGAAGTATTTCGCCGAGCCGCCGCCGACCTTCTTTGAAACAAGGGTCATGGCGACAACGCCGACAAGCAGCAGCATCGTCATCCAAATGCTGTAGTAGAGCATGATGAAGAACACGACCATTACAACAATGCCCGACGAAATGAGGGCGGGGAGCGCCTGAGAAACAAGCTGGCGGAGCGTGTCGATATCGTTGGTGTAGTAGCTCATAATGTCGCCGTGCTTGGTCGTGTCAAAATATTTGATGGGCAGATTCTGCATCCCGTCAAACATCTTGCGGCGCAGCTTGCAAAGGAAGCCCTGGGTGATATACGCCATGAGCTGCTCTCTGACGGTCATCAGGATTATCGCCGCGAGATAGAGCGCCACAAGCACCGCTATCATCGGGAATATCTCTTTGCTTGCCGCCGACCAGTCGCCGACTTTGTACCATTTTTCGATCACTGCGATAACTTTCTGAGTGAATACGGCGGGGATCGCCGAGGCCGCCGCGGTGAGGATAATACAGACCGTCACCACGGGCACGAGCACGGGGTAGCAGCTTATCAGCAGCTTTATCACCCTGCCGAGCACGCCTTTTGCCGGTTTCGGCTTATTCATCGCGCTCACCTCCGTTCGTCTGCTGCTCATAAACCTCACGGTAGATTTCGCTCGAGCCGAGCAGCTCCTCGTGCCTGCCGAGCGCCGCTATCCTGCCGTTCTCCATAACGACTATCAGGTCGGCCTCCTGCACGGAAGCGATGCGCTGGGCAATGATTATCTTGGTCGTTTCGGGTATATATTCCTTGAATCCCGCCCGTATCAGAGCGTCCGTCTTGGTATCGACGGCGCTTGTCGAGTCGTCAAGGATAAGGATCTTCGGCTTCTTGAGTAGCGCGCGGGCAATGCAGAGCCTCTGCTTCTGGCCGCCCGAGACGTTCGTGCCGCCCTGCTCGATATGCGTGTCGTAGCCGTCGGGGAACGACCTTACGAAATCGTCCGCCTGGGCGAGCCTACACGCCTCGATTATTTCGTCGTCGGTCGCGTTCTCGTTGCCCCAGCGCAGATTTTCCTTTATCGTGCCGGAGAAGAGCAGGTTCTTTTGCAGCACCATCGCCACCGCTTCACGCAGCGACTCGATGTCGTAGTTCCTGACGTCTACGCCGCCCACACGCACGCTGCCTGCGGTCACGTCGTAGAGCCTCGGGATAAGCTGCACGAGCGTAGTCTTGCTCGAGCCGGTGCCGCCGATAATGCCGACGGTCATGCCGGAGCGGATATGCAGGTCGACATTCTCGAGCGCATCTCTCTCGGCTTTCTTTGAATATTTGAAGCTCACGCAGTCGAAGTCCACGGAGCCGTCGGCTACGGAGAATACGGGATTCTCGGGGTTGCGGAGCGCAGGCTCCTCGCCGAGCACCTCGCCTATACGCTTAAAGGACTCGGAGGACATTGTAAGGATAACGTATATCGTCGAGAGCATCATCAGCGACATGAGTATCTGCACGCCGTAGGTCAGCATCGCCGAGATCTGGCCGATGTCGACCAGCGTGCCGCCGCTCGTTATCGTCATCTTTGAGCCGACGATGAGCACGAACACCATGTTGAAATTCAGACAGAACTGCATCAGCGGCGCATTGAGCGCAACTATCCTCTCCGCGTGGGTGAAATCCTTGCGGATATCTTCCGAAGCGGCGCCGAATTTCTTCTTCTCGTATTCCTCACGCGAGAAGCCCTTGACCACTCGCATGGCGCGCACATTCTCCTCGACGGATTCATTCAGACGGTCGTACTTTCTGAATACGCTGCGGAATGCGGGCATGGCCTTGCGGCTGATGAGCAAAAGCCCGAAAGCCAGCACAGGGATGACGACGACGAAGGCCGTCGCAAGCGCACCGCCCATCACATAAGCCATCACGACGGAGAATATCAGCATCAGCGGGCTGCGGATAGCCGTCCTTATCACCATCATGTAGGACATTTGAGCGTTCGCAACGTCGGTGGTCATCCTTGTCACGAGTGATGAAGACGAGAATTTGTCGATATTCTCAAATGTATAGGTCTGCACCCTGCGGAATATATCGCCGCGCAGGTTTTTGGCGAAGCCCGCCGAGGCCTTGGCGCAGGTGAATCCCGCCAGACCGCCGCAGGCGAGGGAAGCGCACGCCATCAGCGCCAGCACTCCGCCCGTCTCGAGAATATAGCTCATGTCGGCGCCCGTCTTGATACGGTTGACGAGATTCGCGGTGATGAACGGGATAAACGTCTCGATCACCGCCTCGCCGACAATAAAAATGAGCGTCAGCACAGTCGGCCGCTTGTATTCTCTTACACTTTTCATAAGCCGCCTTATCATATCTTTCCTCCTTGCTCTTACGAATAGTAGTTTTGTATCTTAAATGTTTGGATAAACATTATCACTATAAATTACGCACGTTAAAGGCTCCCTTGTGTAAAGGGAGGCGAGGTCAACTGCGAATTTTCGGAAACATCGTAGGAGACGGCGTCCTCGACGTCCCGCGAGCTACACTACAATGTAGGTTTTGCAACGTTAGGGGCGAACTGTGTTCGCCCGCCTAATTTCGCACATTATTGCAATACTAACCTGTTGTCGGCTTCCTAGGCTCCCTCTTGAGGGAGCTGTCCATAGGACTGAGGGAGTTTTTTCAAAAAAATCAATCAAGCTGCATTCCGCCTGCGGCACACCTCATCCGTCTCGCAAGCTCGACACCTTCTCCTCAAGGAGAAGGCAAATATAACTGCAAAACTGCAAACACTCAGCCAAGTCGGCTCCCTCTGACGAGGGAGGCGAGAGCAACTGCGGGTTTTTGGGAATATCCGCAGTCATACGTCGGTCAAAGCTCCGCAACTCTACAGAGATAAAAGACGGAGAACGCTAGGTCGTTCTCCGTCTTTTATCGGATGGCTCTGACATTGTTGCTCACAAATGCAGATGCGTGATGCAATATCACGCTATTACATTGTAACTGATTTCATCAAATTTGTCAACTGCTTTTTTGACCCGTTGCAAAATTATACGCTTTTTTGAGTTGTTGTTTGTATTTGCGCAGTCTGCACGGTCGTTGCCTCGACCACCTCAATGAGGTAATCGGCGCTGACCCAGCCCTTCAGCCCGTTGTAGTCGATATAAGCCCAACCCTGCACGGCGCTGACCACGGTCACATCCGTGCCGTTCGGGATCTTGCCCACGACGCTCGAACCTGCCGCCGCCTCGGCTCGCATATTGAGCACGCTGCCCGCCGTTTTGACGAGATATCTGCCCGCTGCGAGGGTCGCACCGCCGTCGGTCGTCTGCTCCGTGGCGGGCTCGGTGGTCTGCTCAAGATATTTTTTATCTACGGTGAGGATACCCCATTTTCCGTCATATTTTGCGATGAATACTCCGCCGTCGCCGGGCAGGATCGCCGCGAATTCAAAGCCGACGACCGTCTCGCCCGTGGTGTTCACAACGCCGTAAAGCCCGTTCTTTTTGACGGGCGCAACGCCGTTTCGGAATGTGAACGCCGTGTTGCCGCTCATTGCGTCAAGCTCGGAGACGCTCTCGAAGTCAAAGGGTATGACCGTAACGCCGCTCTCGTTGATATAGCCCCATTTTTCGCCTTGGCGGACTGCCGCAACGCCGCTGCCGAAATCCTTTGCGGCGTCGTAATTCAGCGGTATCTCCAATTTAAGCTCCGCGCCGACATAGCCCCACTTTGCGCTCTCCGCAAGGGAGGATGCGACGGGGTAAAGCCCGGGCTGAAGCGGCAATTCGTTTCTCTTTATCTCACCCGCGTAGCCCTTGCCGTCCGTCCACGCGAGATGCTTGCCCGCGTCGCTCCAGCAGGGTACTCTCTCGGGCGAGGTCACACCGTGATACTGCCGATTGGTGACCGTGCCGCTCTCGGCGTCCACAAGCAAGGGATACTCCGAGCGGGGGCTGTCCGCAATGTAGCGGTAGCTGCGCCACTGATCGCTGCAAACGGTGAAGTCGTTGTGCTCGGCTTTCTCTGTTATCTCGCCGCCGAGGGTCATCAGGCCCTTTTTGCCCGTCTTGGCGTCGGTGAACACCGCCATAGTCTCGTTGAGGCTCTTGATATCCGAGACATTGGCGAAGCCGTCGGGCACGGTGAACTGCCAGCTCTTGTTTTCGCTGTCTTTATTGCCGTCGGAGCGCCCGTGCAGCACGGCTATCACCGCCACGGCGACGAGCACTGCCGCCGCTATGATGCATATCGTGGCTGCGGTGGTGCGGTTTATCGGGCGTTTTTTCTTAAATGTAATATTTTTTGCCGCCATCTATATTTTCCTTTCAAAAAGCGGTTCTCCGCATATATTTCCCTGATTTTACGGCCGAAATTCGGCTATTTATCGGTTTCTTAAAAGAAGTATAGCACATTATGTAAAAAAGCGCAATTACAAAAGTGTTACAATCTGCACGGATATGTAAACTTCCTTTTGATTTTGAGGGTATATTTTCGCTGTTTCTCTTGACTAATCGCCCTTTTAGTTATATTATTATAGAGTATTATATTCGGCGGTGTGTTCATCGCCAAGGAGGAAAAAAATGAAAGTATTCATGATCGGCGGCACCGGCCTGCTCGGCTGCGAAGCTGCAAGAATCTTCATCGAGAGAGGCCACGAGGTCAAGAGCGTTGCTCTTCCCCCCCTTCCCGAAGGAGCACCCATCCCCAAGGAGATGGAGATCGAATTCTGCAACATTTATGAAAAGACCGACGACGAGATCAGAGAGATGATCAAGGGCTTCGATTGCTTCGTCTTCGCCGCAGGCGTTGATGAGAGAGTCGAGTTCCCCGCTCCCGTCTACGACGCTTACTACAAGTATAACATTGCTCCCATCAAGAGGATCCTGCCTCTTTGTAAGGAAGCCGGCCTCAAGAAGGCTGTTATCCTCGGCTCCTACTTCTCATATCTTGCGAAGACCCGCCCCGATATGAAGCTCACCGAGAAGCATCCTTACATCAGAAGCCGTATCGATCAGGAGAACGTCGCATTCTCCTTCGCGGACGACAACTTCGACGTCTCCGTGCTTGAGCTGCCCTACATCTTCGGCACTCAGCCCGGCAGAAAGCCCGTTTGGGTCATACTTATCGAGCAGATAAAGATGATGGATAAGCTGCCCTGCACCATGTATCCGGGCGGCGGCACCGCAATGCTCACCGTCCGTCAGGTCGGTCAGGTCATCGTCGGCGCGGCCGAGAAATCCAAGGGCGCAAAGGCATGGCCCATCAGCATGTATAACATGACCTGGAAGGAATTCCTCAAGATAGTCTATGCCGCCAGAGGCATGGGCGATAACAGAAAGATAGTCAGCATCCCCGCATGGATGATGCGTATGGGTCTCGGCAAGGTCAAAAAGGAATACGCCGCCAAGGGCATCCAGAGCGGTATCGACGTTGACGGACTTGCCGATATCATGGCTCTCAACCTCTTTATCGACAGGAAGTACAGCGAAGAGCTCGGCGCTACCGAGGACGATATCAAGGCTGCTATCTTCGACTCCATCAAGGTCAGCCAGGCCTCCTATGACGGCAAGGTCAAGCTCCTTGAGATGAAAGGCGAATAATTTTTAGCGAGATGGAGCTGTTTATTTAATCAAAGTAAGCAGCTCCATTGTTGTGTTTATTTCAGCAGTTACCGTACCCTGACAAATACCGGATTCGGAAGGAGTTATCGCATGGAAAGCAAGAAATACCTCAGCAAAAAAGAGCTGTGGATGTTTGCCGTAGGCGCAGGCGGGCAGGGCATGATATACGCCATGATGTCGAGCTATGTCAGCGACTATTATGTCAACGTTTTGCAGCTGCCGCTTCTCTTTGTCCTTCTTCTCATGCTCCTCGCCAGAGTGTGGGACGCAATCAACGACCCGCTCATGGGCATGATAGTCGACCGCCACACCACCAAGTGGGGCAAGATGAAGCCCTATATCCTTTTTGCCGCCGTTCCGATAGCCATCCTCACCGTGCTCATGTATTACAGCCCCGCCGGGCTGAGCAAGACGGGCATGATGGTCTATGTGGCGATAACCTATGTGTTCTGGGGCATGATATACACCATGGCGGACGTTCCCTTCTGGAGCCTGCCGAATGTTTTGACTCCCGACGCAGCCGAGAGAGGCTCCGTCATTTCGCTTGGCAGGACGGTAAACGGCGTAGGCTCGGCCGTGCCCGAGGTGCTTTTCCTCGCCGCAGGCTTCCTGCTGCCCAAGCTGCTTGACACCTCCGACCCGATAGCCTACGATAAGCAGCGTTATCTCATTATCGCCGCTGTCACCGTCGCTATCGGCATAGTCCTCTATGTCAACTCCTATTTCCATGTCAAAGAAAGAGTCGTTATCCCCGATAAGAAGCGCGCGCCGGGCGAGCCGTCGCAGCTCACGAGGATATTTAAGTGCAAGCCCCTCATGCTTGTCATCCTAATGGGCGTTCTCTCCAGTGGCAGATATATGGTTCAGGCTGCGGCTATCCACGTCGCCCGCTATGCCTTCTATATCGGCCCCGAGATAACACCCGATATGCCTATTGAGGAGAAAACCGCTCTCATCTCCGCCAGCGTCTCGAGCGTCAAGACCATATTCCAGGTCTGCGCCATAGTCGGTATGTTCGGCGCAATGCTCTTCATGCCGCTGCTGATGAAGAAATTCGACTATAAAAAGATAGTCATCACCACCTGCCTGCTCGGCTTCGTTGCGAGCATCTTCACCACCCTTATCGGTTGGTTCAGCGGCAATCTCTATCTCTGCATCCCGTTCGTGCTCGTCTCCTGCATCCCGCTCGGCGTGCTGAACGTCATATCCTATGCGATGATAGGCGACTGCCTCGACTATATGGAGCTTAAAACCGGCTTCCGCGACAACGCCCTCGGCTCAGCCTGCCAAGGCTTCGTCAACAAGCTGGGCAACGCCTTCGCTACCTGCGGCATAGTGCTGATGTATATGTTCATCGGCCTCAAGCCCGAGGATATGCTGAATTCCCAGGTCATCATGGCCGCCACCGAGCTTACGAGGACTCAGAATTTCGCAATGTTCTCGCTCGTCTCCATCGTCCCCGGCGTCAGCCTGCTGCTTTGCAGCATCCCGATGTTCTTCTATAAGATCGCCGGCAAGGAGAAGGCGGATATGCTCAGCGCCCTTGAAGAAAAACGTAAAAATTCCGGCATCGTGATCGAATGATCGCCTCGCACGGTTATCCTATACAGAAAGAAACAGGTGAATTTCCCTTGTCCGCAAAAAAAGATTTAAGAAACGTAGCCATTATCGCCCACGTTGACCACGGCAAGACCACTCTCGTTGATGAATTGCTCAAGCAGAGCGGCACCTTCCGTGAGAATGAGCAGGTCGCCGAGAGAGTCATGGACTCCAACGACCTTGAGCGTGAGCGCGGCATAACCATCCTCTCAAAGAATACCTCAGTCCACTACAAAGGCACCAAGATAAACATCGTTGACACCCCGGGTCACGCCGATTTCGGCGGCGAGGTCGAGCGTATACTAATGATGGTCGACGGCGTCGTGCTGCTCGTCGACGCATTTGAGGGCTGTATGCCCCAGACGAGATTCGTGCTTAAAAAGGCGCTCAATCTCAAGAAAAAGGTGCTTGTCGTTATCAACAAGATCGACCGCCCGAACGCCCGCCCCTATGAGGTCGTCGACGAAGTGCTTGACCTCTTCATCGACCTCGGCGCGGAGGAGGATCAGCTCGATTTTCCCGTCGTCTACGCCAGCGCGAAGGACGGCTACTCGAGCCTCGACCCCAATTGCAGAAGCGGCAATATGCAGCCGCTCTTTGACGCCATTCTCAAGAATATCGACCCGCCCACAGGCGACCCCGACGGCCCGCTTCAGGTGCTCTTTTCGAGCCTTGACTACGACGATTACGTCGGCAGGATCGGCGTCGGCAGAGTCGAGCGCGGCAGGATAAAGAGAGGCCAGCAGGTCTCGCTTTGCAAGACCGACGGCTCGGTGCAGAATGTCCGCATCTCCCGCCTCTATCAGTTCGAGGGTCTTAACAGAGTTGAATGCGAGGAGGCCGAGGCAGGCGACATCATCTGCGTCTCAGGCATCGAGGGCATCAACATCGGCGAGACCGCCTGCGACCCCGAGAAGGTCGAGGCGCTGCCCTTCATAAAGATAGACGAACCCACCATCTCGATGAATTTCATGGTCAACGACAGCCCGTTTGCCGGCAGAGAGGGCAAATTCGTCACCTCCCGCAACGTGCGCGACCGCCTCTTCAAAGAGGTCGAGACAAACGTGAGCATGAGAGTTGAGGAGACCGACAGCACCGATACCTTCAAGGTTTCGGGCAGGGGAGAGCTTCACCTCTCCATCCTCATTGAGACAATGCGCCGCCAGGGTTATGAATTCCAGGTATCCCGCCCCAAGGTCATATTCAAGGAGCAGAACGGTCAGCTCCTCGAGCCTATGGAGCTGCTCATCGTCGAAGTGCCCGAGCAGTATGTCGGCGCCGTCATTGAGAAGCTCGGCTCCCGCAAGGGCGAGCTTGAGAATATGGGCTCCCGTCAGGGCGGCTCGACCCACCTTGAATTCAAGATTCCCGCAAGAGGTCTCATCGGCTACCGTGCCGAATTCCTGACCGACACCAACGGCAACGGCATCATGAATCAGCTCTTCAACGGCTATGAGCCGTATAAAGGCGATATCCAGACCCGCGAGCGCGGCTCGATAGTCGTCCATGAGACGGGCGTGAGCACCGCATACGGTCTTTTCAACACTCAGGACAGAGGCCGCCTCTTCATCCCCGCGGGCGTTGAAGTCTATGAGGGCATGATAGTCGGCGAAAGCGCCAAGAATGAGGACGTCGTCTGCAACGTCTGCAAGCAGAAGCACCTGACCAACACCCGCGCCTCCGGCTCCGACGACGCTCTGCGCCTTGTGCCGCACACCGTGATGAGCCTTGAGCAGTGCATGGAATTCATCAAGGACGACGAGCTGCTTGAGGTCACCCCCGAGTCGCTCAGGCTCCGCAAGCGCATCCTCTCCAAGGAGCAGCGCATGAAGATGCAGTTCAAGAAAAAATAAGAATCCTTAAAAATATGATTTTCAAAGATAAAACCGCCGTCGCTCTCGGCAGCTTCGACGGGCTACACAAAGGTCATATGTCAGTCATAGCCTGCGCTCTTTCGATGAAGGAGTGCGGGCTTGTTCCTCTTGCGCTCCTTTTCGATTCGCACCCGATGCTCGCCCTCACGGGTCAGGCGCCGCCCGAGATACTCCAAAGCGCCGAGAGAGAAAGATTGCTCACCGAAATGGGCGTTAAATTTGAATATATTTCGTTCAAGGAAATTATGAACCTCACCTGCCGTGAATTTTTCGAGGAAATTCTGCTCAAGCGGCTGAACGCCGCCGCCGTATGCTGCGGCTGGAATTATCGCTTCGGCAGGGGCAACGAGGGCGGCTGCCGCGAACTGAACGAACTGAGCGATGAATTCGGTGTCGAGCTGCACATCAGTGACCATGTCGACCTCGGCGGCGAGCCTATCAGCTCCTCACGCATCCGCCTTGCCGTGGAGCAGGGCGATATCCCCCTCGCAAACGCCATGCTCGGCAGGGAATTCAGCTACAGCGCCCCCGTCGTGAGCGGTTATCACCGAGGTCATCTGCTCGGCGCGCCAACGATAAATCAGCGCTTCGAGCCGGATTTTGTCAGACCCCGCAAAGGCGTTTACGCCTCATTTACAACGGTCGGCGGTGTTCGCTACCCCTCCGTTACCAATATCGGGCTTCGCCCGTCCTTTGAGAATGAAGATTTCCGCAGCGAGACCTGCATCATCGGCTTCTCCGGCGATCTCTACGGTCAGGTCATCAAGGTCTCGCTGCTTGATTTTATAAGAGATGAGCAAAAATTCGGCTCCGTCGAGGCTCTGAGCGCTCAAATCGCTCTCGACGCTGCGCGAGCCAAAGAAATATTTGAAAAACGAGGTGACAGCGGCAATGTATGAGACTTGGGAACAGCTTAAAGCGGATTGCATGGGCTGCCGCAAATGCGACCTGTGCGAAACAAGGACAAATCTTGTTTTCGGCGTGGGCAACGAGAACGCCGAGGTGCTTTTTGTCGGCGAGGGTCCAGGCGAGAATGAGGATCTGCAAGGTGAGCCGTTCGTCGGCAGGGGAGGCAAGCTGCTCGACAAATACCTCGACGCAGTCGACCTCGACCGCAAAAAGAATATCTATATTGCGAATATCGTAAAATGTCGCCCCCCGAAGAATCGTGACCCGCTCCCCGAGGAGCAGGACGGCTGCATTCAGTGGCTACGCGAGCAAACAAGGCTGCTGCGCCCGAAAATAATCGTCTGCCTCGGCAGGATCTCGGCTCAGAAGCTCATCGACAAGAATTTCAAGGTCACCAAGCAGCACGGCGAATTCATCGAGAAAGGCGGCATCCTCTTCATGGGCACTTTCCACCCCGCCGCCCTGCTCAGAAATCCCAACAACAAGCCACAGGCTCTCGAGGATTTTCTCGCCCTGCGACGCAAAATTCTTGAGGTCTGCGACCATACCTATTAAACCGAATTCGGAGAAAAAATATGATTCGGAGTTTTTGCTGAGATTCAATCGACAACCCCTCCGTCACGACTTTGTCGCGCCACCTCCCTTTACACAATGGAGGCGAGGGCACGTGCAATTTTTCGGCGACATTGTAGGGGACGGCGTCCTCGACGTCCCGAGAGCTACACTACAATGTCGGTTTTACACCGGTAGGGGCGAACTGCGTTCGCCCGCCGGAGTTTGCACAATGCCGCAGTATTAAACTGTTGCCCACCTCTTAGGCTCCCTTTGACGAGGGAGCTGCCCGTAGGACTGAGGAAATTTTTGTAAAAACCAAGGCCCACAGTCACCTCGCCTTCTCCTTGAGGAGAAGGTGTCGAGCATAGCGAGACGGATGAGGTGTGCCGCAGGCAGTCCTCACATTATCGCAATATTGACCTGATGCCAACATCTTGAGGGAACTGTCGCATAGCGGCTGAGGGAATTCTTAAAAACAACCGATAACCCCTCTGTCTCAACAGGCAAACGACCCAAATTAACAAATGATTTTTCTTTTGGAGAAAATATGAAATACAATGCTGAAAATTATGACGTCGCCGTGATCGGCGCAGGCCACGCAGGTATCGAAGCGGGGCTTGCCTCGGCGCGCCTCGGCTGCAAGACCGCCGTTTTCACCGTCAATCTCGACTGGGTCGGCAATATGCCGTGCAATCCCTCGATCGGCGGCACATCAAAGGGTCACCTCGTGCGCGAGATAGACGCTCTCGGCGGCGAAATGGGCGTCGCTGCGGATAAAAACACCCTGCAAAGCCGTATGCTCAATCTCGGCAAAGGTCCCGCCGTCCACAGCCCCCGCGCCCAGGTGGATCGCCGAGCCTACTCCGACTATATGAAGGGCGTGCTCGAACGCACCCCAAATCTCTACCTCCGCCAGGCGGAAATAGTCGATATCACCCGTGACGGCAGCGAATGGGTGCTGCGTACCCGCCTTGAGGCTCTCCATAGAGCCAAGGCCGTCATCCTCGCCACAGGCACTTTTCTCGCGGGCAGGGTCTATATCGGCGACGTTTCATACGAGAGCGGCCCCGACGGGATGTTTCCCGCAACCGAGCTTGCCGCTTCGCTCAAGCGCCTCGGTCTGCCCACCCGCCGCTTCAAAACGGGCACTCCGCCCCGCGTGAATCGCCGCAGCGTCGATATCGACCGCCTCGAGCCGCAGTTCGGCGACGAGCACCCCGCCGTTTTCTCCTACGACAGCGGCATTGAGGTCAGGAATACCGAGCGCTGCTACATAACCTACACGGGCGCCGAGACCAAGCAGGTCATTCTTGAGAATCTGCACCGCTCGCCCCTGTATTCGGGCAAAATCGACGGCGTCGGCCCCCGCTATTGCCCGAGCATTGAGGATAAAATAGTCCGCTTCGCCGAGAAGGAGCGACATCAGATATTTGTCGAGCCGTGCGGCGCTAAAACTGACGAAATGTATTTGCAGGGGCTTTCTTCTTCCCTGCCGGAGGATGTTCAGCTCCGAATAGTCCACAGTATACCCGGTCTTGAGCACGCCGAATTTCTCCGCACAGCATACGCTATTGAATACGATTGCGTCGATCCGCTTTCGCTCCGTCAAACCCTTGAATTCAAGGATTTCCCCGGTCTTTATGGCGCAGGGCAGTTCAACGGCTCGAGCGGCTACGAAGAAGCCGCCGCTCAGGGGCTTGTGGCGGGCATGAATGCCGCATTGAAGCTCCTCGGCAAAGAGCCTGTCATTCTCGACCGCACCACTTCATATATCGGCACGCTCATCGACGATCTCGTCACCAAGGGCTGCTCCGACCCCTACAGAATGATGACCTCTCGCTCCGAATACCGCCTCATCCTGCGCCAGGATAACGCCGACCGCCGCTTGACCGAAATAGGCTACCGCGCCGGGCTTGTGCCGCAGGAGCGCTATGACCGCTTCCGCCGCAAGCTGGAGCTGATAGCCGCCGAGCGCAAGAGAGTTGAGGAGCTGTCGATACCTAAAACTCCGCAGCTCGATGAAATGCTTGTTTCACGTGAAACATCTCCGCTTGAGAAGGGCGTTAAAATGGCCGAGCTGCTGCGCCGCCCGCAGGTGGATTACGCCGCGCTCGCCCCGTTCGATAAATTCCGCCCCGACCTGCCGAGGGAGATTTTTGAGCAGGTGGAGATCGACATCAAATATGAGGGCTATATCAAAAGGCAGCAGATGCAGATAAACGAGCTGCACCGCCTCGAGGTCAAGCGCCTGCCTCACGACCTCGATTATTCGGCGATAACGGGTCTGCGCCTTGAGGCAATTGAAAAACTCGGCAAGATCAGACCTGAGACGGTCGGTCAGGCCTCCCGCATCTCCGGCGTTTCGCCCGCGGATATCTCGGTGCTGCTTATCTATCTTGAGAGGAACGGTATTAATGGTGATAAATAAAGAGCTGCTGAGCAGCAACGCTGCCTCTTTGGGCGTTGACCTCAGCGAAGATATGCTCGATAAATTTGATTTGCTTGCTTCGCTGCTCATCGAGCAGAATAAAACAATGAACCTGACCGCCATCACTCAGCCGAATGAGGTGGTAGTCAAGCATTTTGCGGACAGTCTCTCACTGCTCTCCGCCATTGAAGTGCCGCAGGGCGCAAATGTGCTCGATCTCGGCACGGGCGCAGGCTTCCCGGGGCTGCCGCTGCTGATAGCCCGCCCCGATATCCGCCTGACAATGGTGGACAGCACCGCCAAAAAGCTCGCCTATGTCGCTTCGACGCTCGATAAACTCTCGCTGAGTGCAGAGACGCTCCACGCCAGAGCCGAGGAGGCGGGCAAAGACCCCGCTTACCGCGAACAATACGATATCGTCTGCTCCCGCGCGGTCGCCGCGCTCAATGTGCTTTGCGAATACTGCCTGCCTTTTGTCAAGGTCGGCGGCACATTCGTCGCTATGAAAAGCGCCAAGGCTCAGGAGGAGTTGCAGCTCGCCGAGAAAGCGATATCGACCCTCGGCGGTAAAACCGTCGGTCAAAAGTGCTTCACTCTCTCCGACGGCGGCGAAAGAACATTAATTATTATCAAAAAGATTTCGCAAATTCCGCCGAAATACCCCCGTCCGTCCGCTCAAATCGCCAAAAAGTCCCTTTGATTTTAATCGAATATGCAGTTAAGTGTCGCTTTCGGGCGCACGAAAAAGCTGGACAAACCCTCCGCCGAGTGTTATCATCAAGGTAACGAAACCGACGGGGGGTCAATTATTGAAAAGCGCTAAATACAAAATAGGCGGTCAGATAATACTGATCCCGCAGGAGGATATTTATCCGAACCCGAATCAGCCTCGTTCACGCTTCGATTTCGATGAGCTTGAGGGTCTGGCGCAGAGCATCAGGCAAAACGGCATAATTCAGCCGATAGCCGTGCGGGTCAATGCAAGCGGTAATTATGAGCTGATATCAGGCGAGCGGCGGCTTAGGGCTTCAAGGCTGGTCGGCATTTCGCTGATACCGTGTATAATAATGGAAGCGAGCGACGAGAAGTCTGCGCTGTTTGCCCTTATCGAGAATATGCAGCGAAGCGACCTCGGCTTCTTTGAGGAGGCGAGCGCCATTGAGAAGCTGATAGTCGATTTTAATATGAGCCGCGATGACGTTTGCCGCAAGCTCGGCAAGGCGGCGCCCACTATCTCAAATAAACTGCGGCTATTGAAGCTGCCCGAGGATGTCCGCCTCAAGATAACTCAGGAGGGTCTGACCGAGCGCCATGCCAGAGCGCTGCTGCGCCTGCCGACCCGAGCGCAGCTCGACCGCGCGCTCTCCATAATTTCGGACAAGCGATTGAACGTAGCCGAGAGCGAGAAGCTGATTGACCAAATGCTCTCCGCCGATAAATCGAGCAAAAAACCGACCGTTAAACTCTTCAAGGATGTCCGCATCTTTGTAAATACCCTGAATCACGCCGTCGACACCATGCGGCGGGCGGGGATAGAAGCGGATTCCGCCAAGAGCGAAACGGATGAATATATAGAGTATATCGTCCGCATACCCAAAACCCGGAGCTGCGTTATCAGAACGAAGCGCTCCTCCGCTTAAATCTGACATCTTCCATACCATATCTTTCTCTTTCACACCCACATCCGGCAGGGAGGGCAGGCTTCACGGTCTGCCCTCCTTGCTGTTTCACGTGAAACATTATTTTTTATGTAAAACGCTTTTATTTTTCGCCGCAATATGCTATACTGTATCTTACCCCATAAAAAACACAGCGGGAGAGATGATTTTGGCGAAAACAGTTGCAATAGTTAACCAAAAAGGCGGCGTCGGCAAGACTACGACCGCCGTTAACCTGACCGCCGCACTCGGCGCAAAGGGATATAAGACTCTGCTCATTGATATCGACCCGCAGGGCAACTCCACCAGCGGCTTCGGCATCAATAAGCGTGAGCTTGCGAAGTCGTCATATAATGTACTTATCGGCGGCTGCCCCGCAAGGGAAGCAATAATCAAGACCGAGTTTGACAATGTCTCCGTCATGCCTTCAAGCATGGATCTTGCGGGTGCGGAGCTTGAGCTTGTCGATATAGACAAGCGCGAATCAAAATTAAAGACCGCAATTGCCCCGGTCAAGGATGAATTTGACTTTATTTTGCTCGATTGCCCGCCCTCGCTCGGGCTTATCACCTTAAACGGCCTTTGCGCCGCGGATTCGCTGATGGTGCCCATCCAGTGCGAATTTTTCGCCCTTGAGGGTCTGGCGCAGCTTATCTCGACCGTCAGGACTGTCAAAAGGCTCTATAATCCCTATATTGAGATCGAAGGCGTGCTGCTCACCATGTATGACGGCAGGCTCAATCTCACTCAGCAGGTGGTGGACGAGGTCAAAAAGTGCTTTCCAAAGAAAGTCTATTCGACCTTTATCCCGAGGAATGTCAGGCTTTCGGAGGCGCCGAGTTACGGTCAGCCCGTAATGTATTACGACCGCTCGTCAAAGGGGAGCAGCGCATATTCGGCTCTCGCGGACGAATTTTTGAAGCTCAACGGAAAGGGGATATAACATGGCACCCAAAAAGAACGGACTCGGCAGGGGTCTTGGCTCACTGCTTGCAGATAATTCTATAGAAGAAAATAATTCAATTCAGCCCGTTAAACTCGATATAATGGATATCGAGCCGAATAAGGAGCAGGCGAGGAAACAGTTTGACGAAGCCGCCCTCTCGGAGCTTGCAGATTCCATTGCTCAGCACGGTGTGTTGCAGCCGCTGCTTGTCAGACCGATCATCGGCGGCGGATATCAGCTCATTGCCGGCGAAAGGCGCTGGAGAGCGAGTCGCATTGCGGGCTTGACTCAAGTCCCCGTTATAATTAAGGAATTGACCGACGACGAAGCAGCAATAATTTCTCTTATAGAAAATTTACAGCGTGAAGACCTTAACCCTATTGAAGAGGCCTACGGTTTTGCAAGCCTCATCAAGGATTTTGACCTGACTCAGGAGGAGGCTGCCCAGCGTGTCGGCAAATCAAGACCCGCCGTTGCAAACGCTCTTAGGCTGCTAAGGCTCCCGCAGGAGGTCATAGACGCTGTCAGGGAGGGCAAGCTCTCCGCAGGTCATGCCCGCGCCCTTGCAGCCATAGACGACGAAAAAACGGCGATATTTGCCGCAAAGACAGTCATGGAGAAAGGTCTCTCCGTGCGTGAGACAGAGAAACTGGTCAAAGCCCTCACCGCCGAGAAAAAAGAGAAGAAGAAAAAAACGGCTGCCCGCAATTCTTTCTTTGACGAAGTGGAGCTTTCGCTCAACAACTCCCTCGGCAGGAAGGCGAAGGTGGTCACCAAGAGCGGTAAGGAGAGCGGCACGCTCGAAATAGACTTCTATGATAAGGATGACCTTGCCCGCATTGCCAAAGTTCTCTCGGAGCTTGAGTAACATTATATAAATCAAAATACCGTATCTCGTGTGAGATACGGTATTTCTGTTATTAAAATGAAAAAACGATTTAAAAATGAAATAGCCGCCCTATTGGGCAGCTAAATCAGAAGTGTCGGCGTCAACCTATCTTCCCGGGCCGCTTCCAGCCAAGTATTTTCGGCACTGTTGAGCTTAACTACCGTGTTCGGGATGGGAACGGGTGGACCCTCAACGTCATCAACACCGACTAAAAAACGCAACGGCGTTTCTTGAATGCTCGACTATTATATTACATCTTTCGACGTTTGTCAATAGTTTTTTAAAACTTTTTTAATATTTTTTATTTGTTGCTTAAACTGTCGACAAATCCGGTCCTCTTGAGCAGCGTTGTGGAGGATATTTGGGCAATATAGACCTTATTCTTGCCCTCTTTGTTGCGGCAGACTATAAAGGATTTCGGCAGATCATAGCACACGTTCTCTACGATCCCCGCTTTCTCGGCCTTTGCGAGGTAGTCGCGGGTATTCTTTGATACAGTGGTGTTATCGAGGTCAAATATCCCGATTATATCGTCAAAGACTATTACTTTGTTCATTCCGAGATGAAGATACATTTTTTACTCCAATTCGTTTATCCGCCCGCCCTTAACTTCAAAGGTCTTGCCCTTTTCTGAGCGCAAGAGCTGCGACGGATCGCAGCAGGTGATGAATACCTGCCAATTATTAAGATAATTCAATATATATTTCTGCCTGCCCTCGTCAAGCTCGCTCATCACGTCGTCGAGCAGCACGGCGGGGCATTCGCCCGTGATTTTTTCGATTATGGAGGCTTCGCCGAGCTTCATTGCAATGGCGCATGAGCGCTGCTGCCCCTGTGAGCCGTAGACCGACGCCTCTTTGCCGTCGAGATAGAGCAGCAGGTCGTGCGAATGCGGACCTGCGGCGGTGTAAAGCCGCCTGAGGTCGGATTCTTTAGTCCTCTCAAGCTCCGAGAGCAGTTTTTGCTTTATCTCATCCTCGGTCATATTCTCCGCCGAGAAATCATAGCGGAATGTGAGCTTCTCTCTGCCGGAGCTGATGCCGTCATAGATATTGCCCGCAACAGTCGAGAACTTCTCGATATAATCGAGCCTGTATTTGACTATCCTCGCGCCGAGTCTCGCCAGCTCCTCGTTCCACGGGATGAAATATTCATCCGCAAACGGCCGCTGAGCGTATTTCTTGAGCAGGGCGTTTCTGTGCTTTAGGGTTTGAATATATCTCGAAGTCACCGCCGCATAATTCGGCTTCACGAGGCTTATCGCCACATCAAGCATCCTGCGGCGCTCCGACGGGCCGTCCCTCACAATGCTGAGCGTATTCGGAGTGAACACCACGGCATAGAATTTGCCCATCATCGCCCGCGGGGATTCCTCTTTTATCCCGTTCAGCTCCAGCTCCTTGCGGCTGTCAACTGTCATTACCGCCTGCTGCTCGCGCTGCTGAGAATAAAATGAAGTCTCTATCCTCGCCTGCTGCTCACCGCTCTGGACGAGGTGGATATTCTTCCTCGTGCGGAAGCTGTAGAAGCCCGTCATCAGCCAGATGCTCTCGATTATATTGGTCTTGCCCTGGCCGTTCTCGCCGTAAACGATGTTCATTTCAGGGTGCGGAACGAAAGAAACGGAGCCAATATTTCTGAATTTTTCAACGGAATGTGAGGTGATAATCATCTTTTCCGTTCCTTTCGGGATTATTCAACCGTGTATATTACCCGCTCAAATTCTGCGCTGTCGCCGCTCCTGAGCTTCTTGCCCCTGAGCGTGCAGACCTCGCCGTTCACCTTGACTTCGCCGCCCTGTATCATAAATTTTGCGTGGCCGCCAGTCTGAACGGCGTCGCAGAGCTTGAGAAAGGCGTCAAGCCTGATGAAATCGGTGTCTATCTTTTTGGTAACGTGCTGTTTTTCAGCTATTTTTGCTTTAATCTTCATTTTTAAGCCTCACGGGAAGGATAAGGAAGATGAAGCTGTCGCCTTCTGCAGGCACAAGCAGTATCGGTGCTATAGCGCCGTTGAGCTTTATCTTTACCTCATCCGTATCACAGACTCTGAGAGCCTCTATCATATATTTGTTATTGAAGCCGATGGTGCAGCTCTCGCCCTCTATATCGGCGCTGAGTTTGTCGTTAGCCGAGCCGAGCGAAGTCATGCTGGATATCTTTATCATGCCGTCGGCAAATACGCACTTGACGGGGCTTTTTATCTTATCGGTGATTATAAGCGAAGTTCTGTCGATACTCTCAAGGAACGACTTGGTGTCGACGGAAACAACGGTCTTGGTTGACGGCGGGATTGCCGCTTTGTAGTTGAGAAATTCACCGTCAAGCAGACGGGAAATGATATTATAACTGCCTATCTCAAAGACGATATGGCGCTTGCCGACGCTTATCACGATATCCGCGTCATCGTCATCCATGAGCTTGACCACCTCGGAGAGAGTCTTTGCGGGCACGACGAACGAAAGCTCTTCGCCGCCGTATTCAATATTCTCATTTCTTATCGCAAGGCGCACTCCGTCAACGGCAATGAGACGAATATGATTTTTCTCAATCTCAAATTTAATGCCGGTGTGGACTATCTTGCTGTCTTTAATTGCAACGGAGAAAATAGTTTTTCTCACCATATCTTTAAGGATGCCCTGATTGAGAGTTACAGTGTATCCGCCGGAGACCGAGGGAAGCTCGGGATATTCTTCAGCCGAAATGCCTATCAGAGTGGACTCAAATTCGCCGCTCGAGATAGAGGCAATCTGCCTTGAGTCGCTGTCGATGCTCACGGTGCTGCCGGGCAGCTTCCTGAGCGTCTCACTGAACATGTGGGCATTGAGGACGAGCTGACCCTCCTCCTCTATCCTTGCGGGTATGGAGGTGGTGATACCCATCTCGAGATCATAGCCGGTCAAAGTGAGAATATTGTTCTCGGCGACCATGAGTATGCCCTCAATGGCGGGTATTGCGGTCTTTGTCGAAGCGGCACGCTGGACATTCTGGCACGCCTCGGAAAGCTCGATCGAATTACAAATAACTTTCATTTCGGTTACTCCTTAAAAAGATTTTCACATTCGTTTGCCGCATGACGGCGTCGAAGTGAAATTTCTGCGCCGCGCGCTTATAGAAAGGATATATAAGAGTATTATAGTAGTATTAGTAGGGGTGGGTGAAAATGTGGATAATCCGACCGCCCCTTGATAATAAAGGAAATTTTGAAAAATTCAGCCTTTTTTGACTCGTGGAAAAGTCGGGAGAATTCACTTACCTGTTTTTTACAGTGTTGAAAGCGTTAAAAAGCGGATGTGGAAAAGTAAAGGTTCGTGGAAAACTTTACATTTCTTTTCTGCCCTCGAGCGCTCTTATCAGGGTGAATTCGTCGGCGTATTCGAGGTCGGCTCCGACCGGCACGCCGTATGCAAGCCTGCTCACGCTCACGCCGAGCGGCTTTATTATCCTTGAAATATACATCGAGGTGGCTTCACCCTCGACGGTCGGGTTGGTCGCCATGATTATCTCCTTGACCGTGCCGTCGCCGAGCCGCCTTATCAGCTCCTTGATGCAGATATCCTCGGGGTCAATGTCGTTCATCGGCGATATAACGCCGTGAAGCACATGATAAAGCCCGTTGTATTCATGAGTTTTTTCAATTGCGATAACGTCCCTCGGATCCTCCACAACACAGATCACCGAGCGGTCGCGCTCCTTTGAGGCGCATATCGTGCAGAGCTCGCCGTCCGTCAAGTCACAGCAGACGGGGCAGCGATGGATGGAGCTTCTCGCGTTAAGTATGGTCTGAGTGAATTTCTCGGCCTCGGCATCGCTCATGTCGAGAATATGGAATGCAAGCCTCTGAGCGCTCTTCCTGCCGACGGAGGGGAGCTTTGCAAATTGCTCTATCAGCTGCTCAAGAGACGGAGTAAAGCTGCCCATTAAAACAGGCCGGGGATGGAGAGGCCGCCCTTGGCTCTTTCCATTCCGCTCTCCATGGCTTCGTTTGCCTTGCGAATGCTTTCGTTGAACGCCGACATAATGAGATCCTCGAGCATCTCAATATCCTCGGGGTCGACTATCTCGGGCTTGAGCTTAACGGCAGTCACCTGATGAGCGCCGTTGACGGCAACCTCCACTGCGCCGCCGCCGACTGATGAGGAGAATTCGGTCGCTTCGACCTCCTGCTGTATCCTCGTCATATTTTCCTGCATTTCCTGTATTTTCTTCATCATACCGCCGGAACTGCTTCCTCCGGGAATTCTTGCTTTCATAGTCTTATCCTCCGTTATTGAAATCGTTTATCTTCTTTTTAAGCTCCTCAAGCGGGCTCGCCGCCTGAGTTTTTGGCTTCTCTTTATTTGCCACGGCTATCTTCATTCGCTTGCCGATGACCTTGTAAACCGCTCTTGCAAGCTCCTTTGAGTGCGTGTCGGTGCAGATGAAGTCAAACAGGGTCGGGTTATCGGAATTTATGATAACTCTGCCGTTTTTTATTTCTGCATTGGAATTTGCAAGTATGCCGTAAAGGGGAATGTCAAAGGTTTGCAGCGCTTCGAGCACCTCAGACCAGTTGTTAAACGGGCCGTCGGGCAGATCCGGCTCGGCGGGCGCTTCGGGCAGGGGAGCCTCCGATACGGGCGCCGCTTCGGCAGCCTTCACAGTCGGTTTCTCCTGCGGCTTCGGCGCTTCATGCGCCGGTGCAGGCTCTCTCGGCTCGGCTTTGGCAACCCCGCTTTGGAGCCTGCTCTCTATGGCGTCGAGCCTGTCGTATATATCCTGCGGCACTTCGCCCGAGGACGAAATTCCGCTGCACATTTTGATGACCGCCGCTTCAAGCTGTATCTTTTTGTTTGCGGCATTCTTAATATTTTTTGAAGTCTCGCAAAGAATATCAATGCATTCGAGTATTTTTGAGAGCTTTAACCGAGCGGCTCTGTCCTTGAGGCTTTGCAGTTCCTCTTTTGAGCAGACTATCAGCTCGCCGCAGTTCTCGACCGTCTTTGCCACCATCAGGTTTCTGAAGTGGAGCGTCAGTTCGGTGCAGAGGCTGTCTATATCGCAGGATTCGTTGTGCAGCTTCGATATAAGATTGAGAGCCGAGGTCAGGTCACGATTCGCAATATACTCTGAGAATGAGAAAAGGTGAACCGTGCCGGCAATACCTGCCGCGGAGCTGACTGCGTTCTCGTCTATATTGCTGCTCATTGCGAGGCAGCGGTCGAGCAGCGAGAGAGCGTCACGCATTCCGCCGTCCGCTATCCTTGCAATAAGGCTTGCCGCGGGCTCGGTGAGAGTCGCACCCTCCTGCTGGGCCACATAAGACAGGCGTGCGGTGATGTCCTCAGGCGCGATACGCTTGAAATCAAATCTTTGGCAGCGTGAAAGTATCGTCGCAGGGAGCTTATGTATCTCCGTCGTCGCGAGAATAAAAATGACGTGGGCGGGCGGCTCCTCAAGGGTCTTGAGCAGGGCATTGAATGCCCCGATAGAGAGCATATGCACCTCGTCGATGATATAAACTCTGTATTTTGCGCTGACGGGCGTGAAATTTGCCTCCTCACGCAGGTCACGAATATTGTCAACGCCGTTGTTGCTGGCGGCGTCTATCTCGATAACGTCGAGAATGGAGCCGTTGTCTATCCCGCGGCAGATCTCGCATTCGTTGCAGGGATTGCCGTTGACGGGCGACAGGCAGTTGACCGCCTTTGACAGTATCTTGGCGCAGGAGGTCTTGCCTGTTCCTCTCGAACCCGTGAAAAGATAGGCGTGAGAGATACGGCCGCTCTCAAGCTCGTTTTTCAGCGTCTTGGTGACGTGCGGCTGACCGTAGACCTCGTCGAAGGTCCTCGGCCTCCATTTGCGGTAAAGAGCCTGATACAAGAGCGCACCTCCTCAAAAAATAAGGGCTTTTCCTTGGTCATATGGCGGTAGGCAGACTGTGGCGCACAAAACTGTCCGCTTAATGCTGCTCGGTTCACCCGCCTGACATGGTTCGCAGTGCCTTGTCGCACAGGACCCACACGCCACATGACCAAATAAAAGCCCATTCAATAACCGCTGCTTTGATCAGCAGCAATTATAACCGATTATCTATAAGGTATTATATAATAAAAATTAAATAATATCAAGAGAAATTT
>CDZD01033038.1_pt1 | contig 24064 bp, 21 predicted proteins | sample 554771 | NCBI WGS metagenome assembly CDZD01 (sample SAMEA3182069, study PRJEB8094) | gut metagenome | biome: human; feature: gut; material: Stool; isolation source: human stools | place: Canada | collected 2011-11-08
GTCTGTCTGTCTGTCTGTCTGTCTGTCTGTCTGTCTGTCTGTCTGTCTGTCTGTCTGTCTGTCTGTCTGTCTGTCTGTCTGTCTGTCTGTCTGTCTGTCTGAATCATTATCTGTTTCTGTTGCACGGCTGTCAACCTCAGCAAAGGCATCTTTCAAAATTCAAATGGCTATATATAGAAATTATAACATATATTCAAAAAAATGAAAAGCGGGAACCATGGCCATTTCCACCATCGCCCTCGCTGCCGTTTCGAAAGCAACCGCCCTGCTTCCCTTCCGTCCCTTCCACCCCTTCCTTCCCGCCCTTCGGAAAGAACCGTTTCCCGGCGGCAAACACGGGATTTCCAAAACACGCCCGCCCATGGTATACTGTACGCAAGGGCCGTCCCCGGCGGAACGCAACGCCGTCGTCGAGGCCAACGCATCGCAAGGAGGGATTTTCATGACCACCGCCAATCTGACCCCCCACATTTCCTGCGCGCCGGAGGATTTTGCCCGCACCGTGCTCATGCCGGGCGATCCGTTGCGCGCCAAATTCATTGCCGAAACGTACCTGACCGATCGGGAGCTGGTGAACGACGTGCGCGGCGTGCAGGGCTATACGGGCTATTTTGAGGGCAAGCGCGTATCCGTCATGGCCAGCGGCATGGGCATGCCGTCCATCGGCATCTATTCCTACGAGCTGTTCAACATCTTCGGCGTGGAGCGGATCATCCGCGTCGGTTCCGCCGGCGCGATCGACCCGTCGCTACAACTGTTCGACCTCGTTCTCGGGCAGGGCGCCTGCACCGATTCAAACTATCCCGGCCAGTTCGTCTCCCGCGGCACCTTTGCGCCCATCGCGGATTACGGCCTGCTCAGCGCCGCCGCCGCCGAGTGCGCGCGCCGGGGCCTGCGCCACCGCGTGGGCAACCTGCTCTCCTCCGACAGCTTTTACGGCGAGGCCGGCGTCGCCGGCACGCTCGAGTGGCGCAAGCTCGGCGTGCTCGCCGTGGAGATGGAGTCCGCCGCCCTCTATGCCAACGCCGCGCGCGCCGGCAAGCAGGCGCTCTGCATCTGCACCATCTCCGACCTCGTAGAGACGGGCGCGGTGACCACCGCGCAGCAGCGGCAGACCGCCTTCCACGATATGATGCAGGTGGCGCTGACCATCGCCTGACCGGCCTCTTTCCGGCGCCGGAGCCGCCGGGCCGGGATGGACGCGCGCCATCCCGGTTTGTGCCGCGCGCCCTTCCCCGCTGCGGGCGATGATCCCCCCCCCGCGCAACGAAACGGCGGAGTAAAATAAAAAATGCGGGCGATGAACCCCCTCTGCGCGCAACGAAACGACGGAGTAAAACGAAAAACAGGGCCGTTCCCGAAGGGGAACGGCCCTGTGTCCGTATCGTTGGCCGTATGGCGTCACCGTCAGAGCGCGCGGCGCGGCGCCGCCGCCTTTTCGAGCGCGCGAAGCTTGGCCGCCGGGTCCTTGACCTTGGCGAGGAAGATCATCGCCGCAATGATGTACGGCTTGAACGACGCCTCGCGGTAGAGGGGATCGCGGTACCGGTCGAACACGGAGGCGTCAACCTCGCCGGCCTCGCAGGAAACGCCGGTGATATCGGCCGGCAGGCAGTGCAGGTAGAGCGCCTTGCCGCCGCGCGTGGTGCGCATCAGCTCCTCGGAACAGGTCCAGTCCTTGTGCGTGGCGTTCTGTGCGAGCAGGCGTTTTTCGAGCGCGCGGATGCCCTCCATATCGCCCCGGCCGTACAGCTCGGTGCGCTCCTCCATGGCCTTGAAGGGCGCCCAGCTCTTGGGATACACGATGTCGGCGTCGCGGAAGGCGTCGGCCATGCTGTTGGTGATCTCGAACTTGCCGCCGTAGGCCGCGGCGTTCTTCTTCGCCACCTCGACGACCCCGTCCATGACCTCGTAGCCTTCGGGGTGCGCAAGGCTCACGTCCATGCCAAAGCGCGTCATCAGCCCGATCACGCCCTGCGGCACGGACAGCGGCTTGCCATAGCTCGGGCTGTACGCCCACGTCATGGCGATCTTCTTGCCCTTGAGGTTTTCCACGCCGCCGAATTCATGGATGATGTGCAGCATGTCGGCCATGCACTGGGTGGGGTGATCGATGTCGCACTGCAGGTTGACGAGCGTGGGTTTCTGCTCCAGCACGCCGGCGCGATGCCCCTCGGTCACGGCGTTCACGACCTGGTGCATGTACGCATTGCCCTTGCCGATGTACATGTCGTCCCGAATGCCGATGGCGTCCGCCATGAAGGAGATCATGTTGGCGGTCTCGCGGACGGTCTCGCCATGTGCAATCTGGCTCTTGCCCTCGTCGAGATCCTGCACCTCCAGACCGAGCAGGTTGCACGCCGAGGCAAACGAGAATCGGGTGCGGGTGCTGTTGTCGCGGAACAGGGAGATGCCCAGCCCCGAATCGAAGATGCGCGACGAGATGTTGTGCTCGCGCAGGTGGCGCAGCGCGTCCGCCACGGTAAATACGGCTTCGATTTCATCCTGCGTCTTTTCCCACGTCAGAAAAAAGTCGCCCTCATACATGGCGGAAAAGTCCAGCTTTTCCAGAACGTCGGTAAATTGTTTCACATTGCTGCCCTTGCTCATAGCGGTTGCATCCTCCCGTTCAGATCGTTTCCGTTGTGGTCATTTTGCATCGCCGGTGCCGCCTGCGCGGAACTGGCACACGTCCTCGTCGCCGCGCCCGCGGTAGAACGACGGCGTCAGCGCATATACGGCCGCGCAGCGCACAAGGTCCTCTTTCCAGGTGATCTCGTTGGGCGCGTGCGCCTGCGATTCCGCCCCCGGCCCAAAGCCCACGCACGGGATGCCGTAGCGCCCCTGGATGGACACGCCGTTGGTGGAGAACGTCCATTTGTCGATCAGCGGGCGATGCCGCTTCTCCATGGCGGAGGGATGGCCCTGCCGCTCGTTCCCGTAGAGCGCCCGATGCGCTTCCGCCACGGCCTGCACGTGCGGCGCGCTCTCCTTGTTGATCCACGTGGGGAAGTAGCACTCCGTCTCGTACACCAGCCCCGTCCACGCCGGGCGGTCATAGCGGTACATGGTCACCTTCGCGCCGTGCCGACGGCAGGCCGGCAGCGCCTCGATCTCGCGCAGGCAGGAATCCCACGTTTCGCCGGCGGTCATGCGCCGGTCGATGGAGATGGCGCAGGAATCGGCCACCGCGCAGCGGCTCGGGCTGGTGAAAAAGATCTGGCTCGTGGTGCAGGTCCCGCGGCCGAGGAAGCGCGCGTCCTCATAGTGGTCGGGATTATACTTCGGGTCGAGCATCTTGACCAGGCCCTTGATCTCCACGTCGTCGCCGCAGCCGTTTTCGTTGAGCTGGCGCACGTCCTGCAGGATGTCCGCCATCTTGTAAATCGCGTTCTCGCCGCGCTCCGGCGCGCTGCCATGGCAGGAAACGCCGCGCACCTCGACGCGGATCTCCATGCGCCCGCGATGGCCGCGGTACACGCCGCCGTCCGTCGGCTCGGTGGAAACGACGAATTCCGGCGTCACGCCGTCCTCCTTGTGGATATACTGCCAGCACAGGCCGTCGCAATCCTCCTCCTGCACCGTGGCGGCGACCATGATCCGGTAGCCGTCGGGGATGAGGTCCAGCTCCTGCATGATCTTCGCGCCGTACACGGAGGCGACCACGCCGCCCTCCTGATCCGAGCCGCCGCGGCCGTAGATCACATCGTCGGTCTCGTACCCCTCGTACGGATCGTGCGTCCAGTTGGCGCGATTGCCGATGCCCACGGTATCGATGTGCCCGTCGAACGCGATGATCTTATCGCCCGTACCCATGTAGCCGATGGCGTTGCCCTGCGGGTCGATGAACGCTTCGTCAAAGCCGAGCCGCTCCATCTCGGCGATCGTGCGGCGCACAACGCCCTCCTCCTCGCAGCTCTCGCTGGGAATGGCGATGAGATCCCGCAAAAACTTGGTCATGTCCGGCAGATACCGCTCCGCCGCCTGTCGCACGAGTTCCACCCGGTCTGTCTGCATCATGATCCTTCCTTCCTTTCGTGTTGTTGCGCCGCGTCGCCGCCGCGCCGGTTATGCGTCTCTCTTGGCGTCGATATAGGAATATAGCGTATATTTGCTGATGCCAAAGTACTTGGACACCTTGTCGCCGCTCTTGGTCACGAGAAAAGCGCCGGCATTGTTCAAAAACTGGATGGCGTTGATCTTGTCGTCCTTGGTCATCATGGCCACCGGTTTGCCCACCAGCGCCACGCTCTGCTCGATCAGGTCGTCGAGCAGGTCGTTCACATTCTGCGGGATCCGCTCCGGCGCCTTCTGTTCCTCTTTATGGCGCAGGATCGCGTCGATGGCGCGCTCAGCCATGAGCATCTCCGTGATATCGTAGTTGATGGACAGCACGCCCTCCACGTCCCCGTCTTCCCCGCGCAGATACACCGTGCTGGACTTGAGGATGCGCCCGTCCTGCGTCTTTGTCAGATAGCCCAGCTGGTCGGCCGGCATGCCCCTCCGGTTTTTGAGCGCCTCGAGCACCACGCGAGAGGGGCCGTCGCCCACCTTGCGGCTGGATACATGCCCGTTTTCAATGGCGACGACCGTATGCTCCGCATCTCCACCGCGCAGATCATGGACGACCACCTCGCTGTTCCTGCCGAACTGCTCCGTGATCGCTTTGGCTAAGCGTTTTAACAGATCGAGATCCATGTTTCCTCCCGTGCTCCGCCGTGCGGGGCTCCTTTCGGTTTGCTGAGGTCCTTGTCCGGCGCCGCCGGATCAACCGCGGCGACGGATGGCCGTGACCGCATGCGCCGCCACCGCCTCGAGGCCGGGCAGGCGCGCTGATGGGGATTGTCGTGGGAGATCGGGTCGTGCTTTCTTTCCTTTATCATATCAGATATTATTGAAAATTCAAGACGTTTTTCAAAAAATTTTCATGAAACCAAAAAGTTTTTTTGCCTTTGGGTCGGACCGCCGCGTTCGTCAAACTTTGCGCCGGAAAAATTCCCCCGTAAGCGCCACAAACCGGTTGAACATTTGCCGCAAATCGGGTACAATAAGAACACTTTAGGAAAGGTGGATGTTACGCATGGAAGATGATCGAGATATCGTTGTGTTTTCCGACGACGACGGAAACGAGTTTGAGCTGGAAGTGATCGACTATTTCGATTATGAGGATCAGGAGTACGCGGTGCTCGTCGATCCCGACACCTGCGACTGCGACGACGACGATTGCGAATGCGAGACCGAGGTCTATATCATGAAGGTGCTCGTCAACGACGACATGGAGGAATTCCTCCCCGCCGACGAGGACAAGATGGACGCGCTCTCCGCCATCGTCGAGGAGCGCCTCGCCGCCATGGATGAGGAAGCCTGCGATTGCGACGAGGATTGCGACTGCGACTGCGACTGCGGTTGCAGCCACGACGAGGGCTGATCGGACAACCCCCGCCGGGGCGCCCGCGACGGCGCCCCGGCTTTTTTGTCCCGCCCCTTTGCGTCCGCTCCCCGTCCCGTTCGCCGGATTCGTGGCGCCTGCCGCCTCTGTTCCGCCGCGTCCGGCCCCCTGCCGGCGCGCGCCCGCCGCGCAACGCGCGCTTGCTTTTAATCCGATTTCGGATTATAATACCCGTAATCCGAATCGGGAGGAAGTGGAAAACGGTGGCGGAAGGCTTGTATCCGGGCAGCGGGGAACTTCGCCGGATGATGATGGCCATTGGCCGCATCGACGAGGCATACTTTCGGTCGGTGCGGGCGCTCGGCATGACGGATCATCTGTTCGTGCTGTTCTACGCGGTTGCGGACGGGGCGGCGCATTCGCAAAAGCAGATCTGCCAGGCGTGGTCCGTCCCGCGCACAACGCTCAACACCGTCGTGCAGGCGTGTGTCAAAAAGGGCTATCTCCGGCTCGTCCCGGGCAAGGGCCGGGAAAAGGAGATCGTGCTGACCGATGCGGGGCGCGCCTTTGCGGACGCGGCGCTTGCGCCGGTCTTTGAAGCGGAGGCGCGGGCGTACGCGCCCGCCGACGCCGGGCTGGCCGAACGGCTGGAGGCCTTTGCCGGGCGACTGGAGCGGGCGTTTGATCGGATCGGGCGCGCCCGCTGAAAGGAGGAGCAGGCCATGCCGCAACGGTATTCCATCCTGCTGGAGATTGCCGCGCCGAAGGACTATCCCGCCTGGATGCGGCGGTTGCAGGAAGCGTTTACCCCCGCCGCCGCGCAGTATTACGGGGTGTGCGAACCCGTCCCGTCGGAGGAGAGCGTCCGGCATTCCCTCCATGCGGCGGGCGCGGACGTCTATCATATCGTTTTGGACGGGCGGCGCCGTGGTCATCGCCGATCGCACGACGGGCCGCAGCACGCTGGAGTTGTTCTTCCTTGCGCCGGACTGTCACGGCCGCGGGATCGGGCTTGCCGCATGGCGCGCAATCGAAGCGCGCTATCCGCATACGGCCGTATGGCAGACCATCACGCCCTATTTTGAACAGCGAAACATCCATTTTTATATCAACAAGTGCGGGTTTCATATCGTGGAGTTCTTCAACGCGCACCACGTCGACCCGGCCCTGCCGCGCCCGGACGCCGGGACGGACGCCCCCGCGCCCGGTATGGACGCCTATTTCCTCTTTGAAAAAACGATGCGCCCTTCCGCAAGGGCGCATGGGCGCTGAACGCGCGGCGGCCGCCGGTTTTCGGCGGCCGCCATCCAAAAACCGCCGTTACAGGCGGGACAGCACCTCTGCCTCCGTCGGCACGGCGCTGAGGCCGCCGTGCCGCTCCGTGGACAGGCTGGCGGCGACGGTGGCTGCGCGCGCAATCGCGGCGAGCCTTTCTTCGTCGAGCGCAGCGGGCGCCACGCCGTCCGTCAGCAGGCGCGCGAGCAGATAGCCGCAGAAAATGTCGCCCGCGCCGGTGGTGTCCACGGGCCTGACGGCCGGCGCGGCGGCGCGGACCACGGCGGTCGGGGTCCGCAGCAGGCAACCGTCCGCACCCAGCGTGACGGCGGCAAGCGACACGCCATACGCGTCGATCAGCCGATTTGCCGCCGTCTCCGGCGCGCCGTCGCCGAAGAGAAACGCCGCCTCTTCGCCGCTGAGCTTGACCACGTCGGCCTGCGTCAACCCCCATTCGATCTCCCGGCGGGCCGCCGCCGGGTCGCGCCAGAGCGGCGGCCGCAGGTTCGGGTCAAAGGAGACATACGCCCCGGCGCGCTTTGCGCGGGCCACCGCCGCGCGCGTTGCCGCGCGGGCCGGCTCGTCGGTCATGCTGACAGACCCGAAGTGCAGCAGGCGCGCGCCGTCGATCAGCCCTCCGTCAACCTCGTCCGGGCGCAGGCGCACATCCGCGCCGGGTTTGCGCGCAAAGCTGAAGGCCCGCTCCCCTTCGCCGTCGATCGTGACGAAAGCGAGCGTAGTAAACACGTCGGGATCGGTCACAACTCCGGCGGCGGATACGCCGGCCCGCGCGAGCGACGCGACCAGCAGGCGGCCGAATGCATCGTCGCCAACCTTGGCAATCAGGCAGGCGCGCAGGCCGCAGGCGGCAACCGCCGCCAGTACGTTGGCGGGCGCGCCGCCGGGATTGGCCTGCAACAGCGGATAGCCCGCCGCATCCGTGTCCCGGCAGGCAAAATCGACCAGCAGTTCGCCGATGGCCACGACGTCGCCGGCGGCCGGGCGCGCCGCCGTTTCCGGCCCGGTCACAGGCCCAGCAATGCGGCGAGCCGCACGTCCATATCCTGATATAGCTTATCGAGCCGCACGTCCACGCCCGCTTCCGTCTCATCCCGGCCGCCGATGTACAGCTTGAGCTTGGGCTCCGTGCCGGATGGGCGCACGACGATCCAGGACCCGTCCTGCAGCAGCAGGCGGATCAGATCCGACGGCGGCAGCGTCAACGGCTCCGCCCCTCCCTTTGCCGTCGTGCGCACGCTTGATGCATAGTCCTCATACGCGGCGACCGGCACATCCGCCACGGCGGCGGGCGGTTCACGCCGCAGGGCCGTCATCGCGCCCGCAATGCGCTCCATGCCGGCCTTTCCCTCCAGCGTGTAGGAGGCCACGCGCTCCTTGTAATAGCCGTAGGTGCGGTACAGCTCCTGCAACCCGTCGTACAGCGTCATGCCGCGCCCGTCGTACGCGACGCACATCTCGGCCACAAGCGCGGCGGATAGGATCGCATCCTTGTCGCGCGAATAGCCGCCGGCAAGGAATCCGTAGCTCTCCTCAAACCCGAACAGGAAGGTCTTTTCCCCGGTGCGCGCATATTCGTCTATCTTTTCGGAGATAAAGCGGAAGCCCGTCAGCACATCGATCGTCTCCACGCCGTAGCGGGCGGCGACCGCATCCGCCAAGTGGGTGGACACAATGGATTTGATGGCCACGCCGTTTTTCGGCAGCGTCCCCTGTTCGCTGTGCGCGGAGAGCAGGTGCTCGAGCAGGAGGCAGCCGATCTGATTGCCGGTGAGCACGCTCCAGTCCCCATCCGAGCGGCGGACGGCCACGCCAAGCCGGTCGGCGTCCGGATCGGTGGCGACGCATACGCGCGCGCCCTTCTCCTCCGCAAGCGCGATGGCGAACCGAAAAGCATCCGGGTCCTCCGGGTTGGGCGCCTGTACGGTCGGGAACGCGCCGTCCGGTTCCGCCTGTTCCGGCACGACAAAGACCTGCGTCACCCCGGCGCGGCGCAGCAGCTCGCGCACCGGAATATTGCCCGTGCCGTGCAGCGGCGTGTAAACGATCGGCAGCGCGCCGCCGCGCGCTTTGAGCAACGCCGGGTACGGCAACACCGACAGGCTCGCCGCATAATACGCCTCGTCTTCCTCCGCGCCGATCATCTCGATCCGACCGTCGGCCACCGCCGCGTCAAAATCACACCGCTTTTCGCCGAACATGGGAGAGGCCTGGATACGGGACAGGATCTTCGCCGCCTGCTCCGGCGCGCATTGCCCGCCGTGCGACCAGTAAACCTTGTAGCCGTTGTATTTGGCCGGGTTATGGCTCGCCGTGATGACCACGCCCGCCTCGCATTGCAGGTGCTGCACGGCAAACGAAAGCTGCGGCACCGCATGCAGCCGCTCGAACAGGCATACGCGCACGCCGTTTGCGGCCAGCACCGCGGCCGTTTCCCGCGCGAAGACGTCCGAACAGCGGCGGGAGTCGTACGCGATGCATACGCCCCGCGCCGCCGCGCCGGGTATGGCGCAAAGATAATCCGCAAGCCCCTGCGTGGCCTGCCGCACGACGTACACGTTCATCCGGTTCGTGCCGGCGCCGAGCACGCCGCGCAGCCCGGCCGTGCCGAACGAAAGCGAACGATAAAAGCGGTCCTCGATCTCGGCCGGATCGTTCTCGATGGCAGCCAGCTCCCGCTTCGTTTCTTCATCCACGGCGGCGGAGGCGCGCCACGCGCGATAGGTATCCAGATAGCCCATATCCTTGCTCCCTTCGTTCAATTCATTTGCGCATCGTTCCCCTGGCCGCTCACGGTCGCGGAAGGGTTGCTTCCTGTCAAAAAGCAAAGGGGACCCCCACACCGCCACGCGTTGGAGCGATACATATTTATTATACGTGCTGTTGCGCCGGGACGCAACGCATCCGCGCCTTTTTGCCGTCTTTTGCGCGCACAGGCGGGCGCTTCCCTCTTGCTTTTGTCCGGCGGTGTGCGTATAATAAAGGCAAACCATAACAGGAGGATTTGACCATGGCTTACAAGATTTCCGACGATTGCATTAGCTGCGGCGCGTGCGCGGCCGAGTGCCCGGTAGAGGCCATCAAAGAGGGCAACGATAAGTACGTGATCGATGCGGACGTCTGCATTGAGTGCGGCAACTGCGCCAACGTCTGCCCGGTGGGCGCCCCGTCCGCCGACTAAACGCCTTGTTGCGGTTCGGGCGCGCTGCCTGGCGCGCCCGTGTTTTTGTGCGCGGCGTTGCCGCCGAACCAGCGCGACCCACGGGGGTAACGATGCTTCCTTTCCAACCCATTACCGAGGACGTGACGTCCCGTCTCGCCGCCTGTCTGGCCGCTCAGCCGTTCCGATCCTGCGATTATACCATCGGCGCCATCTTCCAGTGGCGCGCATATTTCTCCTCCGCCGTAGCGTTTGTAGGGCCGATGGCCGTACTGCGCGCCGACTATCCGGGCGAGGGGGCCAGCTACATGTTTCCCGTCGGCAGCGACGACCCGGCGGCGCTCGACGCGGCCCTTGCCGCCGTGGAGGCGGATGCGGCAGCGCGCAATCTTCCGGTGCGCTACTGCGCCGTGCCGGAGGCGGGCGTGGCGGCGCTGACGGCGCGCTATGGCGCGCGTGTAATCTCCTCTTCTCACAGAAACTGGGCCGATTACCTCTATCATCTGAACGAATTGCAGACCTTTCCGGGAAAGCGGTTTCACGGACAGCGCAACCATCTGAACCGCTTTCAAAAGGAGAATCCCGGCAGTCGGTATGTGCCGCTTTCGGCCGCGTCGTTGCCGGCCGCCCGCGCATTTCTCGAAGCGTATGCCCGCCGGGCGAACGTCAATTCCCCCATCGAAGCGGAAGAACTGTATCGCTCGCGGGAACTGCTCGAGGCGGCGCTGCCGCTTTCGCTCAGAGCGGGGCATGTGGAGACGGCGGACGGGACGATCGTGGCGCTCGCCATAGGTGAGGTCGTGGGCGATACGCTGTACGTTCACGTGGAAAAGGCGCGTCTCGATTATGCAGGCGCTTATCAGGCCATCGTATCGGCCTTTGCGCTCCACGCGGCGGAAGCGGATACCATCTGGTGCAACCGCGAAGACGATTCCGGAGAAGAGGGTTTGCGCCGCTCCAAGGAAGCGTATCACCCCGCCGCCATGATCGATAAATACTGGGTCACCGTCGAACCGGAACGGCCGTGACGTTGAAAAACCATCAAAGGAGGAACCCGCTATGAACCTTTCCGAACTGGCCCTGCGGCGCGAGAGCTGCCGCGCCTATCAAAAGAACGCCACCGTCGCGCAGGAGGATCTGCTCGACATGCTCCGCACCACCATCCTTGCGCCCACCGCGAGCAATCGCCAGTCGTGGCGCTTCTACCTGTGCGAGGGCGAGACCGCTGCGCGCGTAGCCGAGTGTTGCATGGCCGTGCCCGGCGTCAATACGTGGGCGCCGGATTGCGCCGCCTTCATCGTGATCTCCAGCACGGTGCGCGCCTCGCGCGTCAAGGACGGCCTGCCGCATGATTTCCCGACGGCGGACGCCGGCATCGCTTCCGCCTATCTCACGCTTGCCGCCGCCGAAAAGGGGCTCGGCACCTGCATCATCGGTTCCTTTGACGAGGAAGCGGTCAAGACGCTGCTGCATGTGGAGGCGGAGCGCCGCGTCCATCTGATCATCGCCGTGGGCGTCCCGGCGCAGCCGCCCAAGATGAAAAAGGACCGCCTGCCTTTCGACGAGCTTGTGAAGGTCTTCCGGTAACGCGTGCGCCGAAACCCATAGGTGTTTGGGCCGGGCTGATGCGCCCGGCTCTCCTTCCTTTTGCGCCCTTTTGCGCCGGGACCCCCCGCCAAACGGCGTGCGCTGCCATATGCGCGTGCCGCTGCGCTTTCCTCCCCTGGACGGACCGCCGCTCTCTATGAACCGTATCCGATCGCCGTTTTGTCGCCTGTTCCGGCTGCGGCAGAGAACCGTTTTTGCGACCGCCGGTTTCCCTATTTTGTGTCGTTTATTTTTTTACGACCCAACATGTTGTAGATGCTTTCCAATTTTATCAGAAAGCTCGTTTTTCCTTGAATTTGCGGGCTTTTTTTGGTATGATACGTGTAACTGAAAAAGCCGGTTTCCTGCTCCGGCGGCGGCCGTGCCGTGGCGCGCCGTCCGGGCGGATGTGGTTTTTGGCGCCGGCCGCCCCGCCGTTTTGCAGGCGTGCCGGCCGGGGAATCTACACGCATTGGGGAAAGAAACGATGGAGCATTTGACCGTCTGGGCGCGCGCGCGGGAGGAGATCCGTCCGCAGATGACGGGGCTGAGTTTCCATGCCTGGATCGATTCGCTGGTGCCGCTGACGCTGCACAACGGAGTCCTGGTGCTGGAAGCGCCGAACCAGGATATTCTAAAAACGCTCAAGGATTTTTATTTTCCGATCCTGTATGAAGCTGCGCGCAGGGCGAGCGACGAAGTGGAGGATGTGCTGCTCGTGCTGCCGGAGGACAGGGAACAGTTCGTCGCGCGCGAGGATGCCGAACCGGTCAACGTCTATGCTTTGAACCCGAAGTATACGTTCGACAGTTTTGTGGTTGGCAGCTCCAACCAGTTTCCCCATGCGGCGGCGCAGGCCGTCGCGCAGAATCCCGGCACGGCATACAACCCGCTGTTCATCTATGGCGGCGTGGGGCTGGGTAAAACCCACCTGATGCACGCCATCGGCCACTATATAAAAGAGGAAAACCCGGCGGCGCGCGTGATGTACGTCACGAGCGAAACGTTTACCAACGAGCTGATCGCCGCCATTCAGCAGGACAAGCGGCTTGAGTTTCGCAAGCGGTATCGGAATGTGGACATTCTGATGATCGACGACGTGCAGTTCATCAGCAAGAGTCAGGCGACGCAGGAGGAGTTTTTTAACACCTTCAACACGCTGCATAACGCAAGCAAACAGATTGTCATCAGCTCCGACCGGCCGCCCAAGGAGATTGCCAAGCTCGAAGAGCGTCTCTGCTCCCGCTTCCAGTGGGGCCTGATCACGGATATCCAGCCCCCGGATATCGAAACGCGCATCGCCATCTTGCGCAATCGCGCCCGCATCGACAACATCGAGGTGGGGGACGACGTGATCCAGTTCATCGCCGAACACGTGCAGAGCAACATCCGTGAACTGGAAGGCTGCCTGACGCGCGTGGTCGCCTATTCCCGGCTGCGGCGCCGGCCGCTCAATCTCGACGTAACGGCCGAAGCGCTCAAGGATCTTCTGCCGGAGGTCAAAAAGCGCGAGATCACGCCGCAACGCATCAAGGAGATCGTGGCGGAATTCTATTCCATTTCGGTAGAAAGCATGGATTCCCAGCGCCGCGACCGCGAAGTGGTCATGCCGCGGCAGATCGCCATGTTCCTGTGTCACCGGATGCTCGGACTGCCGTACAAGCGCATCGCGTATCTGTTCGGCCGCAACGACCACACCACGGCCATGAGCGCCTGCGACAAGATCGACAAGATGATCGCCGAGGACGCACGCTTTGCCTCCGTCATCGAGGATATCAAGAAGCGGATGTAATGCCTTTGCCGCCGCTTTGAGCGCCGTTTTTATCCACAACCGCCGGTGGACGGCGTTGTGGACGGGCGGTGTAAACCGTGGCCTTCGGGGACAACGTGGAAAGCAGCCCCTTTTTGCCGGCGGTTCTCCACCGCCGTTTCCACCGCCGTTTCCGGCCGGAATCGGGCAAAACCGCCGCTTGTCCACGCCGCCCACCCCCCTACAACTGCTACCCCTGTAATGGATACACCATATACGCCCGTCCCCGTGGCTGCGCGCATGTGGATAACCAACGGACGAAAGGAAGGATACCATCCATGCGTTTTATGATCGATTCTCAGGCGCTTACCGCGGGCGTTCTGTCCGTGATCAAGGCTTTGCCGGTGCGCACCAGTATGCAGATTCTCGAGGGCGTACACCTTTCGGCGGAGGACAATGTGATCAGGCTCAAATGCTCCGACCTCATGCTGGAAAAGGAGTGCCGCTTGCCGGCCGTGGTGGAGGAGGCGGGCAAGGCCATTGTGCCGGCCAAGCTGTTCGCGGAGGTGGTGCGCCGCCTGCCGAATGAAATGGCGGAGATCGTCGTCAGCGGCAAGAGCGTGGAGATCTCCTGCGGGCGCGTGCAGATGAGCCTGCAAACCATCGATTATGAGGAGTTCCCGGAGATGCGGTTTTCCGGCGAAACGTTTACCGTGCGCATGGACCGGGAGGAGTGCCGGAACCTCATTCTGGAGACCGTGTTTGCCACCGCGCAGGACGACAGCAAGCCGATCCTGACCGGCGTGTTGCTCGAGCTTGGCGAAGAGATTAAGGCCGTCGCCACGGATGCGTATCAGTTCGCCATGCGTACCGTCCCGCTGGAGCATCCCACGCCGGAAAAGACGGTCGTCATCCCCGGCCGGTCGCTGCTCGAGGTTGCGCGCATGATGGATGAGACGGAAGAGGATGTGGACCTGACTTTTACGCGCACGCATATCAAGGTCGATGTGGGGCATACGATGCTTACCGCGCGCCTGCTCGACGGGGATTACATCGCCTATCGCCAGATCCTCCCGAAGGAATATAAGACGCGCGCTCTCATCAACCGTACTGAATTGATGGAGGCCATCGACCGCGCGCAGCTCATGGCGCGCGAGGGCAATAACAACATCATCATGCGCTTTGGCGGAGGAAAGCTGACGATCAATGCCAACAGCTTCGTCGGCAAGATCAGCGAGGAGGTGGACGCGCAGATCGTCGGCGACGATATCGAAATCGCGTTCAATCCGCGTTACTGCATGAACGTGCTCAAGAATATCCACGATGAAACGGTTTATTTCGATATGATCACCGGCATAAGCCCCTGCGTGGTGCGGCCGGTACAGGGCAACCGGTACTATTATCTGATCGTTCCCGTGCGCATCTTTACGCAGCGCTGAACGCGAGAAGAAAACGGCCCCGCATGCCCGAAAACAGGGTATTGCGGGGTTTTTTATGCCCGTGTAACGGACGGGAAAAAGGATGGGAGGGAGGACGTTCTTTCTTTTCTTTCGGGAAAAGAAAAGAAAGAACCAAAGAAAAGAAACCTTAACGGAAAAGAAAACAGGAGCGGGCCTATGCACCCGCTCCCTTTTTATTTCGTTGACTTTCTTTTGGTCCTTTTCTTTCTAGAAAGAAAAGGACGGAGGGCGGACGTTCTTTCTTTTCTTTCGGGAAAAGAAAAGAAAGAACCAAAGAAAAGAAACCTTAACGGAAAAGAAAATAGGGAGCGGGCTTGCGCCCCCGCTTCCTTATTATCCGTTGACTTTCTTTTGGTCCTTTTCTTTCCAGAAAGAAAAGGACGAAAGGAAAAACGTTCTTTTCTCGCTCTCTTTTCTTCCGGAAGGAGAGGGGCGCGGTGCGCGCCCGTCAGCTTTCCTGCGCCTGAGTCGTCGCCGCGTCGACCAGGGGCAGGCGAGCATCGACGCGGAACAGGTCGCCATCGGGCAGGACGGTCAGCCGGCCGTGTTGCAGCGCCATCAAACTGCCGGCGATGGAAAGCCCGAGGCCGCTGCCCTCCGCCTGGCGGGAGGCGTCGCCGCGCACAAAGCGTTCCATGAGTTCGTCGCCGCTCTTTTCGAGCGGTTCGCGCGAGATGTTGCGCACCGAGAGCACGGCCCATGCGCCGTCCGCTTCCGCATCGAAATACACACGCGTGCCGGGCAGGGCGTACTTGACCGCATTGCCGAGCAGATTATCGAACACGCGCCAGAGCAGGCGGCCGTCGGCGCGGACGGTAAGCGGCGCGTCCGGCAGGCGCAGCACGGGCGTAAGAGACGCGGCGGCGAACCGCTCGCCGTATTCGGCGGCGCACTGGCGCAGGAGTTCGAGCGCATCCATATCCGCAAGGTTTACGTTAATTGCCCCGCTCGACGCCTTGGACGCCTCCACGATATCCTCCGTCAACTTTTTGAGACGCTGCGCCTGCCGGTCGAGCACGGCGACATAGCCGGCGGCGGTTTCGTTTTGGAGGTTCTCCTTTTTGAGCAGTTCCACGTAGTTGACGATGGAGGTCAGCGGGGTTTTGAGGTCGTGGGAGACATTGGTGATGAGGTCGGTCTTCATGCGTTCGGACTTCATGCGCTCCTCAACGGCCCGCTGGCTGCCCTCGCCGACGCGGCCGAGGTCCTCCGCAAACGCGCGTTCGACATGCGGCATCCCCCTGGTTTCAATGCGGTGCGAGAGATCGCCTTCAGCCAGCGCCCGCGCGCCGCGGCGCAGCCGCTGGAATCCGAGCGCCGCGCGGCAGAGCAACAACAGCAGCACAGCCGTCGCCGCAATCCAAAGCAGAAGGAAAAAGCCAAAATTCAGATAACTTTGGGAGATGACCACCAGTAGCAGCGAATACAGGGCGTAAACCATGCCTGTGAGCAGCACCTTCCAGAGCGACGGGATATTGCGGAGCACATCCAAAATGCTCCGACACACGGCGCGCACGCCGCGGCATACCCAGCACAGCGCCCGCCAGATCAGCATGGATGAAAGCCAGGTATGTGTTTTGAAGCGCGCGGCCGTACTCATCGACACGCCGACGAACAGCAGCGCGGCGGACACGCCGCCGGCCATCAGCAGCAGCACGAACGGCACCATGCCGCTGACGGTGATATAGTCGAAAAAGCGATAGAAATATCCGTTTCCAATGTTAAAAAACAACAGCAACAGCGCGCCTGCCGCCGCGCCCCAGATGAGATACATCACATCCGTCGGGATGCGCCGGACGCGCGTCTGCGCCGCACCCTCCGTATCGTCCGGCCGCCGGCCGGCGGCGCAGAGCAGGTAAACATACAGCAGCACGGCAAGCAAGAGAAACAGCAGACAAAGCGACGGCAGCAGATACCGCTTTGCCAGCAGCCGGTCGTACAGCGCCGAGAACGATGCAAGCACATCGTGTACGGGCAGTGCCGGATCGATATAGCCGAGCAGGAGCAGCTGCGTCTCCCAGCCGTCGTCGCGCGTGGACCCGTTGTCAGCAGCCGCGCCGCCCTCCGCCGCATTGTCCGTCGTCGGGTCGGGCGTCGTAACCGACGGAGTCGCCCCCGAGGTAGGCATGAAGGTCTGGGGCGCTGCCGTGACCGGCAGCGGCGACTGCGTAACCGACGGGTCCACTTCCGAGGTGGGCGTGACGGTCTGGGGCGCTGCCGAAGAGATTTGCCAGCCGATGTATCGCTGGGCAACGAGCGTGAGCGATTCCACGTCCTGCACGCCGTAGAGGAGTTCGCCGGTCTCCGTATCCAAGACGCGCAAGCGCACGTTCGTCTCCGCCGGATCAAACAGCGCGTCCAGCCGTTCCCGGGCGCTTTGCCGGAGATCTCCGGCAATCCCGCCGTCGAACACATTGATCAACCGCTGGTGCGCCTCGTCCAGATAGCTGTAGACGGAGCCGACGCAGAGGGGCGTATCGGCAAAATCGGTCGTCTTGTCATAGGCGTCCACATCGGCCAGATACAGCGTGCCGAGGCCGCAGAGCGCGGAGGCGGCCAGCAGCAGCACAAACAGGACGACGGCGGCCGTTTTGGCCGTAATGGTGGTGGAAAAACGTTTCATCGGGCGTTCCTCCCAATCCGGACGGACAAATTTTTCAAAAGGCAGCGCTATCAGCGCTCCTGTCGCGCCATCTTGTACCCCTGTCCCCACACGACCTTGAGATAGCGCGGCTCCGCCGGATTGATCTCGATCTTTTCGCGCAGGTGGCGGATGTGGACCGGCACGGTATTCTCCGCGCCGTAGGCGGGATCGCTCCAGGCGGATTCGTAGATCTGGCGGGAGGAATAGACGCGATCCGGATGTTCCATGAGGAGCTTGAGGATGCTGTATTCGATGGGCGTGAGCGCGACCGGCTCGCCGTCCACCGTGACGGATTTGGCAGCGTCGTCCAGCTCAATGCCGCCGATGACGAGCCGCTCCGGCCGCTGTGCGATGGACCCCAGGTGCGTATACCGGCGCAACTGGGATTTGACGCGCGCCATGACCTCCATGGGGTGAAACGGCTTGGTCACATAGTCGTCCGCCCCGACGGTCAGGCCCAGCACCTTATCGCTGTCCTCGCTCTTGGCCGTAAGCAGGATGATCGGGAAGTTGCGCGTTTCGCGCAGGCGCAGCGTGGCGGCGATGCCGTCCAGTCCCGGCATCATCACGTCCATGAGCAGAAGGTGCACCTCGTTCTGTTCCACGAGGCGCAACACGTCGTTGCCGTTGTAGGCCAGCAGCGTCCGGTACCCCTCGGCGCGCAGATAGATGTCGAGCGCCGAAACGATGTCCCGATCGTCGTCGCAGATGAGGATCGTATAGATCTGCGCCATATTGCCTCCGTATCCTTTGGGATGGTTTCAGTATAGACCCTTTTTGGGAGAAAACGCCGGGCAAAACCATTAAGATTTTCTTAAACCCTCGTTTTCGGCCGGCCTGGATACCGGGAATGGCGGCGACGGGTCACGCCTCTCTCGGCCGCAACGAGCCACCCGCCTCAAAGCGCGTCCGGCCGTCCAGGCTGCCGGAAAGATAACAAGCCTCGTCGGACAGCAGCAAGCGCATGTCCAGCCGTTCCTCGGGCAATATTTCGGCGGAAAAGTGCATGTGCAGCGTGGCGAGCGACTTTTTTTCCAGCACGGGCAGGCCGAGCGCGTCCAGCAGCCAGTCGGCATAGCGGGCGTTGTTTACATGCCCGTTCACATCCAGGTCGGTATAGGCCGCCGTGCGATGGAACAGCTGCTCCCGGCCCTCCACTCTGGGCACGGCGCGCGGCAGCGGCAATGGGGCCGTCAGATCGGCGTTGTCGGGCAGCCGGGCTGCGACCGCCGGCACGGCGACGGCGCGCCGCGTGTTGCAATCGACCAGCGCCCAGAGCGTCCCGGCGACGCCCAGCACGGCGCCGGCCTCGTCGCGGAACACGAAATAGCGCGGGAAGAAGAAGCGCAGGCACGGGTGCGGGAACGTCTCCACCGTCACCCGCTCGCCCATGGTGGGATAGCGGTCCATGCGGATATCCGCACGCGAGAGCACCCACACAATGTTCTGTTCGAGCAGGTGGTCGCGTCCTACGCCGAGCAGCCCGGCATGCGCTCCGGCCGCCTCCTGCATGGCCTCGAGGATCGCCCCGGGCCGCCAGCGGCCGAACAGGTCGCAGTCGCGCGTCACGAGGCGCAACGTTTCGGCATGGATCTTCTGCATAATCGGGCTCCTCCGGGTTCGTTCCTTCTATTTGTGGTACGGCTCTCCCGCGTTGATCTTGTGCGCGCGATACACCTGCTCGAGCAGTACGAGCCGTGCAATGCGGTGCGGCATGGTCATGTCCGAGAGCGAGAGCGTCTCCGCCGCGCGGGAAAGCGCCTCTTGCGCAAGGCCGAGCGATCCGCCGATCACAAACGTGACCGTGCGCGTTCCAGCGTCGCGCAGGGAAGCAAGGCGTGCGGCGAACGATTCCGATGTGCGCCGCATACCGCCGACGCAAAGGGCGATCACATGTTCATCCGGCCGGATGCGTTCCAGAAGCCGCCTGGCTTCGCGCGCCAATACCTGCCGCCGCTGCGCGTCGGACAGCGTTTCCGGCGCCGGTTCGTCCGCGACCTCGATCACTTCGACGGGCGCAAAGCGCGCGATCCGCTTCCGATACTCCGCTTCCGCCGCAAGAAAATACGGTTCCTTGAGCTTGCCCACGCATACGATACGAATGTGCATTCCGGCCTCCCGTCGGTGTTTGTCAACAGAAGGGCTGCCGGTGCAGCGGGACGTAGAGTACGCCACCGCGTTCGCGCCGGCTTTCAAACAGCGTGATCTGCCGCACGGAAAAGGATTCGCCCGGCGAAGAACAGAACCCCTCGTCGCCGACGATGTTGCGCCCCAGCGTGATGTGCGGCACAAAACGCCCGCGGCCGCGGCCGAAGCCCCGGTCGCACAGCGCGGCTTCCAGCGTTTCATACAGGCGAAACAGCTCCTCCTTGTCTCCCGCCACGCGCACAAAACCGGTGTTTCCGCCGCTGCCGGAGAAAGCGCCATATCCGTTGAGATGCAACGCAAACGGGCGGCAGTCGCACGCCGCATCGCGCATCGCATCCGCAAGATCGGAAAGCGCGTTGCTCTCGCCAATGAAGCGGAGCGTTACGTGATAGTTTTCTGCGGGTACGAACCGGCCCCGCGCGCCGAATGCGCGCAGCGCGTCGCTCGTGCCGGCTACGGCGCGTCGCACGCTCTCCGGCAATTCAATCGCAATGAACAGGCGCATATCCTTCCCCTCCCCGGCGGGCCGGACCGTGGTAATTCCCCTTCATTGTACCCTATTTTTCCGCTTCTGTCACACCCCGTTTCTTGCGTCGCAGCGCGGATTCCCGTGGATCGGCACGGATTGACGCGCGCGCGCGCCGTCGAATTCGCCCGAACGGCAGAATTCGGGATCATTCGATCCTGCGCCGACAAAAACAGACGAAAAACACCCCTACCGCCGCGAATGGGTGATTGCTACAATTTAGTTGCACCGGCGGACATGGACAAGCCGACATGCCGGCGGGCGCAAATTTTGAGAGGGGATCACGGAATATGGCGGACTATCGCGTACTGATCGTTGACGACAACACGGGCTATCTGGAGAACATGAGCGGATACTTTTCCGCCCAGGAGCGCATCGAGGCGGTCGATACCGCTGCGGACGGACGCGAGGCCCTGGAAAAGCTGCGCGCCGGCCGGTACGACCTCCTGCTGCTCGACCTCATCATGCCGCACATCGACGGGTTGGGCGTACTCGAACAGCTCTCTCTGGTGTGTCCGGAGTTGCCGCCCGCCGTCATCGTCGTATCCGCCATGCGCAACGAATCGATGGTGCGCCGCTGCTGCTCGCTGGGAGCGCGGTATTTTATGGTTAAGCCGGTGGAGCCGGAGGCGGTTTACCGCCGAGCGCTCGAAACGGTCGAAGGCGAAGCGCAGCAGGGCGGTTTGATGGGGTATGCACAGCCGCCGCGCTCGCTCGACGAGAAGATTACCGCCGTGTTCCTCGTCGCCGGGATTCCGGCGCACATCAAGGGGTATCATTATCTGCGCGAGGGCATCCGGATGGTCTATTACGACCCGCAGAAGATCAACCGCATCACCAAGGAGCTGTACCCCGGCATCGCCAAACGGTACGGCACGAGCGCGAGCAAGGTGGAGCGCGCCATCCGCCATGCCATCGAGGTCGCCTGGACGCGGGGCAAGATCGAAAACCTGAACGCGCTGTTCGGCTACAACGTCTATGGCAAGAACGACAAGCCCACCAACGGCGAATTCATTGCGCTCGTGGCGGACAAGCTGCTCATGGAGGAGCAGAGCCGCGAAAAAGCGGTATAACCGGTCAAACCGTTTCCGTTCCTATTCCGGCGCTCTGCCGGAAGCCCGCTTGCAGGGCCGTACGCCGGCCTTGCAGGACCCTCATCCCTATCCCGCATGACGCCGCCTCCCTCGGAGGCGGCGTCATGTCCTTTTGAAAAAGGATAACCGGTGAATGGTATACCTGTATATACATCTTCTTCAAACAAACCGCCACCGGAGCGGGCGAGTTATACACAGGACAAAAAGCCCGAAATCCTTGCGATTGTGGATAACACAGTGGACAATGTGGATAAAGTGTCGCGCAAAATGTGGACAAAAGGCGTGCATACCCTGCATAAAAACGATCCGTTCACACCGTCGTCACACCCTTGCCACAGTTCGACCGCGATCGCGCCGCCCGGCTACGCCTGCGCGCCCTTTTGCGCCTCCCCCCTCGCGCAGGGGGGCTTTTTTTTGGTTTCGTCCTTTTCTTTCTAGAAAGAAAAGGACCAAAAGAAAGTCAACGGATAATGAGGGAGCGGGGGCGCAAGCCCGCTCCCTATTTTCTTTTCCGTTAAGGTTTCTTTTCTTTGGTTCTTTCTTTTCTTTTTCTGAAAGAAAAGAAAGAACGTCCGCCCTCCGTCCCTTTCTTTCTGGAAAGAAAAGGACCAAAAGAAAGTCAACGAAATAAAAAGGGAGCGGGTGCACAGGCCCGCTCCTGTTTCCTTTTCCGTTAAGGTTTCTTTTCTTTGGTTCTTTCTTTTCTTTTCCCGAAAGAAAAGAAAGAACGTCCTCCCTCCGTCCTTTTCTTTCTGGAAAGAAAAGGATCAAAAGAAAGTCAACGAAATAAAAAGGGAGCGGGCGTGTTAGCCCGCTTCTGTTTCCCCTCGTTTCTTCGGCGCATTCTTCCGCAGGAAGGGAAGGCGCTCCGCCCGCCGGGTGGCGCGGGTCAGCCGGCCGGTGCGTCGAGATAGTCGAACACCTTTTTAAGGCCGCTGCCGTCGTCGTGTTTGCGGTAGACGAATTCGGAAAGCGTGAAGTGCATCCCATCGCTCGTGGAGCGGTAATAGTGCGCCCAGAGGAAACCGGCCCGGTAGAACGCCAGTTCATAGAGCAGATAGTTGACCACGGTCTCCGGCACGCCGGCCAGCAGCGCCTCGTAACCGCCCGAATAGGTAAAATCATAATAGGAGAGGCCGTTTTCGCTCTTCACGCCGTTATAGACAAGATGGTCGCCCACTTCGTCGTCGATGAGGGCGATGTTTTCCGCCGTGTTGAGGTTTGGCGCCAGGGTGGCGTTGAGATCGATCGCCGTGCCGAACGCGTGGTGGCTGATCGTGCGCAGGCTGGAGGTGAAGCGCGAAACATAGCAGCCGTTGTATGTCCCGACAAGGGAGGCAAGCGGGATCACCCCGGAGTCGCCGTTCGTACCGGATACGCGCACATGGGTGCCGCGCAGGTAGGCGAGCGCCTGCTCAAAGTACGGCACCGCATCGACGTGTACGGTCCAGTCCGTCCCCTCCGGCAGCCCGGCTATGGTCGTGATGTAGGTTTCCTCCCAATCCGGATCGGCCATGGTATACCGTCCGCTGACCCACTGATAGCGGTAGCAGAAGCGCGCTTCGTCGCCAAAGAACGAAAGCGCCTCGTCATAGGAATCGTTGAAATCCTCCGGCGTCAACTGCTCCCACTCCGGCCCGATCACATAAAAGCGCACGCGCAACAGTTCGACCGATTTGGCGCCCTGGCAGGAGGCGATGATTTTGAGCGTGTGTACGCCCGTGCGCAGCTGCGACAGGTCGAGCCGCGATGCGATGGAGACGCCTTCGATCGTGCCCTCGCTCTGGTCAAGCCGGCAGGTATAGATCTCGCTGCCCTCCGGGAAATAGACGGAGCTGCGATAGGGGTAAAACGGATCGCTGTTATACGCGCAGTCGATCGTAACCGTTACGCCCGTCAGCGGCCGGTTGGCGCGCACTTCGCCCGCAAGCGGGAAGTCGCTGCCCTGCGCATAGCGGCAGCCGGCATCGAGCATCGGCTGCGACGCATCCTCGACGAACATCATCGAGGGCGCCGCTTCCGACACCTCCTGCGGCAGCAACTGCATCTGGTTTGGCGTCTGCCCCCCGCCGGCGGCCGTTCCGGTGCGCCGCAACAGCAACAGGCCCACCAGCAAGCCGAGCACCGCCGTCGCCGCAAGGATTGCCGTGCGCTGCGCCCGGTTCCAACGGCCCATCGTTCCGCCTCCTTTTCGCCCGTTCGCCCCGCGGCGTTTCCAACAGGGGCGATACCATTTTATATCAGTATACCATGTAAATTCGACGGATTTTTTGAACATTTTCCGACTTTTGCAGCACGCCGCGCGTGAGCCGTTTCGCCCGTTTGTTTTGCGGCGTTCCCGCTCTTTCTTTGGGAAAAAGAGAGAATGCAAAAAATTTTGAAAAAGAAAAATATTTCCGAAAGGGCAACAAAGAAGGGGGCGCGGGGAAAGCGGGCCGTTCCGCCCACGGCGTCCGATTGGCGCCGATTCTTTCCCCGACGGATAGAGAGGGGAGAGGGGCGGGCGCTTTGGACGCGCGCCGGCGTCATCCACGGAACGCTTTCAAAGGACGGAACGAACGCTTTTATAAGGCGGAACCGAAACGGGGGATGACGAGAAACAGGAGCGGGCCGTTCCGCCCACGGCGTCCGATTGGCGCCGATTCGCACCCCGAAGGACAGGGAGGGGGGGGACGGACGGGCGATCTGGACGCACGCCGGCGTCATCCACGGAACGCTTTCAAAGGACGGAACGAACGCTTTTATAAGGCGGAACCGAAACGGGGGATGACGAGAAACAGGAGCGGGCCGTTCCGCCCACGGCGTCCGATTGGCGCCGATTCGCACCCCGAAGGACAGGGAGGGGGGGGACGGACGGGCGATCTGGACGCACGCCGGCGTCATCCACGGAACGCTTTCAAAGGACGGAACGAACGCTTTTATAAGGCGGAACCGAAACGGGGGATGACGAGAAACAGGAGCGGGCCGTTCCGCCCACGGCGTCCGATTGGCGCCGATTCGCACCCCGAAGGAC
>CDZD01011857.1_pt1 | contig 23711 bp, 27 predicted proteins | sample 554771 | NCBI WGS metagenome assembly CDZD01 (sample SAMEA3182069, study PRJEB8094) | gut metagenome | biome: human; feature: gut; material: Stool; isolation source: human stools | place: Canada | collected 2011-11-08
TACTGCGACTGGTATATCGAGCTCACCAAGACCCGCCTCAACGGTACCGATCAGGAGGCCAAGCTGACGGCTCAGAACGTCCTGTGCTATGTGCTTACGGAGCTTTTGAAGCTGCTGCATCCCTTCATGCCCTTTATCACCGAGGAGATCTTCCAGGCCCTGCCCCGTATCAAGGGGGAGGAGAGCGCTTACCTGATGACCTCCCGGTGGCCGGAGTATCAGGAGTCCCTCAGCTTCCCGGCGGAGGAAAATGCCATGGAGGCCGTCATGGACACCATCAAGGCCATCCGTGCCCGCCGCGCAGAGATGAACGTGCCTCCCTCCAAGAAGGCGGAGGTGCTCATCGTCACCGCTACCCCGGAGATCTACGCCCAGGGCCTGCACTTCCTGGAGCGCCTGGCCTACGCCAGCGCCGTCACCTTTGCCGACGCCGCCCCTGGGGACGTCAGCGGGATGGTCAGCGTGGTCACTGCCAACGCCACGGCCTATATGCCCCTGAGCGAGCTGGTGGACCTGGCGGCGGAGCGGGAGCGCATCGCCAAGGAGCTGGAGAAGGCCCGCAACGGCCTGCGGATCGTGGAGCAAAAGCTCTCCAACGAAAAATTTGTCTCCCGGGCGCCTGAGGCGGTGGTCAACGCCGAGAAGGAAAAGGCCGCCAAGTACCAGGAGCTCATCACCAAGCTGGAGGCATCCGCCAAGGCCATGCAGGCATAAATGCCGTATTGATTTGAAAACACCCCTGCGGAGCATGTCCCGCAGGGGTGTTTCCGATTATCCGGGTCAGCAGAGAAGGGCTTAGGAATAGAAAGGAACACTCTGTTTCTGCCGGGGCCGCAGACAGTGATAACCATCCACCTGTTTGAAAAGGAGGAGTACCATTGGAGATACGAACTGTGACGGATGCCCACTTGGCGGAAGCCATGGAGCTTTGTGGACGCGTCTTTTCAGAATTTGAAGCCCCGGATTATCCGCAGGAGGGGGTGGAGGCATTTTTCCGCTATATTGAAGATGCCAATCAGGTTCGTGCCATGACAGTTTTTGGTGCTTTTGATGCTGATACGCTGGTAGGGGTATTGGCATTGCAGGGTACGCACATTGCGTTGTTTTTCGTGGAGGGATCCTGTCACCACCGGGGGATTGGGCGTGCGCTCTTTCAGACGTTTGTGGCAGCTGCATCGCCCCGGCACTTGAGTGTCCATGCGGCACCTCATGCTGTGGGTTTTTACCGTCGCCTGGGCTTTGTGGCAGTGACCGGCGAACAGCATTCACCGGATGGGATTCGGTATGTTCCCATGGAATATGGATTCGGATTATAAAAGATCCCCGGCGGACAGATGCTCCGCCGGGGATCTTTTTCATGGAGATGGAAAGTGGGGAGAGACTCGGCTGCCTGTGCGCTCAGTAATTGATGCCGACGATGGCCAGTTGGCCCCCGGAAACGCTGAAGACAATGTTGGGCCTTCCTGTGGATGAGAGAATAAAGCCGGCCTTGCTGGGAGGCAAGTCCGATAGATCCGCCTGCGCAATTTCCGTCAGCAGATCATCGGTAAAGATGCGCTCACTGCCCAGTGCCATGAAATCTTCCTGGGAGCCCAGGAACTCCCCGCCCTCAGGAAGCCCTACATAAAGGGGATAGGCGGCCAGATCCGCCAGGCGCTGGAGGTCCTGATCCGCCAGGGCGGACTGGATATCCTCCCCAAAGGACTGGACCGCCGCCGCATCCACAGAGAAATTGTCCGCATATGGAGGTCCTTCTGCGTCACTGCTGCTCTGGGGCGCTTCCTCAGGCGTGGATGTGTCATCGGCCTCTTTCGGGAGAGGGGTTCCGACTGTCTCTTTCTCCTCCGGCGGAGTGTTCGGGTCGCCGGAGGGAGGATTGCTCTGGCCGCAGCCTGACAGCAGCAGGCACAGTGCCGCTGTCAGCAGCAGTAAATTTGCAATCTTGCGCATAAAACACGATCCTTTCCTGTAAGTCATGGGTTGCGATGTACCGTAAAACATCCAATAGACGCATGGCGTGCCCAAAAAGTTTGAAATGCCGGGTGCTGTCCGCAGATTCAGACAGAAATGGCCTCCGGAGGGATCCCTCCGGAGGCCATTTTCTCAGCGGATGAAGTTGGTGCGGGCGCCGCTCTCGGCCTGAGGCGGCAGAAAGCCCGCCTCCCGGCCCGCCTGGATGCACCGGAGCATCCAGGCCATGTTCCGTCCCAGGTTCCGCATGGTCTGAAGGCCCTCCTCGTCCAGTGCCACATCTCCGGGGACAGAGCCGTGGACTTCATTCCAGTAAGAGGAGGACACCACCGGCATCTGGGAGATGGTGAAGTACTTGTTCAGCACGTCTACAGAAGCTATGGTACCGGCCCGGCGGGCGGAGGCCACAGCGGCGGCGGGCTTGTGGGCGAAGGCATCCTTCCCGGCGTAGAAGGCCCGGTCCAGCACTGAGAGGATCCGGCCGGAGGGGTGGGCGTAATACACCGGGGTGCCGAAGATAAAGCCGTCCGCCTGGGCGGCTTTTTCAATGATGCGGTTGACGATGTCGTCATCGAAAACGCAGCGGCCCGGAGCCTTGGCGCAGGCACCGCAGGCAGTGCAGTCCCGAATGGGATCATTGCCCAGCCACAGGATCTCCGATTCCATATCCGCCTCCGCCAGCACCGCCGCGATTGCCTGCAAAGCCGCGTCTGTGCAGCCATGGGGGCGGGAACTTCCATTGAGCATCAGAACCTTCATGGAAACATCTCCTTTTTCGTTAGTCATTCCCATTATAAGCCGGATGATTCTGCCCGGGCAAGCCGAAGCCGGGGGAAGAAGACGGAAATTTTCCGGGAAACCCCGTTCCTTTCGACACAAAGCTGACGGGGGGACATGCTATCATCTCTGCAAGGCGGCCCTTGCGCATACTATGCCAACAGGCCGCAGACAGGCGCGGAAAAGCGCCCAGGTGTGCGGCAGAGCTGCAGGCACACAGGAATTCAGGAAAATCAAAGGAAAAGGGGCAATAAAATGGAGATCCTGGAAAAAACCTCGGATCGGAACCTCCTGCTGGAATGCAGGGGGGAACTGGATCATCACGCGGCGCGGGATGCCATGCGGCAGCTGGAACTGGCGCTGGACGCGGCGCTGCCGCGTAAGCTGGTGCTGGATCTGGGAGGCGTGACCTTTATGGACAGTTCCGGCATCGCCCTGATCCTGCGGGCCCAACAGCGGATGCAGATGCTGGACGGGAGCCTTCTGGTGTGCAACGTGCCCCGCCAGGCCCGCCGGGTGCTGGACGCCGCCGGTATCGGCCGGCTGGTAACCATTCGATAAAGGAGGGATACATAGATGAAAACCAAAGCAATCAATGAAGTGGCACTGGTATTTCCCAGCCGCAGCAGCAACGAGGGGTTTGCACGATCTGCCGTGGCGTGCTTCGCCGCCCAGATGGATCCCACCCTCAACGAGCTGGAGGATATCAAGACCGCCGTCAGCGAGGCGGTGACCAACGCCATTGTCCACGCCTATCCGGAGGCCCTGGGAACCGTGCAGGTAAAGGTCCGTGTCTGCGGAGAGAATGTGCTGGAGATCACCGTTCGGGATCACGGCCGGGGCATCCCGGACATCGAGCAGGCCCGCCAGCCCATGTTCACCACCGGAGGCGCGGAGCGCAGCGGCATGGGCTTTACCATTATGGAGAGCTTCATGGACGCGGTGACGGTGCGCTCTGTGCCGGGACGGGGGACCACCGTGGTGATGAAGAAGAAGCTCTCCCGGCGCCGTCCGGCGGCAAAATGAGCGCGGGGCTGGAACTGCTGCGGGCGGCCCAGGAGGGAGACCGGGAGGCCTGCGAGCAGGCTGTGATCGCCAATAACGGTCTCATCTGGAGCGTAGTGAAGCGGTATTGCGGCCGAGGAGTGGATCCGGAGGATCTCTACCAGCTGGGATGCCTGGGTTTTTTGAAGGCGGTGCAGGGGTTCGACTTCGGCTACGGCACCTGCTTTTCCACCTATGCCGTGCCCAAGATCGCCGGGGAGATCCGGCGCTTTCTCCGGGACGACGGAGCGGTAAAGGTGGGACGAAGTATCCGGGAGCAGGCCCAGATGCTCTACGGTGTCCGGGAGCGGCTGCGCCACCAGCTGGGCCGGGAGCCGGTACTCTCAGAGTTGGCAGAGGCCACGGGACTGACAGCGGAGGAAATCGCCCAGGTGGATCTGGCCACGGATACCCCGGAGTCGCTGCAAAAGGAGACCTCCGACGGATTGACCCTGGAGGGCACCCTGGGTACCGAGGCACCGGAGGACAGTATGGTGGAGCGCATTGCCCTCCGGGAGGCCATCGACCAGCTGCCGGAGAAGGAGCGGATGACCATTTTGCTGCGCTATTTCAGGGGGCTCACACAGGAGCAGACGGCCCGGATCCTGGGAGTTTCCCAGGTGCAGATATCCCGGCTGGAGCGTCGGGGGCTGAAACGGCTGCGGGAGAGCTTTGAGGTGTGAAATACTCCGGCCCCTGAAACTCCGTCATGGTGCCCCAGTAGCGCTTGGGCATGTTGGTCATGCGGCAGCGGGGGTTCTCCCGTTCCCGGATAGCGACGGTATCATAAAACTGCTTCCACAGCCGCCGGTAGCCCGCCTCCGTCTCATCCGGCGGGGCCATCTGAAAGTCCTCCAGTGGCTCAATAGCGGAACGGCCTGCACTGTAAAGCAAAACTTCTTTATGGGTTCTGTCGTAGAGAAAGAAGCTCTCGTTGCGGTATCGAGCACAAAAATGGGACCGCAGCAGAGGCAGCACCCGGTTCTTGGGTGCGATCTCTCCTCCCAGAACACCCCCCAGCTGGGAAAAGCGGGTGAAGCCCTTGAGAAGATGGGCCTCACTCCCCAGGTGCCGCACGGCCTTGAGCACCGGGTAGAGGGTCTCATCCGAGAGGTCGTGGAGGAAGGCAGGGCCCTCCCGAAGGAGCTTTACCACGACTCGATAGAGGTGGAGTTCCTTTTCCGGCAGACAGGTGAGAAAGCCCCGGCGCAGCAGATCCGCTGCGCCGGGGTCGCATTTTACGATTTTGCGGAGCACCCGGGCAGCGTGCTGGCGATCCGTTGGGATGGATCGGACGGCAAAGAGGGAGGGCTGCATCTCATCCTCCGGGAAAATGCCGCAGGGGGTTTCCCGGTACAGGTAGCTGTCGAAGATGCAGCACAGGAATCCTTCAAAGGTGCCGTCGTAGCAGTAGACTGTTTCGCTCATGGGGTGCTCCTTTTTATACGGGGTCGAACAAAGACAGCTGCACCGCCTCCTGCTGTGGCAGCAGAGGCCGCTCGGCAGCGATGAGGCTGCGCAGGAGACTGTCGGGGGTAAAGCGCAGCCCCTCCGCCATCTTGCCGGAGGCAGTGAGAAAATACTGGGCCCGCTTCATCACCACTCCCAGGCGGCGCAGATCTTCCATGCGCAGGCGGTGGGTGCGGCGGGATACCAGGATGCGCTTGGCGGAGGTGACCCCCACGCCGGGGATGCGCAGCAGCGTTTCATAGTCGGCGGTGTTTACCTCCACCGGAAAGAAATCCAGGTGGCTCAGAGCCCAGGAACACTTGGGATCCACCTGGGGGTTGAAGTCCGGATTCTGCTCGTCCAGCAGTTCCTCCGCCCGGAAGCCGTAAAACCGCAGCAGCCAGTCTGCCTGGTAGAGCCGGTGCTCCCGCAGCAGGGGCGGCTTGGTGTCCTTGGAGGGAAGCAGCGCGTGCTCCACCACCGGCACATAGGCGGAATAGAACACACGTTTGAGCTTGTACCGGTCATAGAGTCCCTGGGTCAGACGCAGGATGTGAAAGTCGGTGTCGGCCGTGGCCCCCACGATCAGCTGGGTGCTCTGCCCGGCGGGGGCAAATTTGGGGGCGTGGCGGTATTTCACCAATTCCTCCCGGCTCTGCTGGCCCCGGGTGCGGATCTGGCCCATAGGGGCCAGGATGGCCTGTTTGGTCTTGTCCGGAGCCAGGGTTTTAAGCCCCGCTTCCGAGGGCAGCTCGATGTTGACGCTGAGCCGGTCTGCCAGAAAACCCAGCTGCTCCACCAGCTCCGGAGAGGTGCCCGGAATGGCCTTGGCGTGAATATAGCCGTTGAATCGGTAGGTTTCCCGCAGAAGACGCAGGGTGCGGATCATCAGCTCCGTGGTGTAGTCCGGGCTGCGGTATACGCCGGAGGAGAGGAAGAGCCCCTCGATATAGTTCCGGCGGTAGAACTGGATGGTGAGATCCGCAAGCTCCTCTGGGGTGAAGGCGGCCCGCTTGGTCTCGTTGCTGCGGCGGTTGACGCAGTATTTGCAGTCGTACACGCAGCGGTTGGTGAGCAGCACCTTCAATAGGGACACGCACCGTCCATCTGCGGAGAAGGTGTGGCAGCAGCCCGCCACGGAGGTGGAGGTGTTGCCGATATAGCCCTTTTTGGAGACCCGGTTCCCGCCGCTGGAGGTGCAGGCGGCGTCGTACTTGGCGGCGTCCGTCAGCACCGTCAGCTTCTCGTAGACGTCCATCTTACCGGAGGGCGGCATGGCGGCGGTGATGCTGAGTGGGGCGCTCAATGGCGTCGATGACCCGGAAGACCTGGGCTGTCAGGAACACCACGCCCACCAAAACGAAAAAGAATGTCCAACCAGTCATCGTCAATTCCTCCTTGTTCGAACTTTTGTTCTAGTGACAGTATAAATCGAACAATCGTTCTTGTCAAGAGGAAATCGAACAAATTTTCGATTATAAAAGCAGCCGCCCAAAGAGGGCGGCTGCTTCCATTTACGTTTCGAGATTTTCCGCATACTGGGGTTCCAGGGGGTAGATGGTGTAACTCTGGCTCTCCATGTCGTTCAGCATGCCTACCACGGGCTGTTCCGGCAAAGGCGCGTAGGGGAACAGGTTTCGCAGGGCCTGGGTCTGATAGCGGAGAATGGTGACGCCATAGCGCCAGTCGTCGGAAAAAGCGGTGGTATAAGCGCACCAGCCACGGCGTTCAGCGGTGCCGAAGGGATAGCTGAACAGGGCCGAATAGCTGTCATAGGTGTCTCCAAAATAAGTGATGTGGGAGTCCATTTCCAGAGACAGGTCCGCGGCATACCACGCTCCGTTTTTCCGCCAGAGGATCTGTCCCGTCACATCTTTCACGGCGGCGTGGGTGTCGGGTTCCATGCGGATCAGATTCTGCAGTACGGCTCTGAGGGTATTCACGGTGAAGAAGTGGTAGCAGCGGAAGGTGCGGAACCTGGTCTGGACCTGGATGTCCATGTAGCGGATGCCGTTGTCTGTGGAGTCGCCCCAGGCATCCAAGTCCACATAACATGCTTCCGCCCCGGAGAGCTTCGTGACCTCTTCATTCGGAAGCAGGTCCAGCAGGTTCTTTGGGAAGCCCAGGTCCTCCAGGTGCGTCCGAATGGAGGTGATCTCAGCGGATTCAGACGTTTGTTCGACTACATGGGATTCCATCGCCAGATGGTTGGATACCAGGCTCAGGACCACGGTCAATCCCACCAGGGACATGAGATATGCCGCGGCCAGCTTTCCGCCGCCCAGTTTCACCGGTGCTGCCCGGACGGCATAGCCCCAGTGGGAGAGCTGGGTCCCCGCCCGCAGCAAAGATTTGACGATGCGGTAGAAGGCATAGGCCATCACCAGCAGGGAGATCCACCCGGGATTGGGCCACAGGAGGGCAAATCCCATCAGTACCGCGTACCACACCAGGGCCCAGAGGGCCGGGGCGGCGGTTTTCCGGGGGCGGCCCACTTCCGCCGCGGCATTCCCAAGTCCCAGCCACAGGCTCAGGAACAGCGCCAGGGTGGGAACAGCCATCAAAAGCAGCAGCGGCGTGGGGATCTCCGGGATCCGCCCCCACAGCGGTGTGGCCTGCAGGGCAAAAGTGATATAAAGTGCTATCGCTTTACAACCACTGATGATCCATCCAATTCGGAACCAGAGGTTGTTCCTGCGCAGGCTGCGGAACCCCAGGTACAGCGCTATGGTCCCCACGGCGGGCAGCAGGTAGTCCAGATACCAAACATGCAGGGTGAAGCAGGTCAGGCACAGGCCCAGCACGATGTGTTCCATGGCGGTGCGGAAGGGCGTCACCGCCCGGACGGTCTCCTCGGGGGGCGGGAGCTCCGACAAGGAGGTGGCCAGGGCACAGTCAAACTCATCCCAGCGATCGGTCATAGCGCGTCACCTCCCAACTCCCGGCGCAGACGCTGGCGCAGGCGGTAGAGCCTGCCCTCGGCGGCGCGCTCCGTCATGCCCATCTCCGCGGCAATCTGGGCGATGGGCTGTAAATAGTAGTAGCGGCGGTAGAAGAGGCGCTGGTCCGTGGTGCTTAGAGCCGCGATGGCCTTTTGCAGCCGCTCCGTCCGCTCTTGACGGAGTACCGCCTCCTCCGGCGTGTCGTGGTGGGCGGGTTCTGTCTCCGGCTGCGCCAGATGCTGTTCCCGCCGGAGCCTGGCTTTCAGGTGGTTCAACGCGGTATTCCGGGCCACGGCGGTGAGCCAGGCGGTAAGACTGCCCCTGGCGGGATCGTAGTCCTCCAGCCGCCGCCATACCAGCTCCGTCACCTCGGAATAGCAATCCTCGGCATCCTGTCTGTCCCGGAGGACGCTCCCCACCACATAGTGCAGAAGGGGGCCGTACTGGCGCAGCAGTGCCTCGGTGCCTGCCGCAGGATCCTGCCGCAGCAGCTCCAGCAGCGCTCCAGCGTCCATGGCCATCCCTCCTTGTTGTGTGTTCATCCTATTATACAACGCCCGGGCCGAAAACCCACGAAAAAAACAGGCGGCATAGAACAGGCCCTGTCCGCATAGAGTTCCAGTGAAAAACTGCGGGGAGGGAAATGCCATGACATCGCGCCAGGCGGGACGCCGGATGAGCACCATTGCATCGGAACGGGGAAAGCGGCAGCGGACGAAGGAGTGCCGGAAACGGGCCGCGGCGGGACGGAGCCAGACGGTGCCCGGTAACCGGGCCGGGCTGAAGGATGAGCCGCTTTCCGCCCGGGAAAAGCGGCAGCTGGGCCAGCTGGTGGTCTGCTGCGTCATCTTTGTGGCGCTGGTGGCCGCGAAGCTGCTGCTGCCGGGAAAGATGGCGGCAGTGAACGAGGCACTCTCCGGGGCGCTGGAGAAAAACCTGGACGTGCGGGAGGTGTTCTCCGCCGTAGGCCAGGCAGTCAGCGGCGAGGACGGCGGCTGGGAGAACGTGTACCAGGCAGTGTTCGGCCCCTCCCAGGAGGAGAGCCCTGCCCTGGAGACTTCCGCTGCCGCGGATCTGGAAACGGCAGAAGAGCCCTCCCAGGGGCTGGAAGCCCTGCAGACCAGCGGCGGTGAAGTGGGCTGGGAGCTGCCGGATGACTGGGCTTTCCCGGAACCGGATTCGCCTGACGGGACACTCGCCGCCCAGACAGGACAGACGGAAGCCGGAGCATCGACAGAGGCTGACGGGGATGTGGAGACGCTGGCCTATGTGCTCTACTCCGACCAGAACCTGCCGGAGGATGTCAGCATGGAGCAGGCCATCCTGGGCTTTGACTACTGCACCCCGGTGATGGGCGTGGTCTCTTCCTCCTTCGGGTACCGGGAGCACCCTGTAGAGGGGGAGGAGCGCTTTCACTACGGACTGGACATCGCGGCGGACACCGGAACGGACATCGGCTGCTTTGCCGACGGCACCGTCACGGCAGTGGGGGAGAGCAGCAGCTACGGCAAATATCTGATGGTGGATCACGGCGGCGGTTTTACCACCTTGTATGCCCATTGCAGCAAGATCCTGGTCTCCTCCGGCACAGCGGTGCGGGAGGGTCAGGCCATTGCCCAGGTAGGAGAGACAGGGGTGGCCACAGGGCCGCACCTGCACTTCGAGATCCATCGGGACGGCGTGTACCTGAACCCCATTTACTATGTATCTCTGGGATAGAGGCGGTGTTCGGATCAGCGGCGGCTTCTTCCTGCTGACGGCCTGGTTCGCCCTGGTGAACGGGGCGGAGCTCTTGGCGGTGGTGGGAGTGGGCTGTGCAGTCCATGAGCTGGGCCACTATCTGGCCTTGCGGTGCCTGGGGGTGCGGGTGACGGGACTGCGTCTTTGCATCCTGGGGGCGGAGATGACGGCGGACCGCTCCGGCCTCTCCTACGGCGGGGAGCTGGCGGCGGTGCTGGCGGGCCCGGGGGCCAATCTTTTGACAGCCCTGGTTCTGGCGGCGGCGGGGGAGGCCTTTTGGGCGGCAGCGGGAGGGAATCTGGTGCTGTGCCTGTTCAACCTTTTGCCGCTGCGTCCCCTGGACGGCGGCCGGGCCTTGGAGCTGGCGGTGACCTGGATTGCTGGGCCGGACGCCGGGGAGCGGGCAGTCCGGATGGCCGGCACCTGCGCGGCCCTGGCCCTGGGTGTGTGCCTGGCGGCGGTGATGGTCCAAAGCGGGGGGAGCCTGTGGCTCCTGCCGGCGGCCGCTGCTGCATTCTTTACCGCCCTGCAGGAGGTGCGGGGGATCGCCGGCAGTTCCGCCGAATGAAATTTTTTGAAAATAATTCTTGCATTTGCAAGTGGGGTGTGATATTCTATCATGGCTACAAAAGGGCGGTCCTCTGCCGTGCGCCGGGCAATCATGCCGCAGCGGCGCGGAAAACACGGGTATGAACGCCTATAAAATAGGAGGAAATATCCATGGATCTCATCAAGGAACTGAACAAGGAAACCCTGCAGAACGAGGTGCCCCAGGTCAAGATCGGTGACACTGTCCGTGTCCACGTGAAGGTCAAGGAAGGCTCCCGCGAGCGTATCCAGGTCTTCGAGGGCACCGTCATCGCCAAGAAGCATGGCGGCATCGAGGAGACCATCACCGTCCGCCGCATTTCCTACGGCGTGGGCGTGGAGAAGGTGTTCCCCGTTCACTCTCCTGCCATCGCCACCATCGAGGTGGTCCGCAGCGGTTCTGTCCGCCGTGCCAAGCTGTACTATCTGCGCGGCCGCGTGGGCAAGAGCGCCAAGGTCAAGGAGAAGCTCTAAGAGAGACAAAGAGAGAGGCTTTCGCCTCTCTCTTTTGTTTTTTGCAGCTTCCGGGCTTTACCGGCCGCAGCTCTGCCGGGGAAGTGAGAAAAAAATCCGCGGATCCCTTGTGGTTTCGCGGATTCTTTGCTATACTACATAAGATTACATTGGGCTTGTATGGCCCTGGAGGCGCCTATGGATAAAAAGCGTGTCCGCCGGGAATCAGACCGCGGCGCTTATGACTGGGTGCAGCTTCTGGTGTGCTGCGTGGTGACAGTGGTGGTGATTTTCACCTTTGTGATGCGGGTAGTCCGGGTGGACGGCCCATCCATGCGGGAAACCCTGCAGGACCGGGATCTGCTGGCTGTGGTGAACAGCCCCCTGTGCGGATCCTGCGGCGCCGGGGATATCGTCATCATCCGCCAGGAGGATTTCCTGGACGGCGCGCCCATTGTCAAACGGGTCATCGCCACGGAGGGCCAGACGGTGGACATTGACTTTGATACCGGCACGGTATACGTGGATGGCGAGGCGCTGGACGAAGACTATATCCGGGAGCCCACCTTCACAGACGAGGGAATGGATTATCCCCTGACCGTGCCGGAGGGGGCTGTATTCGTCATGGGTGACAACCGCAACGACAGCCACGACAGCCGGGCCCCGGATCTGGGGCCGGTGGATACCCGGTACATCATGGGCCGGGCGGTGGCTGTGCTGATCCCGGGGGTTTCGGCGGACACCGGCAGCCGGGAGTGGTTCCGGGCGGGAATTTTAAGTTGAGGAGAACTTGTTATGGAAGATAATCGGCAGCAGACCGTTGGGGACGGCGCAAAGGACAAGGCGCGTTCCGGACGGGAGCTTTACGAGTGGGCACAGGCGCTGGTGGTTTCTGTTTTGGCGGTGGTGCTCCTCTTTACTTTTGTGGTGCGACTCATCGGTGTGGACGGCCACTCCATGGTGCCCACCCTGCAGGATGGAGACCGCCTGCTGGTGACCACGTCCCTTTTGAGCGGTGAGTATCAGTACGGGGACATCGTCATCATCCAGAAGGGGTCCTTCGCCGGAGGAGAACCCATCGTCAAGCGGGTCATCGCCACAGAGGGCCAGACGGTGGACATCGACTTCGTCACCGGCACGGTGTACGTGGATGGGGAGGCCCTGCAGGAGGACTATATCAACGAGCTCACCTTCACCGAGGAGGGGACGGAGTTTCCCCTGACCGTGCCGGAGGGATCCATCTTCGTCATGGGCGATAACCGCAACCACAGCGACGACAGCCGCAATTCCCAGCTGGGCACCGTGGATACCCGCTATGTCATCGGCAAAGCGGTGTTTTTGCTCTTCCCGGGCGCGGATGAAGTGACGCAGCAGCGGGACTTCGGCCGCATCGGCCTGATCGGCGGGGTGGACGCATGAACATTCAATGGTATCCCGGCCACATGACCAAAACCCGGCGGATGATCGCCGAGCAGATCAAAAATGTGGACGCGGTTTGTGAGATCCTGGACGCCCGCATCCCCATCTCCAGCCGGAACCCGGATGTGGACGAGCTGACAGCGGGGAAGCCCCGGCTGGTGGTCTTGAACCGGGTGGATCAGGCGGATCCCGCCTCCACCCAGCGGTGGGCGTCCTACTTCAAGGGAAAGGGCTATGCCGTGCTGGAATCCGACGCCAAAAGCGGACAGGGTACCGCCCGTTTTGCCGCCGCCGTGCGGGAGCTTTTGGCAGACAAGATCCGCGCCTACGCGGAAAAGGGACAAAACCGGGTGATCCGGGTGATGATCCTGGGCATCCCCAATGTGGGCAAGTCCACCTTTATCAATAAGATCGCCGGCCGCAAGACCGCCAAGACCGAGGACCGGCCCGGCGTCACCCGCTCCAAGCAGTGGGTTCCCATCGACCGGAATCTGGAGCTGCTGGACACCCCCGGCATCCTCTGGCCCAAGTTTGAGGACCAGAGCGTGGGGCTGAACCTGGCCTATACCGGCGCCGTGAAGGACGATATTCTGGACACGGAGACCCTGGGCTGCCACCTGATGACCTACCTGGGCACCCGCTATCCGGATGCGCTGACTGCCGCCTACAAGCTGCTATCCTTGCCGGAGCGGGAGGCGGAAGAGAACGATATCGCCTGGGGCTACCGGCTCCTCTGCGCCGCCGGACGCAAGCGGGGCTTCCTGATCTCCGGCGGGGAAGTGGACACGGAGCGCATGGCCAAGATCCTGCTGGACGAGTTTCGTGGCGGCAAGCTGGGACGCTTTACACTGGAGGAGCCGGAATAAGGAGACATTATGTCAAATAGGACATCATTTGCCATAAAGTGGGCCCTTGTGACGGGTTTCATCTGGCTGGTATTCCATGTGGTAAGCGGCGTGAGAAACCTTGTGGGGCTGATGTTTGAAGCATACGATGACCGGACGCTGGGATACGCCGCGGCCTATTTAGTGTGTCTGCTGCTATTTGATGTGGGGCTGTTTCTTATCAGCAGCCCGGAGGCAGGAAAGATTTTGGAGCGCTACTGGGCGGTGTGTACCATGGTGCTGGCCCTGTTGACGCTGCTTGCTCTGCTGGGAGAGCACTTGCGGTTTGAATTGCCGGGATGGACGCTGCTGGTGATTCTGGTGACACCGTATTTTCCTCTGGACCCTATCTGGAGAAATTTTTTGCCGGAATCGGGTGGCCTCCTTCAGATCGTGGGCACGCTGCTGGTGTGTCTGCTTCATTGGGGGTACTGCCGGTTAGCCTTGTACCGGGCAGGAAACAGTTCGGCAACGGCTTTTTGAAGGGATATGCTGCCTGCTATTGACTAAGACAATGCCGGGAAAAGGAGGGGGCCATCGTGGAACGCAAGATGGAGCTTGATTGGTCTGAACAGGCCGCAAAGCTGGCCTTTCTCATGCTGGGCATCCATTTCGTGACCTTCTGGGAGGGATTGAGTTGGGATAGAGACGCGGCATGGTTTCGGCTGGCCCTGCTGGCGGCTTATGCCCTTTGCCTGTGGCGGGTGGACTGGACTCTGTGGCATCTCTCCAGCCGCCGGGTTGCCCGTTCCATGGCTGGATATTGGCTGGCGGCCACACTGTGCGCCGGTGCCTGGCTGATCTGGGGAGAGCATTGGCTGGGGAGCTGCGGAGATGCGTTAACAATCGTCTTCAGTGCTGCCATCCTGCCCTATGGACAGATTTTCTTTACCTATTATCGGGGATGGCCATGGGAAAACAGTGCTCTATGCGCCTCTGTGGGAGCTGCCGCAGTGTTTTTCCTGTGTCTGATTCACTTGGTTTGGTATGTCCGGCTCAGCTGTCGGGGAAAAGAGGAATAACATTGGATCTTTGGACTTACGAGCGTGAGCAATGGAATAGTGGCATCCAGACCCTCTGCGGCGTGGACGAGGCGGGGGCCGGGCCTCTGGCGGGACCGGTATACGCCGCCGCGGTGATCCTGCCCCGGGAAGTGGAGATCCCCGGCCTCAACGACTCCAAAAAGCTGACGGAGAAAAAGCGGGAGGCCCTCTACGACCTCATTACCGCCCAGGCCGTGGCGTACAGTGTGGCCCGGGTTGAGGCGGCGGAGATCGATGAAATGGACATCCTCAACGCCCGAATGCTGGCCATGAACCGGGCTATCGAAGGGCTGCCGCAGACGCCGGACCTGGCTCTCATCGACGGCAACCGGGACCACGGCAGTGCCGTGGCTATTACAGTGCCCCATCTTTGCATCGTGGGGGGCGATGGGAAGAGCGCCTCCATCGCGGCCGCCTCCATCCTGGCCAAGGTCAGCCGGGACCGCTATGTCTCCACGGAGCTGGACCAGGCGTATCCCCAGTACCAGTTTGCCAAGCACAAGGGCTACGGTACCAAGCTCCACTATGAAATGCTGGACCGGTACGGCCCCTGTCCGGCCCACCGGAAGACCTTCCTGAAAAAGTGGGAGGCGAGGCGGCTATGACCACCCGGCGGGAGCTGGGGAACCGGGGAGAGGCGGAAGCAGCCCGGTACCTGCGAAAAAAGGGATATGCCCTTCTGGCCAGCCAGTGGCGCTGCCGCTACGGGGAGCTGGATCTGGTGGCCCGGGACAAGCAGGGCACGGTCTGCTTTGTGGAGGTCAAGCTCCGCCGAGAGAGCGGGGGGACATTGCCCCGGGAGGCGGTTGACGCCCGGAAGCAGGCGCGGCTGCGCAGCGCCGCGGCCCTGTATCTGAGCCAGCATGAGCTGGACGCCCCCGCCCGCTTCGACGTGGCGGAGGTCTATACCGATGAAAACCACCGCATCCTCCGCCTGGAGTACCTGGAGGACGCGTTTTGTTAAGTACAACAGCCTGAAAAGGGAGGAATACATCATGAAATATCTGAGCACCCGGGACCGCGCCCTGCGCTACGAGTCGGCGGACGCCATCAAAATGGGCCTGAGCCGGGACGGCGGCCTGCTGACCCCCTGTGAGATCCCGCAGATCGACCGGGCCTTTCTGGAGAGCCTGGTGGCGGAGCGCTACCAGGTCCGGGCCGCCAAGGTCATGGCGCTGTATCTGACGGATTACACGGAGGAGGAGCTGCTGACCTTCGCGGAGAATGCCTACGGTCCCGCCAAGTTCGATACCGCCGCCGTGGCCCCCGTCCGCACGGTGGATGAGACCACATACTGCCTGGAGCTCTGGCACGGTCCCACCAGCGCCTTCAAGGACATGGCCCTCCAGATGCTGCCCCAGCTGCTCTCCGCAGCGCTGAAGAAGACCGGGGAGGGCAAGACCGTCTGCATCCTGGTGGCCACCTCCGGCGATACCGGCAAGGCCGCCATGGAGGGATTTGCCGACGTGCCCCAGACCAAGATCATGGTGTTCTATCCCAAGGACGGCGTCTCCAAGGTCCAGGAGACCCAGATGGTCACCCAGGACGGTGAGAACGTAGGCGTGTGCGCCGTGGTGGGCAACTTCGACGATGCCCAGGCCGGCGTCAAGCGCATCTTCTCCGACGAGTCCATCCGCGCCACCCTGGCGGAGCGGGGCTATTTCCTCTCCTCCGCCAACTCCATCAACTGGGGACGCATCCTGCCCCAGGTGGTCTACTACATCTCTGCTTACTGCGACCTGGTGCGGGACGGGAAGCTGACCATGGGGGACAAGGTGAACTTCTGCGTTCCCACCGGCAACTTCGGCGACATCCTGGCGGCCTACTACGCCAAGCGCATGGGATTGCCTGTGGGCAAGCTCATCTGCGCCTCCAACCGCAACGATGTCCTCACGGACTTCCTGCGCACCGGCATCTATGACCGCAACCGCCCCTTCCACACCACCATGAGCCCCTCCATGGATATCCTGATTTCCTCCAATCTGGAGCGGCTGCTCTTTGACCTCTCGGGCCAGAACGACGAAGAAGTCCGGGGCTATATGGATGCCCTGTCCAAGAGCGGGAAGTATGAGGTCTCCGACGCCATCAAGGCGGCCCTGGCGGAGCAGTACTGGGGCGGCTTCTGCGACGAGGCGGGCACCACTGCCGCCATCGCCAAGTATTATAAGGAGTACGGCTACCTCATCGACACCCACACCGCCGTGGCGGCCAACGTCATGGAGCAGTATCGTGCCGCTACCGGGGACAAGACCCCCACAGTCTTCGTCTCCACTGCCTCTCCGTACAAATTCTGCGACAGCGTCCTCTCCGCCATCGGGGAGACGCCTGCGGGAGACGGCGTGGAGCTGCTGGATCAGCTCCACGATGTCACCGGTGTGGCCATCCCCCGGCGGCTGGCAGCATTGAAGGGTAAGACGCGGCGCTTTGACCTCTCCTGCGAGAAGCCCGGTATGGACGGCGTGGTGCTGGACTTCCTGCGCTAATGCGAAGGGGGCCGGGGACTGTGAAAAGACAGGAAATGCCCACCCCCCAGGGTGGCGTGGTGAAACGAGCCAACGCCCGGGCAGTGCTGGTGACCCTGGGAATCGGAATCGTCTTTCTGGCGGTCAGCGCTCTGATCCCCGAGCGGACCATCGGGACCCATCGGGTGGTGGACACGGCCTACTGGGTCAAGGAAGGCCTGGAGTCCTTTGGGCTATCTTCGTGCGTCTTCGGCGTAGTCTGGTGGGCCCGGTTCCTGCGCTGCCCCTGCTGCGGCCTCAGCTTCGCAATGCCCTGGTGGAGCGGCGCTGAGCGTCACTTCTGTTCCCACTGCGGCAAGGAGATCGTCTTTGACGACACGCCGCCGTCCCGGTAAATATCCAAATGAAAGGGGAGTGGTCTTATGGCCCTCTATGCCATTGGGGACCTGCACCTCTCCCTGACGGCCGACAAGTCCATGGAGGTGTTCGGCCCCGCCTGGGAGAACTATGTGAGCCGCATCGAGGCAGCTTTGGGGCAGCTCAACGCCGACGATGTGCTGATCCTGGCGGGGGACACCTCCTGGGGGATCGACTTGAACGAGGCGGAGGCGGACTTCCGCTTTCTGGACAGGTTTCCCTGCAAAAAGTATCTCATCAAGGGCAACCACGACTACTGGTGGTCCACCGTGTCCAAGATGAAGAAGTTCTTTGAAGAAAAGGGCATCACCACCCTGGACTTCATCCATAATAACTGCACCTTTTACGGCGATCATGCCATCTGCGGCACCCGTGGCTGGTTCCTGGAAGAGGATCAGAAGCCCCACAACGCCAAGGTTTTGAACCGGGAGGTGGGCCGGCTGGAGGCTTCGCTGCAGGCGGCGGGAGACGCTCCCATCTGGTGCTTTCTCCACTATCCGCCCCTCTACCAGGGCTATGAGTGCCCGGAGATCCTGGCTGCCCTGGAGCGCCACCATGTGGAGCGGTGCTGCTACGGCCATCTTCACGGCCCGGTGATCCGCCGCCGGACGGAGGGAGAGCGGCAGGGAACGGCCTTTTCCCTGATCTCGGCGGACTATCTGGGGTTTCAACCGAAAAAAATTTGTGAATAAATGAAAAAAGACTGGAATTTTCAAGTTTTTTCTGGTAAAATACCATCTCGCACCGGCATTTGATCGGTGATGAACGGAGGAGTTAACAAAATGAGTGTGAAAAGCTGCGAAAAAGTTGAAAAGAGTCAGGTCGCGCTGACCATCGAAGTGGGCGCGCCGGAGTTTGAGGCTGCCATCGAGAAGGCGTATCAGAAGATGCGCAAGAAGATCAACGTCCAGGGCTTCCGTCCCGGCAAGGCTCCCCGCAAGATCATCGAGGGGATGTACGGCGTTGAGGTCTTCTTCGAGGAGGCCATTAATATTGCATTCCCCGACGCTTACGAGGCTGCCGTGAAGGAGCAGGACCTGCGCGTCGTGGGCTATCCCGAGGTGGAGATGGTGGGTGAGTGCACCCGCGACGGCTTCACCTTCAAGGCCACCGTTCCCGTCTATCCCGAGGTGACCCTGGGCCAGTACAAGGGCCTCTCCGCCGAGAAGGACGAGGTCAAGGTCATGGCCGCCGACGTCAACGAGCGTCTCAAGGAGCTCACCGACCGCAACACCCGCCTGGTGAGCGTGGACCGTGCCGCCAAGGAGGGCGATACCGCTGTCATCGATTTCGAGGGCTTCCTGGACGGCAAGCCTTTCGACGGCGGCAAGGGCGAGAACCACAGCCTGGAGCTGGGCTCTCACAGCTTTGTCCCCGGCTTTGAAGAGCAGGTAGTGGGCATGAAGGCCGGCGAGGAGAAGGACATCGACATCACCTTCCCCGAGGACTATCACGCCGACCTGGCCGGCAAGGCTGTTGTGTTCAAGGTGAAGGTCAACGAGGTCAAGGAGAAGGAAGTCCCCGCTCTGGACGACGAGTTTGCCAAGGACGTCTCCGAGTTCGACACCCTTAAGGATCTCAAGGCCGACCTGAAGAAGAAGATCACCGAGGAGCGCCAGAAGGCCGCCGATCAGGCCTTTGAGGACGCCCTGATGGAGCAGGTGGCTGCCAATATCACCGCCGAGATCCCCGATGCCATGGTGGAGGGCCAGGCCCGTCAGTATCTGGACAACTTCAAGATGCAGATTGCCCAGCAGGGCATCCCCTATGACCAGTACATGAAGATGACCGGCATGGACGAAGCCAAGCTCCTGGAGGATGCCAAGGAGCCCGCTCTTCGTCAGGTGCGGCTGGATCTGGCTCTGGCTGCCATCATCAAGGAAGAGAACCTGGAGGCCACCGATGAGGAGGCCGAGGAGGAGCTCAAGAAGATGGCCGAGCAGTACAACATGGATCTGGAGACCGTCAAGAAGTATCTCCAGGTGGATCAGGTGAAGGATCAGATCCTCACCCGCAAGGCTGTGGCCATCGTGGTGGACAGCGCCACCGCCGTCAAGCCCGAGAAGAAGGCCGCCAAGAAGGCCGAGGACGGCGAAGAGGGCGAGGAGAAGAAGCCCGCCAAGAAGACCACCCGCAAGTCCTCCAAGAAGACCGAAGAGGCCCAGGAGGAAAAAACTGCCGAGGAAGGCTCTGAATCCAAGTAATTCCGGGCATACTGTTGGGAGTCCGGGGCGGCATGTGTGGCCGCTCCGGTGCCCTGACGGGAGTATCGCCCCTGTTTGACAGGTTCCGCGTACCATCCGTAGTAGGATGAGTGCGTGCGTGGCAGCAGCGCCGGACGCTCCCAACGGGGCCAGGCGCTTTTGCCATTCCTGCCCGGGAATTGGCCGCCACGGAGGGAGGCCGTTATTGGCTGGGAGGACGCCGGAACACGGAAAGAGCGATTCAAGGAGGTTTACCCAATGAGCTTAGTTCCCTATGTAGTAGAGCAGACCAACCGGGGAGAGCGGTCTTACGACATCTTCTCCCGCCTGCTCAATGACCGGATCGTCTTTTTGGGCGAGGAGGTCAACGCCACCACCGCAAGCCTCGTGGTGGCCCAGCTTCTGTATCTGGAAGCACAGGATCCCGACAAGGACATCCAGTTCTATATCAACAGCCCCGGCGGCTCCGTCACCGACGGCATGGCCATCTACGACACCATGCAGTACGTCAAGTGCGACGTGTCCACCATCTGCATCGGCATGGCCGCCAGCATGGGTGCGTTCCTGCTCTCCTCCGGCGCCAAGGGCAAGCGTCTGGTGCTGCCCAACGCTGAGATCATGATTCATCAGCCCTCCGCCGGTACCAAGGGCAAGGTGACGGACATGGAGATCGATGTGGAGCACTTCCTGCGCATCAAGCGGAACCTGAACGAGATCTTGGCGCAAAACACCGGCAAGACCGCGGAGGAGATCAAGGAGGTTTCCGAGCGGGACCACTGGATGACCGCCCAGGAGGCCCTGGAGTTCGGCCTGGTGGACAAGGTCATCGCCAAGCGGTGAACGGCATCCATAGGCAAATACAGAAAACCGAGGTAATACCATGAACGACGACGGCAAGAAGGCACTGCGGTGTTCCTTCTGCGGCAAGCATGAAAACCAGGTCCACCGCATGATCCAGGGACCCGGCGTGCGCATCTGCGACGAGTGCGTGCAGCTGTGCATGAGTATTTTGAACGATGGGTTCGAGGATACTTCCGGCAGCGCGCTGGAGGATATCCCCGATGAGCTCCCCACCCCCCGGGAGATCAAGGACGTGCTGGATCAGTACGTCATCGGCCAGGATGAGGCCAAGGTGGCGCTGTCCGTGGCAGTCTACAACCACTATAAGCGTATTTTCTTTGGCGGCGACGAGGATGTGGAGCTCCAGAAGAGCAACATTTTGATGCTGGGTCCCACCGGCTCCGGCAAGACGCTCTTTGCCCAGACCCTGGCCCGGATTTTGAAGGTGCCCTTTGCCATCGCCGACGCCACTACGCTGACGGAAGCCGGCTACGTGGGCGATGACGTGGAGAATATCCTGCTGCGTCTGCTGCAGGCGGCAGACTTCGACGTGGAGCGGGCGGAGCACGGCATCATCTATGTGGATGAGATCGACAAGATCGCCCGCAAGAGCGAAAACACTTCCATCACCCGGGATGTCTCCGGTGAGGGTGTGCAGCAGGCCCTTTTGAAGATCGTGGAGGGCACCGTGGCCAACGTGCCGCCCCAGGGCGGACGCAAGCACCCCCATCAGGAGTTCATCCAGGTGAATACCAAGAACATCCTCTTTATCTGCGGCGGCGCATTCGACGGCCTGGAAAAGATCATCGAGCGCCGACTGGACCAGAAGTCCATCGGCTTCGGTGCCAACATCCAGGGCAAGAAGGACAAGAATATCAGCAAGATCCTCCACGAGGTGCAGCCCCACGATATTTTGAAGTTCGGCATTATTCCCGAGCTGGTGGGCCGGCTGCCGGTGATCGCATCCCTGAACGCCCTGACCCGGGCGGATCTGGTGCGGATCCTGACGGAGCCCAAGAACGCCCTGGTGAAGCAGTACAAGAAGCTGATGGAGTACGACGACGTGGAACTGGAGTTCCAGCCGGAGGCTCTGGAGGCCATCGCCGACAAGGCCATTGAGCGCAACATCGGTGCCCGGGGCCTGCGGGCTGTGATGGAGGGCATGCTCACCCAGATCATGTACGACGTCCCCTCTGACCCCACCATTACCAAGGTGGTTATCACCCGGGAGTGCGTGGAGGGCACCGGAACCCCTGTCCTCACCCGGGATCCCAATAAGATCAACTATTCCGTAAAGATCAACTCCAGAAAGGAAGCAGGGAAAAAGCGTCCCCAGTCTCCTGCCTCCGCCTCCTGAGCACGGCTTTCGGACAATCAAGGGAAAGGGAACCCCCGGGGGTTCCCTTTCCGGGTAATTTGGCGGAAAAATCCACGGGCGAACCGCCAGAATACCACGCTGCGTTTCAGTCGCGGCAAACCTTCCCGCCCAAGTGAGAAAGGACGGTCCCACCATGGAACTGACGAGTTGGAACATTCCGGTATTGGCCCTGCGGGGGCTTACGGTGTTCCCCCATATGAATTTGACCTTTGACGTAGAGCGGCGCATCTCCATTGCGGCCCTGGAGCGGGCCATGGAGGCCGATCAGGAGATTTTCCTGGTGACCCAGCGGGAGATCGGCGTGGATCTGCCGGGGGAGAAGGATCTCTACACCATCGGCACTGTGTCCCACATCAGTCAGATCCTGCGGCTTTCCGGCACCTCCGTGCGCTGTGTGGTGGAGGGACGCCGCCGGGCCCGGCTGCGCCGTCTGTGGCAGACAGAGCCCTTCCTCCAGGCCAATGTGGAGGCACTGGAGGAGGAGCCGGAATCCGAGGCTTTCCGCAAGAGCCCCCGGACGGAGGCCCTGCTGCGCCAGACCTTCCACCTTTTCAGCGAATATGCCCAGCTCACCGGCAATGTGCCGGAGGAGGTCCTCACCACGTTGATGGATGACCATCAGCAGGTGGGGGAGCTGGCGGACTTTATCGCCCAGAATATCGCCCTGCGCTATCAGGATAAGCAGGCGCTGCTGGAGGAGTTCTCTCCCGTAGCCCGGATCCGGATGCTTAACCGCTTCCTGGCCCGGGAAAACGACGTCCTGGGCTTTGAGCATGAGATGGAGGGCAAAGTCCGGGATCAGCTGGCCCGCAGCCAGCGGGAGCAGATCCTCCGGGCACAGATCCGGGTTCTCCAGAACGAGCTGGGGGAGGGCGGCAGCGACGAGGATGAGCTGGAGACCTACCGCCAGCGTATCCAGGAGCTGGCATTGCCGGAGGAGACGGAGAAACACCTTTTAAAAGAGGTGAGTAAGCTTGCCAAACAGCCCTTCGGCAGCGCCGAGGGTGCTGTGATCCGCAACTATCTGGACGTGTGTCTGGAAATGCCCTGGAACCAGGAGACCAAGGAGCGGGTCAGTGTGGACGCCGCCCGAAAGGTTCTGGAAAAGGACCACTACGGCCTGGAAAAGGTGAAGGAGCGGATCCTGGAGACCATTGCCGTCCGGCAGATGAACCCCGAGGGGAAGGGGCAGATCCTCTGCCTGGTGGGCCCCCCGGGCGTGGGCAAGACCTCTATCGCCATCTCCGTGGCCAAGGCCCTGAACCGAAAGCTTGCCCGTCTGTCCCTGGGCGGAGTCCGGGATGAAGCGGATATTCGGGGCCACCGCAAGACTTACATAGGCGCCATGCCCGGCCGCATCGTGGAGGCCATCAGCCGCAGCGGATCCATGAACCCTCTGCTTCTGCTGGACGAGATCGACAAGCTGGGCAGCGACTATCGGGGAGATCCGGCGGCAGCTCTGCTGGAGGTACTGGACAGTGAGCAGAACCACGCCTTCCGGGACCACTTCCTGGAGATCCCCCTGGATCTCACCAGGGTCATGTTCATCACCACTGCCAATACCACGGACACCATCCCCCGGCCCCTGTTGGACCGGATGGAGGTGATCCGCCTGGCCAGCTACACGGACGAGGAAAAGCTCCAGATCGCCCGGCGCCACCTGCTGCCCAAGCAGCTTGCCGAGCACGGCCTCAAAAAGGGTGCAGTACGCATCAGCGACGATGTGATCCGCTCCATCATCCGGGACTACACCCGGGAGTCCGGCGTGCGTCTTTTGGAGCGGCGGCTGGCAGCGGTGTGCCGCAAGGCGGATGTTGCCCTGCTCAAAGGAGATGTAAAGCGGATTACCGTTACAGAAAAAGACCTTCCGAAGCTGCTGGACTGCCAGCCCTATCCCCCCGCTCTCCACACGGAGCAGGAGGAGGTCGGCGTGGTGAACGGCCTGGCCTGGACGGAAGCCGGCGGTGAGATCCTGGAAGTGGAAGTCAATGTCATGGAGGGCTCCGGCAAGCTGGAGCTCACCGGCAACCTGGGAGATGTCATGAAGGAGTCCGCTCAGGCGGCTATGAGCTGTCTGCGGAGCCGGGCGGAGGCCCTGGG
>CDZD01006866.1_pt1 | contig 23350 bp, 20 predicted proteins | sample 554771 | NCBI WGS metagenome assembly CDZD01 (sample SAMEA3182069, study PRJEB8094) | gut metagenome | biome: human; feature: gut; material: Stool; isolation source: human stools | place: Canada | collected 2011-11-08
GAGGTGGGCAACCATCTGGTGTCCATGGATCAGCTGGACGAGGCGGGCATCGACCCCTGGCACGACGTGCTGGATCTGAAGCGCTTCCGTGACGCTTTCGGCGCGGTGATCCACCCCTTTACCGGCGTGGACTATGTGGACTACTACAAGACCATCATTGAGAAGGCCGGAGCCGAAGCGGAGATCGTGTTCGCCAACCGGGTGCAGGCGGTGCTGGACTACACCGACACCGTGATCTGCTGCGATATCCACACCCGTGCACGCAGCAAGCGGCTGCTGAAGGCCGCCGGCACCAAGACGGTGCTGGGTCTGGACGACCTGCTGACCGCTCCCGTGGATGGCAGCGGCTACAACCCCCAGTACGGCCTGCTGGGCAGCAACAAGGCCGACGATGAGCGGGTGAAGCTGTTCCCCCGTGACGCCATGGCGGTAGCCGAGGGCATCGGCAAGGCCATGAGCCAGGCCACCGGCAAGCAGATCGAGGCCATGGTCTATGGCGACGGCGCGTTCAAGGATCCCGCCGGTAAGATCTGGGAGCTGGCCGACCCCGTGGTGTCCCCCGGCTATACCGCCGGTCTGATCGGCACCCCCAATGAGCTGAAGCTGAAGTATCTGGCCGACCACGACTTCGGCGACCTGACCGGCGAGGCGCTGCAGAAGGCCGTGGCCGAGAAGATCCGCCAGAAGGACGCGTCCGTCAGTCTGGTGGGCAACATGGTGTCCGAGGGCACCACACCCCGCAACCTCACCGACCTGATCGGCTCCCTGTGCGACTTGACCTCCGGCAGCGGCGACAAGGGCACCCCCATCATCTACATTCAGGGCTATTTTGATAACTACACCAACGAGTAAGAGGCTTTCCCCTCCTCCCTGCCGCGCTATGCGGCGATGAACCTTCAGTAAACCCCCAGCTGTGCTGTCCAACGGCACAGTTGGGGGTTTTATCGTTCGATGAATACACGATACCGAAAAATGACACAGCTGCTGTGGAGCCTTTCGCGTTTCCGTCTTATATTCCCTTCCGAATTTGCCCTTGTGAGGCGGCATTTGCAAGACAGTAATGGGCGCTTTTATCGACTCCGCAAGCCGTTGGTTTCCGGCGTAAAACCGGCTTCAAATAGTTAGCAAAAGCTAACTTTTGTGACAAAAAACACAATTTCCAAAAAGAATTTCTCTACAATACTGGACTTTTACACATGATGTATACTATAATCCTTATGGAGAACATTGGCAGAGAAACTAAGAACAACTGTAAGAGGGTGATATTTTTTGGATTATACCAAGTATGCGTTGAAAAGCGCGGAAGAGCTTGACTGCATGATGGCAGGAAAGGACAATTTCTTTGTCGTTGCCTGCAACAAGTGCTTCAAGGAGTTTGACACCACCGAGGAGCCGGAGTGCGGCGGCTTTGCCGCCATCGCCGCCGAAAAGGGCAAGCACATCACGGGCTCTGTGAAGGTGGACTTCCTGTGCAACAAGGTGCAGACCGAAAAGAAGCTGGCCGGGATCGTCCCCGCGGGGACGGATAACGTGGTGGTCATCTCCTGCGGTCTGGGCGTGCAGACGGTGGCCGACCTTGCGGAGGTGCCCACGTTTACCGCCACCAATTCCCTGAACTATGTGGGTCATCACGGCATGGCGCTGACGAAAAAGACCTGCGGTGCCTGCGCCCAGTGCTATCTGAACGCCACCGGCGGTATCTGCCCCATCGCGGACTGCTCCAAGAGCCTGGTGAACGGCCAGTGCGGCGGCGCCAAGAACGGCAAGTGCGAGATCGACCCCAAGAAGGACTGCGCGTGGGAAAACATCTATCAGCGCCTTGAGAAGCAGGGCCGGACGAAGGAGTTCCTGGAGCAGCCCATTCAGCTGCGGGACTACTCGCTGGCCGGTGTGGAGGAGATCAAGGCCTACGTGGCCGAGGCTCGTGCACGGCGCTATGAAGGCTTTTACGGCGGCGTCCATCCCACGGAGAACAAGGAGTTCACCGAGCATCTGGCGATCCAGAGGTTCCCGGAGCCGGACACCGTGGTCATCCCCCTGTCGATGCACATCGGCGCTCCCGCCACCCCGGTGGTGAAGCCCGGCGACTATGTGAAGGTCGGCCAGCTGATCGGCGAACAGGCGGGCTTTGTCAGTGCGCCTGTCCACGCCAGCGTCAGCGGTACTGTGCTGGCGGTGGAGCCTCACACCCACCCCAACAAGGGCCCCGGCGTGCTGAGCGTCGTCATCCAGAACGACGGCAAGAACACGCTGCACGAGTCCGTGGTTCCCAACAAGCCCCTCGAGGAACTGACGCCTGACGAGATCGTTGAGATCGTCAAGGAAAAGGGCATCGTGGGCATGGGCGGCGCTACGTTCCCCACTTATGTCAAGCTGAAGCCCGGCAAGCCCATTGACGCGGTGCTCATCAACGGCTCCGAGTGCGAGCCGTACCTGACGGCGGATCACCGGATGCTGCTGGAATACGCCGACGAGATCCTCTACGGTCTGCGGGCCATGATGAAGGCGGTAGACGCGCCGGAGGGCGTGATCCTCATCGAGGACAACAAGCCCGACGCCGTGGCGCTGATGGAGGAAAAGGTGGCACCCTACGACAATATCCGCGTGGTGGCCGCCAAGACCCAGTACCCCGAGGGCGCTGAAAAGATGCTCATCAAGCGGGTTATGGGCCGTCACGTGCCCAGCGGAAAGCTGCCCGCCGACGTAGGCTGCGTGGTCAGCAACGCCTCCACCGCCAAGGCGGTCTCCGATGCCATCCAGAAGGGCATGCCCTTTATTGAGCGCGCCGTCTCCGTGACCGGCGAGTTCATCCGCAACCCCGGCAACTACATGATCAAGATGGGCACCAGCGTGCAGGCCATCATCGACCACTGCGGCGGCATCACAGGCGACGACGTGGTGCTGAAGATGGGCGGCCCCATGATGGGAGCTCCCCTTCACGACACCAACGTGCCCATTGTCAAGGGCTCCAACGGCGTCATCGCCATCCCCGCCGACCACACCGAGGAGAAGGAATGCATCAAGTGCGGCCGCTGCGTGGACGTGTGTCCCATGGAGCTGCAGCCGCTGGAGATCTATAAGTACGGCCAGCTGGGCGACACCGACGCGCTGCTGAAGCTGAACGTCATGGACTGCTTCTCCTGCCGGTGCTGCGAGTACATCTGCTCGTCCAAGATCCCGCTGGTCTCCAAGATCAACGAGGCCAAGGGTCTGGTCATGCCTCTGCTGAAGAAATAAGGGAGGGAGAGAACATATGCTGATCACAAGACTGAAATCCGAAGAAACCATTACCTCCCTCTGCACCGGCAAGGTGTTTATCATCAACTGCCACGGCTGCAAGGAGGTAGGCTTTCCCGAGGTGGAGGCTCACGCCCTGCAGAAGAAGCTGGCGGACGCCGGTAAGGTAGTGGGCACGCTGACCACCGACTATGTCTGCAACCCCGACGAGCTGGCACTGCGGCTGAGAGGCCCCATGCCCAAAATCGCCGAGGCGGACGCCGTTCTGGTGTTTTCCTGCGGCGTAGGCGTGCAGACCATCTCCGGCCTGCTGGACGACAAGCCTGTTTACGCCTGCTGCGACACGGTGGAGCTGCCGGGCTTCCAGGGCGTTACGCCGCTGGAGTACGACTGCGACCAGTGCGGCGAGTGCTTCCTGAACCTGACCGGCGGCATCTGCCCCATCACCGCCTGTTCCAAGAGCCTTGTCAACGGCCCGTGCGGCGGCACGAAGGACGGCAAATGCGAGGTTTCCCCCACGATGGACTGCGGCTGGGAACGGATCATCCAGCGGCTGAAGGCACAGGGCCGTCTGGACATCCTGCGCTGCCCCACGCAAATGCACGATTTCAACACGGATCAGGCGACCATGGCCGCCAAAGAATCTGACTAATCAGGAGTAATGCTATGAAAATTACAGATCTGTTTCATAACGGTGAATTCGTCGTTTCCGCCGAGATCGGCCCTCCCAAGGGCATCCACATCGACAGTCTGGTGGAGGAGGCGAAGGAATACCTCACCGGCGTCCACTACGTCAACGTGACCGATAACCAGTCCTCCGTCATGCGGCTGGGCGGTCTGGCCACCTGCAAGGTGCTGAAGGACGCGGGTCTTACCCCCATCTTCCAGCTGACCTGCCGCGACCGCAACCGCATCGCGCTGCAGTCCGACCTGCTGAGCGCCGCCATGCTGGGCATCGACAACATTCTGTGCTTGACCGGCGACCACACCAAGCTGGGCGACCATCCCCAGGCCAAGCCTGTGTTCGATCTGGACTCCGTGTCGCTGCTCCACGCGGCCAGCCTGCTGGAGACCGGCAAGGATCTGGGTGGCAACGAGCTGGTGGGCGCGCCCCCCAAGTTCGCCAAGGGCGCCGTGGTGTCCCCCTGCTCCGACTCCGTGGACGCGCAGCTGGTGAAGATGGAGCGCAAGGTCAAGGCCGGCGCCGAGTTCTTCCAGACACAGGCGGTCTTTGAGCCGGAGAAGTTCATCAAGTTCATGGAGGCCGCCAAGCAGTTCGGCAAGCCCGTACAGGTGGGTATCATCATCCCCAAGTCCGTGGGCATGTGCCGCTTCATGAACAACAACGTGGCCGGTGTTCACATCCCCGACGAGCTGATCGCCGAGCTGCAGGCGGATAAGGAAAAGACCAAGGCCGGTATCACCGGCGTGGAGATCGCCGCCCGCATCATCCGTGAGTGCAAGCCCTACTGTCAGGGTGTCCACATCATGTCTCTGGGCTGGGAATCCAAGGTTCCCGGGCTGCTGGAGCAGGCGGGGCTCAAGTAAACTACCGATAACAAAGCTGCCGCCGCTGCGTACCACAGGTACGCAGCGGCGGCTTTTACTGTCTGATTTCAGATGACCTGCTGCTCCTTCAGGGCGGTCAGGTCTGCTTCGGTCAGGCCCAGCAGCTCACCGTAAACGGCGGCGTTGTCCTGACCCAGATCAGGGGCGGGGCGGGAAATATCGGCCTTGGTATCCAGCAACTTCACGGGGTTGCCGTTGACCTTCATGTCGCCGATGATGGGATGGTGCATGGGAACGAACATCTCGCGGGCGCCGGCGATATGGGGATCGGTGGTGACGCGCTTCAGGTCGTTGATGGGGGAAGCGGGCACGCCGGCGGCAAGGATCAACTCCACGCACTCGTCGATGGTGTGCTGGGTGGTCCACTTCTCGATCTCAGGCTTCAGGGCCTCGTGGTTTTCGCAGCGGTGAACGTTGGTATCGAACCGGGGATCGGTCAGCAGATCCTCCCGCATCAGCACCTTGGTGCACAGCAGGGTATACAGCTTGTCGTTGCCGCAGCCGATGACGAACAGGCCGTCGCTGGCCTGGAAGGAATCGTAGGGATAGGCGGAGGCGTAGCGGTTGCCCATCAGCTCAGGCTGCTTGCCGGAGGCAAAGTAGCGCTGGGTGCCAGTCTCCAGACTGGAGACCACGGAGTCCACCAGAGACACGTCCACACGCTGGCCCTTGCCGGTGAGCGCACGGGCATGGAGGGTGGTGAGAATGCCGATGGTCAGGTTCATGCCGCCCAGCACGTCGCCCATGGCGTTACCGACGCGGAGGGGATGGCCGCCGGCCTCACCGGTAATGCTCATCAGGCCGCCGCTGGACTGGGCGATGATGTCGTAGCCGGGACGCTGGGAATAGGGGCCGTAGCAGCCGAAGCCAGAGACAGCGCCGTAGATGATCTGGTCGTTGACCTCCTTCAGCACGTCGTAGCCCACGCCCAGCTTGTCCATAACGCCGGGACGGTAGTTCTCCACCACCACGTCGGCCTTCTTGACCATCTCCAGAAACAGCTTCTTGCCCTCCGGAGACTTCAGGTTCAGGGTAGCGCCCTTCTTATTGCGGTTGACGTTGGCGTAGTACATGCTGGCGCCGTTTTTCAGCGGGCCGAAGGCGCGGGTAGGCCAGATTGTCATAGCTGAAGATCTGGCTGTCCTTATCATAGCTAATGTTGGCCAGCTTCTCATACTGGTTGGTTTCCTGGTGCATGGTCTCCTTTACCAGCTCACGGGAAATAACGCTGTCGGAGATACGCCGGTTATCCCGGCAATAGATTTGATAAATACGGCGCTCACCGTATTCCTCGCTGATGATCCTGTCCCGCACATCGCCGGTGGCGCTGCGGAAAGCGTCGGACACCGACAGGCGGTTGCCGCCTGCGTAGGGGATGTTCATATCCACACAGAGCTGGCGCAGATCATCCTTATCCACTAAAACACTGGGCAGAGAGAAATACAGCAGCTTTCCCAGCATATTCTGACTATCGCCGGATGCGGCGGCAGTCATGTTTTCAAATTTGAGTTCTGTCATATAGCATGTCCTCCTCATTGTGCCGCGATGCGGCTGAGATAGTAATCGTCGATCCCCTTATACGCCGGATTCCAGACGTATTTGGAGTAGCGTATGCCACGGATGCTCTGCACTTCCTGGCGGATGGCCAGTATGGCGCGCCGCACCTGCGGATTGGTCATCTGATCCATGTCCATTGCCTCCACCACCTCGGTCACACCAAGGCTTATCAGCGTATCTTTTAGCCCGTGGAGGGCAAAGACACCGCCGATGCAGACGAACAGGGCGTCGTTGTCCAGATAGCTGGCCACGTCGCCTTTCAGCGGCCCCTCCGTGATATAGGCGCGTTTGCTGGCGGTGTTGCCGGTGACGTGCGTCCATGAATAGCTGCGTGTTCCGTTGGGGGCATTGCGGCTGGAGAGCCAGCGGTACTTCCGGCCCGGTTCACCTTCGTCGAGCCGTATCTTCATACCCTGTAGCAGACCGTCCTTATCACGGGCAGGGATCAGGAAACCGTTGGGTCCGGACAGTGTCCATTCTCCATAGCTGGTGCGGAAGCCGGGAATGCCTTGCAGGTCATGCCCGGTGCTTCGCAGCAGCGAGGCCAGAAGCTTTCGGCCTTCCGGCGTCTGCGGCATACTGCGATATTGGTTTTGGTCGATGCGGTCATCGGAAAGGCCGCGTTCACGTAGGTTTTCCCGATGCTCTGCCGAAAGTGTCAGAAGTGAGAGCATATGTCCGCCTGTGCCGCCTGCGCCCAGCATGACGATTTTCACCGGTGTATTTGTAGGCAGTTTCATTTCAGATCCCCCAGCAGAAGATCCAGCGCCTTCCAGCCCCAGATACCTGTTTTCTCCGGTTTATGAGGTGAGACCTTTGAGATCGGCACCTTTTCATGGCTTACTTCAGTACACCATTCAGGCGGAAAGGGTTCCTCAAGCCCCTCTACCACCGTACCGGGGTCGATGTCCACGAAAGACCCACCGCAGCAGATGTGCGCCGCAATCTCCGGATAGAAATGATCCAGATGGCCCAGCACCATGTAGATACCGGTCCCGCGTTCATCCGCGTCATCAATAGAGGAGAAAAACGCCTCCATGCTATTGTGGGAATGAATGTCGGCATAGTGGATATAGCGGCTTTCATCATCGTAGGGATTTTCCTGCAAACTGGCGTGGATACCCGCTTTACTGACGTTCTGCTTGGGGACGTAGGCAAGGTATTCCTCCTTCCGCTTGTCCCAATAGATCAGCACCAGCGCCTCATACTCCTGTCCATGCTCTGCCATGAAGGAGCGGAAGAACGCGATGATCTGGCGCATCAGCGACAGCGGGATCAGGGGCAGGGCCGGGGTAAACCCGGCCGCAACCGCCTGAAAATCAATGATCTTGTGTTTTGGAGCGATAAATTCACCCTGCTCGGTCTTGTGCATCTCGTAGATGTGGCCGTCATTGCCGGGGATCAGGCAGATGACCTTATCCGAATTGCGGGCGGCCTCCACGGTGGGAAATGTTCTCTTGTAAGCGGCGATTCCTTTATTGTTCATAGTCGCTTTGGGACGCACGATACAGTCAGGGTTTTTGTTCTCGGCATTTTTGAGTACGTCCAGAAACTCACGGGAGCGCTCGATGGATTCCTTCATGGCGATGATCATTGTTCCCTTGGGGTCTCTGACACTCTTGCGAATCGTGCCATACTCCACCGACCATGACACATTTTTGCCCTCCTCCAAATCAAGAAAATCCTCTGACTTACGGATGCGAAGCTCCTCGAATGTCATGGTAGGATCTTCAACGACCTCCTTTGCGCTCTTATGGCAAAAGACAGGCTTCTTTTCAAAGAGACTGGCTTTTGCGTTCTCCACGGTCTTTGCCTCGAAAGCTGCTTCCAACGGATTGTTGGGTGCAGGCTCTGCGGCGGGGATCGTTGCGGGAGGAATGGTCACTGCCGCCGGCTGCGGCGCAGGGGTCTGCTCCGCTTGGGGCGCTGCGGGGGACGTAGGCGGCTGCTCCACGCGGGGTATTGCTGCCTCCGGTGCGGGAACGGCCTGCTGGGGCACTTGGAATGGGTTGGCTTCGGGTGCTGCTGTGCCGCTGGATGTGCCGGTGCCGAAGATCTCGTTGATATCAAGACCTTCCTCCGCGCTGATCTCCTGAAACGGCCACATGCTGTTGCTGTCACTCATGGTAACGGCTCCTTTCGTGTTTTGGGACAACAAAAAAGAACGCAACCGCCCCGAAAGGCAATTACGTTCTTCTTGATGTCCAGTTTTTTACATACTTCAAGTCTTAGTCAGGACGAAGAAGGGGTTGACCTCCTTTCTCGCCCGTGCCTGCTCTGCTCCGTCCTCAATGCCTAATGACCTCAAGTACAAGGCCATTGTAGCGGAAAGATGCCGGGGCGTACAGGTGGAAAACGCTTGTTCGCCGCGAGAACCGGCTTATCCATTCATATCATCGTATCCATGAGTGCGGCCAAAGCTGCTTGCTGCACTGATGTCAGGCAATTCCATTTATCCAACATCTCACGCTGCGCGGGAGTCAGAGCCACACAAATGTCGTCCTGTGCAAAGAATTGCGACAATGTAATACCGAAAGCATCGCAGATCTTCTCAAGCGATGCAAACGATGGCGTCATAGATTTTTTATACCACGAGGAGATGGTAGACTGTGGCAGGCCAGAGCGTTCAGCAAGCTGATATTCCGACCATCCCCGCGCCTCACGATTCTGCTTGATGATTTCAAGAATATCTGTCACAACTTCACCACCTTGGATTTTTCGTTTATTATACTTTGGAAAATCGTTGCATTTTAATAATTATTGTCGTATTATTTATTGCGACAATAATCTTGTGAAGGTGTGACTGCTTTGGAAGAATACCGACGTATATACCGTTGTGCAGTCATGGGACAGCACCCCATGCGCTTTCCGTGGGGGTTTGACGAGGAAGATGACCGCTGCCAAAAACTGAAAATGGAGTTGGCGCAGCAGATCATGGCGCTGCGCCAGCGCGGTGTGACACAGTTTCTGACCGCCTGCGACTGCGGCGTAGGTCTGTACGCAGCAGAGATCGTCAATGGTCTGCGGGAAACCGCCGACCAAGACCTGATGCTTTTCTGCTACACACCACATGAGGAACAGGCCACAAAGTGGGCGCCGTATCTGAGGGAACGCTATTTTACTATGCTGGAAAAATGCACCCTTATTTCGGTCGTGTGTCCCGTGGGTACGCCGGATGCACAGCTGCAAGCCTATAGGAAGATCATCGACCTTGCCGATGTGGTACTATATGTCCATGATGCGGATATGTCAGCATCAGACAACGCAGAAAACAAAGCCTTCGCTTATGCCGCGGAGAACCATACGCCCACGCTGGTCTTGCATCCGAAAGAGCTGACCGCGAAGTGGGTCGGCGAGTAGTTCTATCCCAGACAGTCTTGATAACAGGATGATTAGCCCCTGTCACGACGCAGCAAGCCGAATCGCGCTTTGCCTGCAAAATCAAAAAGCCGCAGGCATCTGTGCTACGGCTGCATGAGCAATAGTTTGTTTTTTCGTAAAGTGAATAGTTTTTTGCGAAAATGGTGCTGTGTCGACTCCCTGTCTGTCGTGAGCGATCCAGATGTGCGCAAAATCCCCCTCCCCACCGAAAAGAGCCGGTCATTTTGCGGGGCAGAGCGAGAGATGGATTGGATTGTAGCTCTCCGGGGAAGCGCGGATATTATAAGAGGTCAGGTTCCCGCCGCATTGAAATGTCAATACCGGTAACTCTCAGCATGAGTTCCCGTGCGGACAGCTTGCTGTCGAAGGGCATGGGTGCTTTTGTCCGCGTCAACCGCCGCGCCAGCTTCAGCCGTATCTCCTTTTGCGGATTGCTCAGAAACCCGTAGTGGCGAATCTTCAGCATACAGGGTGCTGAGATGCGCCTGAAATGCCGCTTGCATTTGGAGATGTTCGCAGTCCCCATTTATGCTACATGCAGGAGACTGGGTGTGCCAAACATAGCACACTTGATGTCCTGTGGCGCAGCAAAAAAAGCAACGGATACCCGTTGCCATCTCCCCTATATGTTCCGTTGCAACGCAATAGCCCTTGACCGCATCCGTGTCTCGCAGTCAAGGGCTATTGATCCATCTTGGGCTCAGTCATCATTGGGGTCCTCACGTTTCTACAGATTATGGCATCTGCCGCCGTCTCTAGTTTCACTCCCGCTCTATCTGAAAACACCGCTGTGCGGTGGAACACCGTAAAGGCCGATGGGCTTTTGAGAGTGCTGAACATTCAGGTGATGCCATCTTCCCGTTACCTTGGCAGTAAAGGGGAACTCATCAGGTCATTGGATTCACCTCTTCCTATACTTTATCGGTATCTTTATTATAGCAAATTATTTTCAGAAAACAACTCGCAAAACAGCAAAAATAGTACGGTTAAATTTGGATAGTGTTCCGAAATGTTATATAATCCACTTTTTGGATTGACATAAAGTCACCATTTGATATAAAATTAAAGTGTTGTGAGGTTTCCTGTGCAGGAGGTATGCCATGGCGGAAAACGCCCTCCGTTGAAATCTCGCCATCATTGCTCAATAACAGCGGAAGGGTCTCCTAAAGAGACCCTTCCGCTGTTATTGAGCAGAACCTTTTTTCGGAGCAGACCGCAAATGAGCCGCTCTTTCTTTTTGTGAAGCCGCAATTGCCATCATGTGGTCGTACATCTCATCCCCAACACACTTTCTCGCGTACTGACACCATTGCACACAGCTCAACGTGTCATTATACGCAATGAACCCGCAGGTCTCGCATGCCATCTGCGTGTCTATAGAGAACAGCTCAATGATGCTCCCGCAATTCGGGCAGATCTTTTCGATGATCGTAGGGGTACGCGGCTTACCCTGGCAGCCACTCAGCATAGAGAGGAACCCTTCGACCGCAGGGCAAAGGCCTGCGGCCGCCTTTCTTGTGTTCTTTCTTGTGTTATTATATATTATGATTGCCTAGGGTGCACCCAATATCATAGGGATGCACCCCTACGGAAAACGACGCAAGCGTCTCGCCAGTCTAATCCCGGTATTCCGGCAGTCCATCTACCACGTCATAATCATAATCTGCGGTACGCCGAAGCTGCTCGTTTGTATGGGTGATCTTATCAGACATGCTCTCCAAGAATTTCCGCAGCAGCTTCACGCCAACGGCGGGATGCCGCTCCAGCAGGTCATTTAGCCGGGTTTTGCCAATGCACAGCAGCTCCGTAAACTCCGTGGCAACGCCGCTGAGCCGAAATACATTGCGTGTCAGGCAGTTCTCTCCAATAAAGCTGCCGACGCCCAGCGTGGCCATCTCCAGCGGAGCGGCTCCGCTGTTGTTCTCCCGATTGGCCACCAGCCGGATAGTTCCCTTCAGCACAAGGCAGACCTCGTCATTATGATCCCCGCTGGCGAATACCGTTTCATTTTCATAATAGGTTTTTACATGGCAATAGTCTCGTAGAATAGCGCGATCCTTCTCGGTAAGGTCTGACAGCACCGGCAGCTTTGTCAGGATCAGCAGCACATCCGCCTCGCTGAGCTTCCTGCGGTGCTCCTTGTCCAAATGGATCTCCGGCGCGGAAATATTGTGCCGCTCCAGAATGGCCCGAACGGCGTACCGCTCTTTTCTGACAAGGGCAATCAGCCTTTCCCATTCCGTCTGCACGTCCAGATAGGCACGGAATGCATTAAAGACAGGCTGGGCGTCATGCTTGGCAAGGTATATGTTCTGCATGGCCTCCATTGCCGACGCCGGGTCGTTTTCCGCCAGATACTGGGTGGCCAGCATCATGCTGCTCCGGTAGATTTTCTCCTCCAGATCCTCTTTCAGAAACGCGCCGGGATAGGGATCCAAGTCCTCGGGGTCGACCCTGACCAGATTGCTTGTCTTATACTGTGAGGTCATCTTGGCCCGCTGGTAGACGAAGCGGTAAATATCCTCCCGCATACGCATCCACTGGGGATGGGTTTTAGGCTGCGGCAGGTGCCTGATGGATAGGGTGTTATCCAGAAAGAAGCTGAAGCCGAACATTCTGCTGTTGATCAGATAGTCGATATCTTCACCTCTTTTGACCAACGGGTCAAAGGGGACACATTCAAACATCTCTCTGTGCAAAATCATGGCGCCGCCAAAGGCAAAGGGGGTCCGTTTCAAGCGTGGGCCGCTCCCAATGATCTGGTCAAACGCCTGCGCCTTGCTTCCAAAACGATCCCAATAAGTCATCCACGGCTCCGGCGTCACATCATCATAGTACCGGCCCTTTCCGTTAAGATAGTAGCCCGCCACGCCGTGTACCACATCACCATACACTCTGCGCCCAAGGAATTCCAGAGAACGGGGCACAAAATCCGGAAGCTCAAAAACCTCGTCGTCATCGATCAGCAGCGCGGCGTCAGCCGTCAGAATGGTGGCCGCCAGCAGACACATATTCCGCACATTGGAATATCCGAACATGGACAGCAGTGCCGCCCCCCTGTCACCAAGACCCGCACCCTTCAGGATGCGGGAAATGGCGGCAAGATCGCCTGCCGTAAAGAGATACGTCTCCGCCCGTAGCTTCACGCGCTTGACGATACGGTAAACCTGCTCATAGGCGGCATCCTCCACATCAGGTGTTGTAGGGCAAATTAGGATCACCAGCTTGAAGTCTTTTTCCTGAAACTGCTGCATACTGACAAGGGTTCGCTCCAGAGTACCTTCCTGATCAACCGGAGTGGGGTGATCGTAGACGGCATCCCCCTCCTGCCAACACTTGCCGGAGCTCCTGCACCAGTAGGTGGGTATGATCATCGTTTTTCTCATGGCCGCTTTCCCCCTACCACGCATTGCGGTAAAACTGCAAGGAACCATAAAGCCGAAGCAGATTTTGCAGGTATGTTGCCTGGGTGTAGCCGTTTCGCGCATAATCCGCAATGGTTTTTCTGCGCTCTGGCTCCTGTTCATTACGCATAAGCTCATCTAAAATAGCGGCGTAAAGCTCCTCTTCGTCGTCGATCGCCACGAGCGTGCCCACCCGGTTGTTAACAAATTCCGGCAAGCCGCCCGCGTTCGTCGCTACCACCGGTGTACCGCAAGCCATGGCTTCCAGGGCGACAAGGCCAAAAGGCTCCTTGCGGGAAGGAATGACAAACACATCTGCGGCACAGTAGAGTCTGCGCAGCTCCTCCTGTGTTTTGTGGCCCAGGAAGTAGGTCGACTTCAAACCCAGCATCTGCGAGAGATCCATCAGCTCCTCTCGCTCCTGCCCATCGCCTGCAATCAAGGTAAGAATCCTTGGAGATTCCTGCTCCTCGTAATAGCGCGCTGCGGACAGAAGATTTTCTACGCCCTTGAAGGTGGTGAGTTTCCCTGCAAAGAGTACGATCTTCTCTCCGTTATAGGGGATGTTCATCTGGGTGAGAAGCGATGTGCGATCCACATCCTCAGGATAGAATACATCCTCATTATACCCGTTTGGCAACAGTGAAATCTTCGCGCAGGCTTCCGGGAAGTTCTCCAGCACCGCATCTCTGTTGCTGCTGGAGATAGCAATGATTTTTGTGCAGTGCTTAACGGTTTCCTCCGCAAAGCCTCGGAATCCCGGCCATTTGACACAGCCCATAAGGTCTGTCCCATGGGTGGTTACCACAGTGGGGATATGGTGCTTTACCGCCAGCCAGGAGAGGCACCAAATATGCTGTGCATGAATAATATCCGGCTGAAATTCCATAACAGCCTTTTGGATCGCCGCGTCAAACGCCGCCAGATATTGCGCGAACTCTTCGCTGCTCAGGTCGGCAAAGGTGGTCGTGCTTCGGGGATGGGTGGTGAAGCACGGAAAATTAAAGGGTAAATGCTCCTTTTTCGTTCGCCTTTTTGCACCCTTCGCGGAAAACATAACCGGAATAAGCCTCACTCCGGGAATATCTGCCGACGGAGAATTTTCTGGGAATACCGCGCATACTTCATGCCCCTGTTTTGTCAAATGCGCCGCGATACTTTTTGTATATGTGCCGCTGCCAGAGCCCTCCAGCGGGAAATGGTTCACCATCAAAACTTTCATCGTTCAAACCACCTTTCCATAAAATCGTCCCAGGCCCGCTTCGCTCTTGTATATTGCACGACCATATCCGGCAGGCAGGCCTCCGCCGCCTGCTGAATGTTTGGAAGGTCGAGGAACCGAGAATCCTGTGTATATCGGAACAAGGCTCTTGCCCCCACCTCTAATTGCTCCGCGCGCCAGTCGAAGTGGGACGCATCATATCCGGTTTGCCATCGGAGAAATACGTTCCGTCCGATCCATCCGGTACAAGCATAGTAGAGCCGATCACGGATACGGCTATCTGTCCGCAGTTCCGGAACCGCGGGATAGTTGCCATAGGTATCATGGAAGATATGAGCCCCGATATCGAGGCAGTTGATTCTATTCTTCGCGGCGGCAAGGCCGAGAAAGGTATCTTCTCCCCTCGCAAGGAAGGGAACCCCATTATAGAAAAAATATGGTGAGAAAAAAGGCGGCAGTGTGGGAAATGCCCCCATCCTGATCCCAAGATTCCCACCCAGCACTTTAGTGGTGGACACCGGCTCCGGCATATCCGCACCTTGAAGGACAAGTCCGCGATGCAGCTTGCTGTCGTGCCAGAAAAGACACATTTCCTCTTTATGAAGTCCGTACAGCAACGCAGACATTCCGTCAAAGTCCGCCGGTGGCAGGATACTGTAACCGGAATAGTCGCTGCTGGTAATATCCGCGCCCATTTCCATTCCCCGCAGATGCGCTCCCACAAAGTCGATCTCCTCCAAACAAACCGTTCCGTTCTCCCTCCGGCGCAACACCGCCGGCTGTACGTCAGAATCCACAAAGATGAGTACATCAATCCTCTCAAAGAGTGCTTCCAGCAGAACGTGATTGCGGTTAAATCCGTAGGGAATCAGCCCTCGTCCATCCAACAACGGGCAGTAAAGCAGATCAGATATCGAGTTTTGCCGCAGATTGAGATATCCCAATTCCCATTTGGCTTTTTCATAGTCGTGCAGTTTTACCAACGAGAGCCTAGCGCGTCCCTCCAGTATCTGCACCGCCGTCCAATCGAATCGATGTGAATAAGCAACGATTACGTGGCTGATCCCGTGGCCAAACTTTTCCGCATTATCCAGAAATGCCAGAATCGGTTCCGCTGAGACGAAGTCTCTGACGATCATTCCCAGCGCAACGCTTCCCAGAGTCGTCCTCATGATAGTCTACCTCCTTTCAATGAACGGGTTTACATCGAGAATAAAAAAGGCCGCGCAAATTTTCCGGGTACTGCTCTCACGCAGAAACACCGAGAAATCTGAACGGCACAACATATACAATATGTATTCAATTTGCTGTCGCTATTTAGGACATGGCCGGTCAGTATCAAAAACAATCGGTCTTCTCTGCCTGTATCAACCATTGCTGCACACTGTCCCGCGAATGTGGTCTCCTCCCGCCTGTTGATATCATTATACCAGCATAGATAAGGAGTTGCAATTACAAAACATCAACAAAACGGTTGCAGTTGCAGGATATGCACCGCAGAAGCAAGGTGGCAAAACACACAGGGCGCAAGTAGCCCTTCAAAATTTCCCCAAAATGTTGCTTTACCAACAGAAGATAGGTTATCCATAAAGTATAATGACATTATCCCCCTCAGTATCTTTCTCCATACGAGAAAGCTATCCCTTCCCTCTGATGCCAGCAGGTGCGGCGATTGGTCGTATCTGCTGGCATTAGTATGGGGTTTGTTAACGTTTTATTTCAAGTGAATCGCCGTGCCGATCGCAGCAATCATTTTTCTTCGTTATTGCGGCTCGCTTTCAGAAGCATCTTTACGCCTCATGATCCATCCACTGACGCTTCTGGGAACAGGCGGATAAGGAAGAAGCTTTACATTGATAAACCAGGCAATAAGAACGGCAAGGATCGTCTGAATCGCTCTCATGAAGGAGTACAGGTACATACTGCTTTCAAAATGGCTGACGATCAAAACGATATAGATTGCAGTTGCCAGCCCGCAAAACGCATGGCATCCCAGTAATTCTGCCGCGCATAGGACAAGCAGGCTTCCCGCCAGCAGAATAGACGCCTCCACCCAATGCCGGTAGGCTTGCGCCAGCAACTGCCCCCAGAGCCAGTCGGTCAAAAACATGATAGGGAGTCCCACACCAACGGCGGTCAACGTAGCCAAAATACGCATCTTTCCGTTTTCCTTTGTTTTTTCAGAGGTTTCACGAATTTCCATCATACCATAGATGTAGATGAAAATCGGATGCACCTCCAGTCCCGGCACAAAAAGGCGTATCAGCTGCCAAAGGCAGAAGCCGCAAAAAATAGCCAGAATACTCTTGACTTTCCGCATCCCCACATGCGGGTGCATGTGATGGTGGGTATCTTTCCCATCAGGATGTGTGCTACCGCAATCCCCCGGCATGTTGGACATAAGAGGCCTCCCTTCCGATTCTGTGCCGTAGCAGAACACCATCAGCCCGTTTTTTTCTCAAATTTCCCGCCCGGGCAGCGGCAAAGCGGGCAGAGATATCCTTCCGGAATGGTCTCGCCGGAATAGTGATAGCCGCAGACAGGACAGATCCATCCCGCATCTTCCCGCATCGTACGGTAAACCGTGGCGGTAGGCGGTGGGGCAAAGGCCCCCTTTCGCAAAAACTCATCCATTGTCATCAGCCGCGCGTTGCTGAGTGTTTGTCCGTCCACAGCGTCGCAGATAAACAGATAGTAATTCTTGACAGGGATTGTTTCCGTCACCTTCAAGCTGGCCCATGCGGCAATTCTGTCTGTAAGATAGGGATTGCCAAAGGCGTCCCGCTGCACAGGCAGTCCCGCAAACTTGTCCACCACACGGCTGGAGCGATAGCCGAAAACGCTCAGTAGCTCACGGCTGGCATCCTGCGCAACCATGGACACCGTCAGTGTGCCGGCTTTCAGCAGCGCTTCGCAGGTACGGTTATCCCTGTTGAGTACGATAGCGCACTTTTGAGGGCTGCCGCTGGTGATCTGAAAGAAAGAGCTGATCAGACACCCATAGTTACGTCCGCCCTCAAAAACTCCTACAACATAGAGACCGTAATTGAGTTTATCAAATACCATGCGATCCATTTTGAGTCCGCCCTCCTGTAAACAATTTACATTTTAAGAGTAGTTTATCTTAACAAAATAGCATAGCGCACGGAGAAAAACCGTTGTCAGAGCAACGGAGCGGTGTAGAAAAAACTTCTACACTATCCTCAAGCGGAGAGTATTCTCAAGATATTGACAAGAAATTAACAATCCGTATAATGAAATTATCTCTCGCAGCGTTCCATGGGGCAGGGATAAGGTCGGCGGGGATGCGCAAGCTATGGTGACAGGTGACGATGGGTATTTTGTCAATGAGCAGGCAGCAGCTTTCATTGCCTGACAGTCAGGCTTAGATAATCAAAAAAGATAGGAGGACATGACTATGAAGGGTTTTGCCATGCTGAAGATCGGCGAGGTCGGTTGGATCGAAAAGGATCGTCCACAATGCGGGCCGCTGGATGCCATCTGCAAGCCGTTAGCCGTTGCGCTTTGCACCTCAGACGTACACACCGTCTGGGAGGGTGCTGTTGGTGAGCGGCACAACATGATCCTGGGCCACGAATGCTGTGCTCAGGTGGTGGAGGTAGGCTCCGAGGTGCGGGATTTCAAGCCCGGTGATCGGGTTCTGATCCCGGCCATTACCCCCAACTGGAGTTCCCTGGAGGCGCAGGCCGGCTATGCCATGCACTCTGACGGAATGCTGGCAGGATGGAAATTCTCCAACATCAAAGACGGCGTCTTTTCGGAGTATTTCCACGTCAATGACGCTGACGGCAATTTGGCACTGCTGCCGGAGGGCATGGACATTGTGGATGCCTGTATGCTTTCGGACATGGTTCCTACCGGTTTTCATGGCGTGGAACTGGCGGACGTGCAATTTGGCGACACCGTGCTGGTGGTGGGCATCGGCCCTGTTGGCCTGATGTCGGTGGCAGGCGCGGTCCTGCGGGGAGCGTCCCGCATTATTGCGGTGGGCACCCGGCCCAATTGCATTGAGGTGGCCAGAAAATATGGAGCGGATGATTTTATCAGCTATAAAAACGGCCCTATTGACCAGCAGGTGCTGACCATGACCGGTGGCAAAGGGGTAGACAAGGCCATTATCGCCGGTGGTGGCGTTGAAACCTTTGAGCCGGTAGTGAACTGCCTGAAGCCCGGAGGGAAGATCGGCTCTGTGAACTATCTGGGGGACGGCGACTATGTCACGATTCCCCGTGTGGCGTGGGGCGTTGGCATGGGACACAAGCAGATTCAGGGCGGTCTGATGCCCGGCGGCCGCCTGCGCATGGAGAAGTTGGGAGCCTTGGCCATGTCGGGCAGACTGGATGTCAGTCTGCTGGTCTCCCATGTATTTGACGGCTGGGAGCATATTCCCGAAGCGCTGCAGCTGATGAAGGACAAGCCTGCCGACCTGATCAAACCGGTGGTGAGACTGGTATAATTTGCGGAGCTGACAGGTTGATCCAGTATATCAGGTATAAATCAAAAGCCCTGGGAAGCCCCAGGGCTTTTGACAACAGGGGAGTTAAGCCTGTTGCAGAACAGTCTTCAGCGCATCGATCCGGTCAGTCTTCTCCCAAGCTACATTCAGCTCCTCCCGGCCCATGTGTCCATAGGCGGCCAACTGACGATAAATTGGCTTACGCAGGTCGAGATCACGGATAATGGCGGTCGGTCGCAGGTCAAATACCTGTTTCACAGCAGCCGCCAGTCGGTCATCCGCCACTGTGCCGGTACCGAATGTATCCACCATTACAGACAGGGGCTGAGCCACACCGATGGCATAGGCCAACTGGATTTGGCATCTGCTGGCAAGACCGGCAGCTACCACATTTTTAGCCACCCAGCGAGCGGCATAGGCAGCGGAGCGATCCACTTTTGTGGGGTCTTTACCAGAAAAGGCCCCGCCGCCATGGGGTGCTCTGCCGCCATAGCTGTCCACCACGATCTTCCGCCCAGTCAGCCCGCTATCCCCTTGAGGACCGCCAATAACGAACCGGCCGGTCGGGTTTACATAGATCTTGGTATTCTCATCCATCAGTGCCGCAGGGACGGTAGGCTTGATAACCAACTCGATAATATCCTTGCGAATCTGTGTCAGCGGGATTTCAGCGGCATGTTGGGCAGAAACTACTAGCGTGTCCACACGAAAGGGCTTACCATTATCGCCGTACTCCACAGTGACCTGCGTCTTGCCATCCGGCTTTAAATAATCCACAAGGCCCTGTTTTCGTATATCGGTAAGACGCTTAGCCAGCTTATGCGCCAAAGAGATAGAAAGCGGCATCAGTTCGGGAGTCTCATCACAGGCGTAGCCAAACATCATTCCCTGATCGCCGGCACCGTTATCCAGTTCATTTTGACCGGATTCCTTTGCTTCCAAAGATTGATCGACACCCAAGGCAATATCACCAGATTGCTCATCAATATTGGCAAGGATAGCGCAGGTATTGCCGTCGAATCCACAGGCGGCGTCATCATAGCCTGCATCAAGAACCACTTGCCGGGCAATCTTGGGAATATCTACACAGCCAGAGGTGGTGATCTGCCCCATAACGAGAATCAGTCCTGTGGAGATAGCCGTCTCACAGGCCACGCGGCCATTGGGATCCCCCGCAAAAACAGCATCCAGAACAGCGTCGCTGATCTGATCGCAGATCTTATCGGGATGCCCCTCGGTAACCGATTCGGAAGTAAACAGATATGACGCCATTAAGAAACACTCCTTTCTTGATGCACACAAGAATATATTCATCTGATACTGGCAAGAGCGCCCGGAGAAGCAGTTTTTGCCGCCGGACACTCTTGCCATGCTGAGGATGAGGTAGAAAAGAGTTTTATTGAAAGATTCTCCCATGTAGGGGAGAGAGAAGAGGCGGCGCGAAAAGAACATCATTTCCGCGCCGCGCACTCTCTCCGCATCGTTAGATGCAAACCGGGAGAAAGTAGTATGGGCTAGCTCTTAAATTCGCGCTTTGCGGCCAGAACCGCCGCACCGACAAGGGTCAATAGGTCAACGTCACTACACCGCGGATGCATCGCCAGCATTTGGAAAGGGGACGGGGAACATTGTCACTCGCCTTTTCTAACCCGGCAGAAGTAAATGTGGAACTCCTCGTTACCCTTCTGCTCAGTATGATATTCAAAGCCCAGTTTACTCATAGGGCCGTAATACATGATTGGCCGAAATGACTGAATCACGTGAATTCCCTGACCTTTTCTTGTTTCGGCTGCCATTTCCGTGAGTTCCGTCAGCACGTTATCAATTCGACCTCGCAGATCAAGTAGTTCAAATGTGTCCCGCTGGTCTTTCCAAAGCTTATAACTCATGCGTTGCGAATCCTTTCGCTGATATAGATATTAAGAAAAACTGTATCCCTGAATGTTCGGAAAAATCTTGACAGATACAATTTAACTATAATATGATTGAAAGAAAACTTCGGTTGCCATGACAACAATTGGAGGGAAATTATGGAACAGTTCCTGCACAATCTCCCCATTTTTCACGGCGTCGAAATAAGCGAGATCAAAAGTCTTCTTGTTTTTCTGACGGCACAAAGAAAAAGCTACAAAAAGGGTGAGATCATCCTGTCCGAAGGTGAGACAACAGACTGTATAGGCGTGGTGCTCTCCGGCCTAGCAATGCTCCAGCTTGGCGATATATGGGGCAATAACAGTGTGGTGGGCAGTGTACGCCCCGGCGGCACCTTCGCAGAGGCGTATGTCTGCCTTTCTGATGAGCCGCTGATGATCCATGTGGTCGCTGTGGAGGACAGCGAGATACTCTTTTTGAATATGCGTCCGGTATTGGAAGCGTCGCTGTCCCCGGACAGTCTAAACATCCGACTGATGCGCAACTTACTGACGATCTCTGCGCGAAAAATAATGCAATTCTCACGGAGAATACTGTATACAAATCCCAAGACCATCCGTAAGCGGGTCATGTTGTTCCTCACAGAATGTGTAAGGAGAGGCGGCAATCACACCTTTACCATTTCTTTTAATCGCCAGCAACTGGCAGACTATTTGGGGGTGGACAGAACCTCTTTGTGCGGGGAGCTGTCTCGTATGCGGCATGACGGGCTGTTGGACTATCACAAAAGCACTTTTACCGTGCATGAGCACACCCGTACTGATTAACAGGAAAAGCTGATGGATTTTCAAAGAAGGAAACCCATCAGCTTTTCTTATTTTGGCTTAATGATGATTAAGCATACAGAACTTTTTTCAAACATCAGATATGACAAACCGCCACAATACGACACCCTTCTGGTAGAAGGATATCGTCAGGCATCCGGCCAAATGTCCATTTTGGTACACCCATCCACTGGGCGGCCACGGCAGAAAAGTGCAGCAATACGATTCCAAGATCCAGTTCACCATCGTGTGGGTCGGTAGGGGCATCCTCCGTCTGGATCAAAAACAGTTCATGCTCCCGCAGCAGGAAGCCGTAGGGCTGCCGGTTCAGATAACTGGGGGAGAGAGAGGCTGCATAGAAGGAGCGCCATAACATGTCGCCATACGACAGCATCAATTCATCCAAACCATCCTTGCAACCCCATTTCCCCACAGAAACCAGCTCGTTGATACTCTTCTTGGGTGCGTAATACTGTCTCAGGATAGAGATGTCCACCTTCGATACATTCTGAATATTAAGCCGCAGCGCCTTCCGTGTCCGCTCTCCGTAACCGAAAGCCACAATGGCCGCCACCTCCAATGGTGAAGACAGTGACAGCGCAAACTTTACCCGCTCACTGTTCGTAAAGGTCAGCCAGCAGCTGTCAATCTCCATCTCGGTCAACTTCAGGATCATATCTTCCATCAGATAACCAGCGTTTTTTCCCGCGTTTTCATGAGGGGCCGACAGCAGTACCAAATAATGCGGTGCGCCGATAAGATACTTCTCGTAACCGGCAGACCCCTCCAGCGCTTTTTGCGCCTCACCGCTCACGATCACCAACTGCGTCTCGATTTCAGGGAATAGCCGCATACACTCTTTGTCAAAGTAGGTTCTGATCTCACTAATAGATTCGCTTGAAACCCCTTTGCTCCGGAAGGATCTGACAGACTTGCGATTTTGTATCATGGCACTGTAATTCATAATGGACCTCCTATTCTCTTCGTTGTCGCCTTCTTTCACACAACTACGGATGCTTGCAGCCTCCGCGCGATTTTAACTTCCTGTGGCTTACAAGAGCCACAGGACATCTAACAGCATCGTATCAACACTTAAAGGAAATGTCAAGAGAAAGTCCTACGCGGCTATCCAAAGTTTTGTGTGGGATTTTTTAATTTAAGCCCAATTTCGACCGAGCGACTTCTCCCAACTTTTCTGTGGGATTTCTGTTTTAAGCCCTGATTTCGGGTGAGCGACTTTTTCCAACTTTTGTGTGGGATTTCCTCCAAGTAAACGAATTGTATATAAAAAAGGAAGCTGGCATCCAATAGGACACCAGCTTCTCTCCAACCCTCCGAGGATAGTTTATATAATCTTAAACTTATATTTTGACATGAGTCATTTTTCTTCTTGATAAGGTAAGTTGACCGCGCACATGACAGGTTCATCTTCACTACGGCAAAAGAAATAAATATTCTGTAAGTCTTTGGCTGCACGAATGGTTGCGTATTCGTGCAAGTGCGGCAAATACACATCCAGCCTGTGCTGTTCGTACTTGAAGTGCTGCGGGTCATAGTCCCACACGAAATTTGTGTTCAAAATGGCGACTCGAACCTCTGATTGAAAATGATATTGCGGGTATTTCGTAACCGTCAAAACTGAGGGCGGCTGGACACACATGGGACAATAGTGGTGGGGAGTTGTGAAACTTCTCCACCACTATAACGTTCAGGGTGTGAAGTAAATGACGAGCAATGAACTGAAACATGAAGCCAAGAAACAGGAATGGAGCATGTCTATACAGGAATGCAGGGGCAGCGGTCTCTC